>Ga0070753_1002306_pt1 | contig 10223 bp, 10 predicted proteins | sample VirMetDEL_Aug_31_FD_77441 | JGI IMG/M metagenome (GOLD analysis project Ga0070753, IMG submission 77441) | Aqueous microbial communities from the Delaware River and Bay under freshwater to marine salinity gradient to study organic matter... | ecosystem: Environmental > Aquatic > Marine > Coastal... | reverse complement strand
TTGATGCTGTAAGTTTAGCATCTAATTGAGTTTGTATTGCAGATGATACACCATTCAAATAACCAAATTCTGTATTAGAAATTGTACCATCATGTATTTTAGTTGCATCAATTGCTGCACTAGAATTAATATCTGCATTTACAATAGAATCATCTACAATTTTAGATGAGTTTACTGAGCTTGCAGCAAGTTTAGCAAGTGTAACATTAGCATCAGCTATATGTGCAGTATCAATAGATCCATCTGTATAGTGTTCACTATTAATAGCATCATCAGCTATTTTAGCTCCAGTAATTGCATCTGCTGCAATTTTAGCTGTAGTAACATTTGCATCTGTAATTTTTGCTGTAGTAATTGCTGTATCAGCAATCTTTGCTGTAGTAATTTGTGAGTCTGCAACATGAGCTGTGTCTATAGATCCATCAACATAATGTTCTGAGTCTATGCTGTCATCTGCAATTTTAGCATTTGTTACAGCATCAGCTGCTAATTTAACAGTAGTTACAGATCCATCTGCAAGAGTTGCAGTTGAAATAACACCAGAAGGTATTGAATTATTAGTTGCAGATAAAGCAGCAATATAAACATTAGAAATAGCTTCATTAGATAATGAGCCTGAATCCCATGTTACATTGACTGTTGTGTTTGTAGAAAATGATGTACTAGCAATAGTACCATAGATAGTTCCTGGAGTAGAAGCAGTTAATTTAATTCTTCTTCCAGCATGATAAATAGCAGTTACATCTACACCATTAATAGTAAAAGACGTACCACTAGCATATGCTGCTGTGTATGCTCCATCACCATCTCCATATTCTACCCATTGTGAATCATTAAACCATTCTCTAGTATTTTTCATCAATGCTCTAATAGCATTATTAATATTAGAAGGTAACATACCTTCTGCAACAGAGATACTATTTAATGATGTATTACTAGCTTGTGTTGTTGAATAATCTTTTATTCCTGCCATTTTAATCTCCTATAAACCAAGCATATGCTTTTTGGTTTTCTTTATTCTTTTCATTTATCAAAGTGTTAATTGCTTCTTCAATTTGTCTTTGAAAAAATTCTTGTGTTTCAAAACTATATCTAACATTATCTATATCAGTTTTGTCTGTCATCTTAATCCTGCTTTTGATGCAATAAGATCTATACCTTGTGCATGACTCCAAGGAGTTCCACTCGGAGTTTTAACATTAATTTTTACGTATCTACCAGATTGTCTTACTGGATTAATACCTGTTCCATTCATAGAAACAGAAGAAGATTCATTTATATTATCAGTTAATCTATCTCTAGTTTTAATAGTAACTGTTGCTTCTGCATCTACTATAGGTCTAATACTTTGAACATTACTTCTTAAACCTGGAAATAATTCTACTTCAGATGTTTCTATTTCACCTTCATTATCTGTTCCAGAAAAAATAGCTGCTTTGTAACTACTATCAATTGCACCTAAATATCTTTGTCCACCATTCCAAAAGTCAGTATCTAATGCAATATTAATTTGATCTAAGTTTCCTGAAATAATATCCATTAATTCTACAGTATAAGCTCCTACAAATTGGCTAAAAATTGTACTTGCGTTAGCTTCTGCAAGAGACCATTTTTTTGTAGCATAATTATAGATTATAATTCTATCGCAAATTCCAGTTGTATTGGAAGTATTATTTACGCTAGGGTACAACCATAATGCTAGTTGATTAAATGGATCTACAGCTGCACAAATTCTATCTGTGAATGCTTTATTTAAATTTAAATCAAAAAATCTATTAACTTTTTCTGCACCAATAGATATTACATTGTCTCCATTAAGCTCAAAAAATCCATCATCTGCATAGAAAAATACACGTCTATTATCTTGAGCTACAGTTCTGCCATATACTGCACCTCTATTAGGTGAGATTACTGATAGTCGGAATACTGTAGCTCCTCCGACATAGTCCATACGAATTATCTGGTTTTGTCTAAAGACATATGAAATTTCTCCAGATGTTATATGGGTAATTTCTCCTCCTGATCCAGGAAGGTCTTGTAAGTCTGCTTGTTTACCTGACCAAGTAGTAATATCATTAATACCTGACCATTGTATTCTATTTTGATTTGAGCTTTGGTTACCTGTAACTAAAAAGTCTCGAATAACTCCTGATACTTTAAAGCTAGGTGTTGTTCCTGCAGTTTGTATTGCACTAAGATTTGCAAAGTTAGTTGAAGTACCCATTAGATAATACTGAGGAACATCAACTCCATTACTAGCAATAATATAATTTCCAAATTGTGTAAATGTCCAAAAATCTGTATTTCCACCTGTTAAAGATCCTTTTCTTGATGTAAATGTACCACCATCTAATTGATAAATATCTGTGTTAGTTGCAACAAAATTATATACATTACCTGCATTATCTCTAAAAGATCCTGCACCTCTAGAATCTTTAGTAATATTATTAGAAGAATAATCTACCAAAGAAGGAAATCTCTTATAAGAATTAAGAGCATAATATACATTAGTTGCTACGTTAGCTCCTGGATTCAAATGTTCAGGTTGATCAGGTAGCCATTCTCCAAAAGGTATCTGCATTATCTTTGCCTATAAAATGATAAGTCTGTTTGTACGTCTGTTCTTTGAACAACTGGTGCATTGCCATATGTATCTTGTTTGTCATTGTTCTCACATCTTTCAAGAGCTGACACATACATTGCTAACCATTGTTGTGCTTGATTTGGTTCTACACCACCAAGAAAATTAGCAGCATGATATAATGAACCATATAAATAAATAGCTGGATGTTTTGCTAAAATATAATTTGATGTATTAGTATCACTAAGCTCTGATATAGCTTTGTAATATGATAACTTGCCAGTATAAGAAACATCAGGGCTAGGAGCAAATCTAAATTTTTCAACTTCATTATCGCTTTCTATTGTGTAAGCTCTAGGTCTACCAGTTCTAGAACCACCTTTTATTTCAAACATATTAGCTGGTGTTATATATTCTAAAGGATATTTTACACCTGAATCTATATAAAATGATCTAACAGCTATAAATCCTGTAGGTACTGTTACTTGTTCAGCATCAATTGTAACATCATCTTGCTGTTCCATTTGTCTTATTCTAAGTTTAGCATTAAAGTCTGCTTCACATAGTTTTATAAAATCATCACTAATTTCTGAAGTTAAATCACTACGATTTAACCAGTTTGCAATAGATGTTTTAAGTTGTGCATATGTTGATATAGCCATTATAAATTTCCTGACGCTGTTCTAAAATATCTAAACTCATTACTATTAAGCTTAGTTTTCATTATTTTTCTTTGTATGTCTTTTGGTAAAGCAAACCAATTGTTGCTTCCATTATATTCTTTAGCCCAGATCTGTAGAACAAGAGGTGGAACACTAGCTACTCGTTTCATTTCTTTTGCTTTAGAAACCCATCCTTGATCAGTATCATTATATAGCTTTTTATTTCTATCTAATAAACCATTAACATTTTGTTCATTATTAATAGTTAGTTTACCATCTGATTCTTGGATATACTTAGTCTTTATTCCATTATCGTAGTCTACAGCTCTGACTTTTCCCATACTATTCTGATAGTTCTGTTACGTATAAATTTACTGATCCTATTACAGCTACTTTTTCGCCAGGCGAAACTTTAAAACATTCAGAAGTTTTAGATTCTAAAAATATTTTAGATGTTGTTGCTGTTGGATTTACTCCAAATTCAATATGACAATCAGCATCTGGTATAATTCTAATATATTCAATATTATCACTAAATGCAGAAGATTGTGCAGACGAACCAGAAGATGTAACTTTTTGTGTAGTTAGAGGTCTCATTGCGTAATTACTCCCGTACATATTTTGTTCTCCTTTTGTTTGGGGATGTTGCCACCCCCAGAATTAATTATCTTCTAATAACAAATGTTACTACTAATTTTTTAGCACCAGTAGATGCACCATCTGTAATCATTTCGATAGTTCCACCTTCTTCTACGTTATTAGCTGCTGTAGGTTCTGCTGTGTCTACATCACCTGCTGCTGAACCAGAGTGTGCAACAGTTATGCCACCACCAGTTATTGCAGTTCCACCAATTTCAAAAGATATTCCTGCATTTGCTCCAGAAATAGCTCCTTGTAAAGCTGTAAGAATTTTAATAATTTTTCCACCATCAGGTACTGCAACAAAAGTTGAAGATGCTGTGCTGATGTCTGCGATAGTTGAAGTTATAAAATAGTCGTTTAATGTTCTCATTGTGTTCCTTAATTGTTCCGATCCTAACCCTCTCTCAGATCTTCAATTGTTTAGAATCTGCTGGGGGAGCAGATTGAAAGGTTACTCCCCCAAACAGTTATAATTATTATGAAGTAGTTAAGTCTGCAACCATTCCAGATGCAGCTTCATTTCTTGACTCAAGAGTAGCTTCTACTAAAAGCTGTCTTTTCTCTGTGTCACCTGTTTTAGCAAGTTCATGCATAGAAAAATCTCTTAAGAATGCAATACCCCAGTAGTTCATGTCTAGTACATAAGCGTCTCTATCTCTAGAGAATCTGTTAGGTACTACTTGTAACTGACCGAAGTCTGAAGCGTAAACGTCTACAGAAGTGTATAATGTAGCGTCTGCACCTGCATCAAATCTAGTAGAATTACCAGTAAAGCCTGATAATTTTTGTTTGTTGAATGGGCCCACCATAACCATTGAAGGGTCACCACCAGCATTCCATACTGATTTGATAACTGATTTTAATTGAGCTTCTGTGAAGGCTCTTTGAGTACCATCAGTTCTTGCTGTGTTACCAGCTCCACCTGATGAACCAGAAGCACCTAGATCATCATTTGATGCAACCCATGCACCAAGAGATCCAAATTTTCTAGCTGTTGTACTGTTACCAGCAACTTCTGCTTGGTTACCAGTTAAAGTAGCTTCCATGTCTCTTTTTAACTCTTTAGCTCTTTTAGCAATTTGATAAGCGATTTCAGATGCTCTACCTGCTTTATCTACTGCTTCTTGAGTACCAGTAATTACCACAGTCTTGTCCATGATTTGGCAAGAGTTAGATAATCTGCTAGTTGCAGTTGATGCGTCTAGAGTTGCTTCATCACCTTCAATTACAGCATTTGAAGTAGATGCTGCTGCTAGTGAGTCGGTTTGCCATTCGTGTAAAACTGCAGTAGCTTGAGTTTTTGCTGCTGAGCTTAAGAATGGCGTATCTGTAGGAGAGATGCTATAGATAACATCTGAAAGATCTTCTCTTTCCCCTACTGAATCGTACGTGTCAAACGTATTAGTTGGTTGTGCCATTGTTTATTTCCTTTGTTGAGATTTAAGATTAATAATGTCAAGAATCGCAGAAGAAGCATCATTAATGTTTCCTGTCTTACGAACCTTGCCAATTTTATTTCTTATTAACTCTCTACCAGAACTTGTTGACGACTTAGCTGTACCTGCTTTTACTACTTTAGGTGCATTAGCTACTTTCTTTTGTATGATAGGTTTTCTATCTTTTAAAGATTGATAGCTCATAGCATCTTTTGCAACCATTAAAAATCTATGATCTGCAAGTGTTCCAATTTCTTGATCATTAAAACCATAGTCTCGTAATGAATTACGTAGGTTAGTTTTAAATGAATCAGATTTTTTAGGATCTGCAAACTCAGGTATTTTTTGTGCTGCTAACTCTTTCTGTGTATCAAGGAACTCTTGGTATTGTTTTTGTTGAGCTTCTTTTGCTTTACTTTGTATTTCACTTAGCTGCTCTTGTTGTTGTCTTAACTGGTAGTCCAGTCGTGCTGCAGCTGTTGGATCTTCTTCGTAAAGTTTTTCAAGATCTTCGCTTCCTTGTTTTTGTCTGACAGTTGCGTCAGCAGTTGCTATTAAGTTGTTCAACTCTGATAAACGAGTTTCATAAGTTTGACGCAAACTACTCTTTTGTTCCTCAAGTGATTTTTTCTCTTGGCTTAAAGAATGAGTTTTTTGTCTATAATCTGAGTCTCTAGAATAACCTGCTTTCAGCTCATCAAGGGTGACCTCTAACTCTTGACCTTGTATCTTAACTCGGTGGAGTTCTGGTTCCTCTAATTCTGTTTGTGTTTCTTCTGTTACCTCAGTATTCTCAGGAGTCTCTGCTTCGGTTACCTCAGACGTTGGTTCACTTTCTGCTGCCTGTGTCTCAGGCGACTCTGATGGTTCAGTCTTTTTTACTTCAGTTTCTTGTTGATCCGATGGATTCAATATTCCTGAAATTTTATCAGCTGCACCTTGTATGTCGGCTTCTGCCATAACGTTCCTTTCGTAATTGGTTGACGTATTTGACGTTTCGTTAGATTAACGTCTTGTATTTAATTGATCTAACTCTTGTTGAGTTAGTTTTCCACTAGCCATGATACTTTGTAAATGTCCTCTGATTTTGTCTACCATATTGTAGGCTACCCAAAGGTGTTTACGCTTATCATCGTCAGCGAAATTTGTATTAAAAATCTCTTGCTTATATATTTCTAAGAGATCTTCAAATGCTGTTTTTAGAAGGGGATCGTTGAGGAGTTGTTCTGCTCTCTTGCCCTTCTGTATTTGTTTGTCTTTGTCCATTAAAGAATTGTCCTTGACCCTTTATTATTTCTTTCATTAAATCACCTGATTTAGAAAGATCAGTTTGTTCTAACATAGATCTTCGTTTTAATTCTAATTCATCTATTTTAGAACCATATTGTAACTCAAGTTCTTTTATTTTCAACTCAAAATCTAATAAAGATTCACGCATAGTAGATTCTATACGTTTGACTTCTGTTTCAGCTTTTAGCTGTGCTCTTTGGTTCTCACCTTGTACTTGAGCTAAAGTAACTTTTTCAAACTCAGTTGGTGGTTTAGGAGGAAGTGGTGGCATTTGAGATGCACCAACATCTGGATCCATAAAGAAAGGTTCTACATTATTTAAACCTGCATTTTCAACTAATTTCTTTAATGAGTTATAAATATTTCTTAAATTAACCATTGGGCCATAAACATTTTGTTGTAGGTTTATTGCCTGCATTTGTCTTTCAAGAATAGCATTAACCATAATTAATTGTTGTTCTTTAGAACCTGATCCTAATCCAACATGAACAGTAACATTAACTCTATCTTTCCATTCGTAAGGTCTCATAGGTATATATTTACCTCTGATTCTTACTATCTTTTCTTTGTTTTGATATTTACAAACAAGTTCAAATATTTTTAATGCTAAATCTTTAACACCTGTTTCTGCAAAGATTCTAGCAATTAACTCCATTCTCATTTGAGATTGTGTTAATACTTGGTTCATACCAGTAGCTGTTTTATTATTTAAGCTATCTGAATTTAAACCTTGTGAAGTTCTACTTACACCAGTTCTAGTTTCTTTTACTGCATCAAGATATGCTAACATACCACTAGCTTGTTCTGTAATAGGTTGTGCCTGAATAGGCATCATTACATTTTGTGGTGGTTGTTTAGTTCTTACAATTCCTCCAGGTCTATTAGTTAGGAGATCGTCCATAGCTACTTGACCATCTTGGATTGCAACTCTATTATTATTAGTTAGATACATGTTATCTAACATTTGTCTCATTACAGTAGATTTAATTAATTGTATATCTTCTACTAGCTCTGCAATAGATCTACCATGAAATCTGTGTGGCATGATAACTGGAGTCATAGATATAAAAGGTATAGTGTCTATTTCTTCTATATCTAATAAATGCTTACCATCACCAGCTACAATAATTTTAACAAGCTCAGCTTTGCCATCATCATCTAAATCCATTTTAACATAACATTCATGGATTAAAACATCTTCTGTACTTGTATCTCCTGTATTATCTCCATGAGAAAAATCTACGTTTTGATGTCTAACAAACTTATCTTCTGTATAAAAATCTGGATCTCCTGTTGGTAGTCCTTCAACTACATCAGGATCAAATCCCATTTCTACTAATTCAGTTTTAGTTTTATTTGTTCTATGACAAACAAAGTTAGCTGAATGTAAATCTTTACATCTTCTTTCAATTAAAAATTCTTCAGGTGGTACTGGTTCTATTTTAACTCCACCATATAATGATGTTCTATGAATAACTACATCATGTAAGGTAACTTTATCTATTTCTTGTCCTCTATCATCTGTAATAGATTCTTCATATTCAGAATGATTTTTAACTTCTACTTGTGAATCTGATACTAAATCATTAAACTCATCATCTGTTAATCTAGTATATTCTTCTCTTTCAGTTTTATTTGCACTATCCCAATATACTTTTAAGATACCATTCTTTTGTATTAATGCATCTTTAAATGCACAATATAAAGCTGTAAATCCATTATTTTCTTTTAAGAATACATGGTTAATATAATCAGATGCTTGTCTAGCCATTTCTTCATCTTCAGGCCCAACACCTTCACATTGAAATACATTATCTCCAGAAGTAAATATCTTCATTAGAGATGGCATTAAACTTTCTACTGTGTCCATTACATCATTAGAAACAACTTGAGAACGTCCTTCTTGTTCATTACCAAGAGGCATTCCTAAATAATATTCTAATGATTTTTTTCTTCTAGCAACTAGCTCACCACCAATGTAACCTGATGCATTGTGAATCTCTCTGCTTAGTACTGATAATATTTCTTGTTTTGATTTTTTCATATTACGTATTTTGTATCTACTGTTATTGGTCTATCCCAGTCTGATGTATCAATTGGTTCGGATACACATCCATACCTAAAGCTATCAGCTGCGTGTGAACACCAGTTATGGTGAGGTTTATTTTTAAACACTTGGTTTTTTTCATCCCATTGTTTTCGATATTGTCTTAATGCATCAAGACCTACTTTGCATTTTTCTCTATCAAACCAACAATTAGGTAAAGCATTTCTTACTGATTCTATTCCATGATGTACTTCTAATTTTGGAGCCACATCAAAATCTATACCTAATTCGTTTGCAACTTCAAGTCTAGATTTACCTGTTCCTAATTCTCTAGCTGTTATATCATGAGGTGCTATATGAGAAGAATATGCGTAATTCTTTTCTTCTAACACATTAGCATAATGAGCTAAAGATTCACCTGATGTTTCGTAATAATCTATCAAATGAATTTCTTCACCTATTCTTTGTGCAAACCAAATAGATGTTGAATCTCCTATTCCCAAATCCCACCACGTCTCAACTCCAACGCTTTCATCATATGGTACTTTAGTAATTCTTTTTTCTTTTTCTGCTTTAGTTATCAGTCTACCATAATATGCACCTGATACTGCTGCAGTAAATGAACATTCAAACTCTTGATCATATTGTTCAGGAGTCATTATAGCTTGAGCTTCTTTTAACTCATGATCAGGTACTACATTAGTTTCTGATGCTCTATATAATTTACCATACCAATCTTTATGACCACGTAAAGCAAAATCATATACTTCCCAAAATGAGTTATGACCCATTGGTGTACCTATAAATATAACCCAACCTAGCTTATCTGCGATAGCAGGACGTATAATTTCTGTCCATACTCTTGGAGACATAATAGCATATTCGTCCAGGACAACTGCATCAAAGCCCATTCCACGAATACTATCTGGGTTGTCTGCCCCAAAAATTTGGATTCTAGATCCATTATACAAATCTATTCTTAATTCTGATTCGTTTCTTCCACCACCCCAATGCATTAATGGTTTTGTATAAAATTTTAAATATTCCCAAGCGATAGATTTTCCTTGGCGATATGTTGGAGCTATGAATGCACACAAAGATCTAGGTTTCTTTGCTGCTGTTTTAATTAATTCATTTATAGATAATACTGATTTACCAAATCTACGATGGCATACTAGAACATTAAATCTTTTTAAAGATTTGTGACACTCTAATTGATAAGGTCTAGGTTTATATGGAACCTCAACTATCTTTACTTTCGTCTTTTTCCCATTGGACTTTAATTTCGACTGGGGCATCTGTTCCTATCTTTGTTGTAGTACTTGCAAGTTTTGGATGAATGTAAGGTGCAGCCTTTTCAGCAGCAAATAATTTACGTTCAGGTGCACTTGCAGGATTGTTTAACACAGATAACAAATAATCTAAAGGAGAATGTTGATATTTCTCTGCTAATTGATCCATAGATTTCCACAATACTTTACTTTTAGATCCAGGAGGTCTACCAGCACCAGGTCTTTTACCACCTAAATTTGGATTCTTTTGTTTAGTTTCATCTTCCATTATAT
>Ga0070753_1002304_pt1 | contig 10229 bp, 5 predicted proteins | sample VirMetDEL_Aug_31_FD_77441 | JGI IMG/M metagenome (GOLD analysis project Ga0070753, IMG submission 77441) | Aqueous microbial communities from the Delaware River and Bay under freshwater to marine salinity gradient to study organic matter... | ecosystem: Environmental > Aquatic > Marine > Coastal ... | reverse complement strand
AGGATGTGCTATATGGGGGCGCGGCCGGAGGCGGAAAGAGTTTCGCTCTTCTTGCTGATCCTCTCCGCTATTGTCACAACGGTAATCACCGTGGGCTTCTTCTCCGCCGTACTCTCGATGAATTGACTGAACTCATATCAAAGTCGAAACAATTGTATCCCAAAGCGTTTCCCGGTGCCACATTCCGTGAAAGTAAGTCGACGTGGATCTTCCCCTCTGGGGCTACTATATGGTTTTCCTACCTCGATAAAGATAAAGACGTAACCAGATACCAAGGACAGGCATTTAATTGGATAGCTATCGATGAAGTCACTCAGTATCCCACACCCTATGTATGGGAATACCTTCGGTCCCGTCTACGGAGTACCGACGAGGAGTTGTCCCAAAACCTATCAATGCGATGTACAGCTAACCCCGGCGGTGTTGGCGGCTGGTGGGTCAAGAAAATGTACATTGACCAAGGAGAACCCGGTAAGCCCTTCGTTCCATCCGACATGGAATCGGGAAAGCCATACGTATACCCGGATGGACATGAAAAGGCAGGCAAGCCGCTGTACTGGCGAAAGTTCATCCCAGCACGGCTCACAGACAACCCGTACCTCATGCGGGACGGACAATATGAAGCCATGCTCCTCTCTCTCCCAGAAGTGGAGCGAAAGCGTTTACTTGATGGCGACTGGGACGTTGCAGAAGGTTGTGCATTCCCAGAGTTTAACAAGCTCAAGCACGTTGTCGATCCTTATGAGCTCCCAACAAATTGGCCTCGAATCAGAGCGGCCGACTACGGCTACGCAAGCCCTTCGTGCGTACTCTGGGGTGCAATCGATTGGGACAACAACATATGGGTCTATCGAGAACTTTACGTAAAACACTTTACAGCAGAACAATTAGCCGCTAAAATAATAGAATTAGAGGAGTGGGACCCTGCACCTCACTATGCTGTATTAGATAAATCGTGCTGGAACCGTACAGGATACGGGCCTTCCATCGCAGAAACAATGATACGGTCAGGCTGTCGTTGGACACCATCAGACAGTAATCGTATTGCCGGAAAGATGGAAATCCACAGCCGTCTCGGGGATAACCAGTTCACTGGCGAACCTACTGTCAAGTTTTTTAACACGTGTACAAACATAATAAAACAACTCGCTGGCATACCGCTATCTAAAACAAATTCAGAAGACGTAGACACAAAGGCAGAAGATCACGCCTATGACGCGCTACGTTACATGTTGATGACTCGTACATCTGGCTACGTCTCTATCCACAAATCTCTGAACGACATAAAGAATAGCACATTTAAGCCACAGGATGCAACCTTCGGATACTAAATGGCAACACCTAAGTTAGTTTCAGCAAAAGAACTGCAAGAGTACACGCTCGGGCAGGCTTTGGCGTTTAAAGCTCAGAAAGAGCCGAGGCTCCAATCAGAAATTACCTCTGTTCTAAGTAAGCTATCTGGATTTCAGTACGAAGACGTCCCAATCCTCGATATTAAGCTAAAAGACCTCGATGATGGTAAGGCTATCACAGCTTGGAACATGTCGAGTCCGTATTCTCTCAAATCTCTCGGGGATTCCCAGCAAAAAGGAGAGGTTTCTTCTCAGTCTGGTGTTTTACAGGTAAATAACCGTATCAACACGTTGTTTACTGACGCCGGACTCAACGAGAAGGCGGGGCCACAGGCTAGTGTACAAAATCGTCTATCTTCGCTCATGAGCAAAGAAGAGTGGGACACTTACACCGGATATAAGTTTTTTCGTGGGCGGACAAAGAAAAAGTTTGAAGGTAACCTTCACGCTGGTACAAAAGCTGTTTTAACTCGTCTAAACGAGGAAGGAAAGAAAACAGAGCGGGACTTCTTAGGGGTTAAATACTTTAGTGGTTTACGCCTTTCTGATATGGCTGATCTCGAAGTTTCAGGGTATGACCCTGTTATGGGTACCTTGACATTCATTGAAGGTAAAAGCAAGAACAAGCCAACAGGCGAAAAAACGGTAATCTTACGCCCTATGGCCCGTGTGTTTCTTGAACAAGCTATTGGAGACCGTACTCAAGGTAAAATCTTTGTTGACGACAAAAAGCTGATTGCTTCTGTTAATAAAGAACTCAAGCAGGACATGCCTGAAGTAGAGCGAAAAAGCCCTACTGGAAACACTACAAAAGGTGGTTTTACTCTATCTGATTACCGTAACGCCGAAGAAGCCATTCTTCTTGAGAGTGGACTTGACAAAGACGAGCGTATCTTTGCCGCTGGCCGTATGGGAACTGATGAAGCATCTAAATACGTAGATGACGAAACTTACAACGAAGTGATTGAGCCGAAGTTGCTCAAAACAGACGCCAAGGTTATTGCGTATTCAGAAACAGCCAACGTACCTCAGTACTTGACAGATATTGGAATTGATCCCCAAACTGTATCTGAAGAATTAAGAACTGTTGTTATCGCAAAAGATTTAATAACAAGCACACGTCTCAAAAAAGTATTAAGTCCAGAATTTGTGAAGTCATTGCCCACACAAGGCGGTGGAATGACAGCGACACAAGAAGACGGTACTGCATACGTATTTAAAGCTGACCCAGAGCTTTCCGAAGCATACAAAGCCTTTGCTCTCGAAGATTATGGGGTAAAGACAACAGAATCTCGTATCGCCCAAGCACAGGGTGAGATGAAGCTTGCAGAGATCATGAACAGCCCTGAATACCAGCAGGCACAGCAGGCTCTCGAGCAGGCAGGTGGAAAGAAAGAGCCTGACGTCACAATTGTCGATAAAAACAAACCAATCGACTACAGCGACATACCTTCGCACATCATGGACGCCTTGAACACCGTAGGTCAGCTTACTCAGCGCACACGTCAAGCAAGCAAGCCTGTCGAAGATCAACGTCCCACCACACCGAGCATCGGGCAAGCCGCAGATATCTTCGGCACTGCTCTAGATGTAATCGCAGAAGGAAAATCTGCGGGTATGCCTCCTGAAAGTGGCGATGTTCCTCCTTCCTTCAGGAACTTTGCGCGTAAGGCCGGAAGAATCTACAAAGCAGGGCGTACAATCTACGGTGCGTACATGCTCAAGAAAGCAGTCCAAGAAAACCTACAACCAGCACAACCCGGAGAGCCAGCGACCATGTATGACATGGGCTCTGATCTTCTTAAAGGGGCACAAGACTTCTTGTCCCGTCGTTCTGTTGAGCCACAACAACCAACTCAACCTTCTATCAACCCCGAGTACGACGAGTTTTCTGACATACAAAGGGATTTGAGTAAACCTAAATACACCGGAGAATAACACATGAAATACTCAGAAGCTGACATCATGAATGCTGATAAAAAAGGCATCGACTATAACTGCGGAGAAAACAACCTCTACCGTGAAGGTAAAGATTTCGACACAGTTGCTAAGACTGATTCTTTGATCGAAGCAATGCCTAAGACAAAGAAAGAGTCACTGGACCAGTCAATCCTAAACTCTGACAAGCAATCCGCACTTTAATAATCTAGGTACGTAAACATGGCTGATGAGGGCTTCCTCCAAGCCCCCGACGATTCCCAAGTCGAGTTTGTCGACGCCGAGGAAAAAATGCCGGGGCTGGCTGGTCATATTCAACAGAAGTTTGAAGACTCTGAGAATGGCCGCCGTACTTTTGAACAACGCTGGTTACAGGCGTATAAGAACTATCGTGGAATATACGATAGCTCAACGCAGTACCGTGACTCTGAGCGTTCAAGAGTATTCATTAAGATTACGAAGACGAAAGTACTTGCCGCGTACGGTCAAATTATTGACATCCTGTTCGCCAACAAGAAGTTTCCAATCGTTGTTGAGGCTAGCCCTGTACCAGAGGGTATTGCTGAGTACGCCCACCTAAAGACGCCTGTCGATGAAATCCAAAGTCCTTTCGGTTATGCCGGGGATGGAATGGATCTCGAGCCGGGTGCTACATCCGTCAACTTCGGTAAATACCAAGGTATGGCGGATAACTTAGCAGAGGGTCCGTCTAAAGCGGGCGAGCCCCAGTTTGAGCCGGCAAAAGAAGCCGCTAGTGCTCTCGAGAAGGTCATCCATGACCAACTACTAGATTCTGATGCCGTTAACGTAATGCGGTACGCTATCTTTGAAGCGTCTCTTCTCGGCACAGGCATCGTAAAAGGCCCACTTAACTTCTACGATAGAATCCACAGATGGGAACGTGGAGAAGACGGAACGCGAGTTTACGCTCCAGAAGAAAAAGTATCTCCGCGTATCGAGCACGTCTCTGTGTGGGACTTCCACCCTGATCCTTCTGCAACGAGCATCGAAGACTGTGAGTACGTCATTGAACGTCACCGCATGAATCGCCAACAGCTTCGCAACTTAATGAACCGCCCCTATTTTAATGCGGATGCAATTGAGAACACGATTGTAAAGGGCCCTAACTACGAAGACAAGTACTACGAAGATACCATCCGTGAGGATGATACGGAACCCTACTACCAAGAGAATCGTTTCGAGGTTCTCGAGTACTGGGGTGTCTTAGACGCAAAGTTTGCGGCGGAAGTTGGCTTAGACCTTCCCGAAGGCATGTCAGAGTTAGACCAAGTACAAATTAACGCATGGGTATGTGGGAATAACGTATTACGTTGTGTCTTAAACCCCTTCATGCCAGCGCGCATTCCTTACTACGCATTCCCGTTTGAGGTAAATCCATACCAAATCTGGGGTGTTGGTGTCGCTGAGAACATGGAAGATGCACAGATGCTGATGAATGGGCATGTTCGCATGGCTATCGACAACTTGGCACTCGCAGGAAATCTCGTATTCGACGTGGATGAGGCAAGCCTCGTTCCCGGTCAGAACTTCGATATATTCCCCGGAAAAGTATTCAGACGACAGTCAGGTGTTACGGGTACAGCAATTAATGGGTTGAAATTCCCTAATACTGCCCCCGAAAACATCCAAATGTACCAGATATCGCGTCAGCTAGCAGACGAAGAAACAGGTATCCCCTCAGTCATGCACGGGCAAACGGGTGTGTCTGGGACAGGGCGTACTTCATCTGGCCTATCGATGCTGTTGTCGCAGGGTAGCATGTCGATTAAGACTGTGATTAAGAACATTGATGACTATCTGTTGAAGGGTCTTGGACTCGCGTACTTCCAATGGAATATGCAATACAACGATGAGGCCCCTGACATCGTCGGAGACCTGAGCATTAAGCCTCGGGGTACCTCGGCAGTCATGCAAAAAGAAGTCCGCTCACAGAGGCTTACAACGCTTCTCCAGACCGTTGCTAACCCGATGCTGGCACCGTTTATCAAGTTACCAAATTTGATGAAAGAATTAGCCATCTCTCAGGACATTGATCCAGATGAGCTCGTAAACGATTTAGACGAAGCACAATTGTACGCACAGGTGCTCCAAGGATTAGCAAATGCTCAACAAGGAACAGGCCAGCAAGGTGGGCCCGCTGGTCAACAACCCGCAGGCATGGGAGGCCCTGACGCAGTATCTGGCGGACCTCCACCAGTTGACGCTTCGGGGGTTGGTAACGGCACAATCGGAACGGGAAATGTTCCAGTTGCAGGGGAAGATGGTTTTACTGGAAACCCTCCAGAACCTCAAATCTAACCATAAGAATGTCGTAGAACAAGAGAGATAATAAGAAATGGGAAACTGGAATAGCGGAGGTGGCGGGGGATCGGCGGGAGACTTTGATGACTCCTACAACGATGCAATGGGGTATAGTGGAGGCTCCTCTTCTAGTTCCGACAACGAAAACGACAACGACGGTTTCTTCTCCGGCACCTTTGACGATCCCGGTGAACCGGGGTTCTCCGGCCCCACTTACGACGGCCAGTACGGTACAGATAGCGAGGGAACAACGTGGACTTTTGATGACATGGCCCACTCCGATTGGTACGAGTCGGATAAATGGGATACGGCCCTCGATAAGATAGATAAAATCCAAAACACGGGTTTTAACTTCAACAAAGACTACGCTGTCATGGGTGCCTTTGGGGATGTCCGTGGATTTGATCCGCGTGGCGGTCGGTATGATGCGGATGATGCCGCGTTCTTTTCCCGTGCAATCGGCGAATATGGCATCGCTGGTGATATCTACAGCACCGTAGACCGTAGCACAGGATTTGTTGCCACAGTACGGCGAGGCTTTGAGGGTCTTGCGAATGGTATTGCGGAGCGTTTTGGCACCTCACTAACACGGGACTATACGGTTATTCCCGGACAGGGATACGTCGGAGAGGTGTTTGAAGACTACAGTGGTACAGATGCAATCGGTAACCTACTTGGGATGTTTGTTCCCGGTGGTGGTCGTGTAGACCGGTACATGTCACGAGAACTTACCAACACGGGTAAAGGTGCGATGGCATTTGGGGAAGCTAAGGCTTTCTACGGGGCTATTGATACCCAGTACGCAATGACTCCTGCGGAAGAGCAAGCCATGATGGCGGAGCAACGAGCGGCAGACGACGCAGAAAGAGCACGAGGGGGTAATGACCCCACAACAATAGTATCATCGACTGTTACGGGTACTGTTACACGCCCCGGTTCTGCAATTATTGGGAGTCTCCTTGGAGACACCGCAAACCCAGCCTATAACATAGTCGCTCCGTACGCTACAGACGCCTTCAGTTACTTTACAGGGGGGGTGCGTGACTACCTCGGGTTTGCAGAAGGCGGCGAAGTCCCCGGTGCTCAGATGGGCGGGGGGGCAGAGCCCGTCACAGGACCCCTTGGTTTTGTAGGCGGTCCTCCAGAGCAGATGTCGGACGCTGAGACGGTTGCGGATGACGTGCCTGTTGAAGTGCAGGAAGGGGCTTACGTCCTCAACGCGGCGGCTGTTGAATACATGGGAAGTGCAGATGTTAAGAACATGATTCTTAATGCGATGCAAGAACTTAAAGCCCAAGGTGTTGACAAGGCACAAGATGTCGATAAAATAGAGCTTGATACCCAAGTTTCTTTGCTCGTCTCAAAAGGCGAAGTGTTAATTCCCCCACAAGTTGCTGAAGTCATCGGCTATGACCGCCTCGAAAAGATAAATAAGCGCGGTTTACGGGAAACACAGAAGCGTGTTGAAGAGAATGGACAATCTCCGGAAGCTGAGGCCCTAGACCAACAGCCCGCTAATCCTGCCGAAGGGATGAAGATGGCTCCGGGGGGCGAGGTTCAAGATAACTCGAAACCCGAATACTTTGCTCAACCGCTGGATGATCGTGTCAAACAAATGGACGAGTCGCTAGATCGTAAGTTTGTACTATTCGATGTGGCTCTCGACAATTTACAGAAGTTGTACAACCAAAAAGTACTAAAGACTCCGGAAGAACTTAGCGAATACTACAACAAAGCCCGTGAAGACTATCAAAAAAGGGTGCAGGGAGAACAAAAGTTTGATCCTGAAGCATTTAACGTAATTAAAGATCGACAAGAGCAAAAGTACGTTGGCCTTTTAAACAAGTATGCATTTAGTGATAAGCCTCTTCCCGGAGACGAGGAAATTGCAGATCATGCGACCATGATAACTACCCTCCCGTTTGGATCAGATAATAACGAAGTTCTTCCTTCGATGTATCCGCAAGAAAGAACTTATGGTTTTACTATGCCGAAGGTGGGATCTCAAGAATCGTTTATTGCGGCAGGAGCGCGCACTAACAGCGACGAGAGCCGAGCTGATCTTTCTCTTGAAGAAATTGGAATGCACGAAGCATTTCACGATCTCACCAATTCTCAAGCGTTTGCAGATCGCACAGGTAAGCGGTTTGGTAGCGAATTAACTGCTAGATCCATCGACTATGTCAGAGCTCTTGCTGAAGGAGATACTGAAAATTCCGAGAAAATAGCGAACGAAGTAAAGTCCGCATCCAGAATGTCTCGCTATCAAATGCTTCAATTAGGTATTGATGTGATTGCTTCTCTTTACGAAGCTGGAGTCTACGATAAAAATCGAGCTCTTTCTGATAAAGCGAAAAGCGTTTTAGCGAAAGCTAGAGAGGTTGATAGAGAATTTCAAAAACTGCAAGAACCTCCGAGTGAGGCAGATGCTTACACAGGAGCGACTGTGTCGGCAAATCCTAGCATAGTTTTTGATGACCCGTTGTTTTTGGACATATACCTGAAACGAACGGGACCAGAAGAAATACAAGATTTGCTATCTATAATTCCTTTCTCAAAAAGAAGTGTTTCTCCAGATGACCCCAACGATAGCCGATATCAACTTGACGCGCAAGCAATTGAAGGTAAAGAAGATGGGGGTAAAGTTGAGTCATTTCTTTACGACGAAAAAAAACTTCAAGAAGATTTAGTTAAGCAGGGTCAACCCAAAGAAGTTCAAATTCAAGATACACCTGACCAATCCTTTATCTCGGCTGAAGGAGAAGGAGGTACGGGTAAACGAGCCTCTAGAGCACAAGTCTCTGGAGAAGCAGGCAAGAGAAACACCCGTACTGGTGAAGGATTTGCTGTTCGTCCCCGTGTCAACTACAACAAGCAAAAAAGAACTCAAGAGTTTCCTGACGGTGTTGTTGTCGACGAGAAGGGTAAGAATATTGGATTTGCTCTCGAAGGTCAAATGTTTTTATCAAACGACAAATCATTACGTGCTGGGATCGAGCAACAGAAAAGTAAGTCTAACGTAGACGTAAACTTACCTGCGGAGTACGGCGGGGAAACAATCAAATTTGGTAGCGGGTCTACCATGAAGCGTTACAACATGGGGGCAACTTTCGGCCCCGTAGATATTGATGTATCAAAAACTCAAGTACCTCAAGGCGAAGACGTCTTAGGTGGAAGTGTACGTTACCGTTTTTCAAAAGACGGTGATGTAACTCTTGAAGCAACAGATGATGGTCGCTCCGGCCGCATCGGGCTTAACTACAGATTTTAACGGCTACCCTGCAATCCCGCAGGCCCCGTGAATACACTACGGCTACCCTCAGCCATGAGGCCCCGTGAGATAGGAGAATAAAATGGCAAAACCAAAAGGGCATCGCGCCAATAAACCTAATGACAGCTTTGGTACAGTAAATGACGATAGCTTATATCGTGGAAAGTACCGGGAAGAGGTGTACAAGGACGAAGACGAAGAAGTAGTAGAAGCAGAGGGCCCCTCCGAAGAAGAGGCTACCCCACAAGCACAAGAAAGTACTACAGCATTCGCCGAGCCAGCAGAAGGTTCTAATACTGACTACAAAAAACGGTATGACGACCTCAAGCGGCACTACGACTCTAAACTTGAAGAGTGGAAACAAGAACGGGAACAAATCCAGAATGCACAGCAGGTAGGTGCTGAGGAAGGATTGCCACAGGCGGACTTACCAACAACACCGGAAGAACTTGTTGAGTTCAAGGAAAAGTACCCCGACGTGTACAAGGTGGTTGAAACCATCTCTACAATTCAAGCAGAAAACAGGCTAAAGGAATTGAAGTCTGAGGTAGAGACACTGAAAAGCCGAGAGCAAAAAGCTCAATCACAAGCGGCCTATCAGCAACTCTTAAATCAGCATCCTGATTTTCCTACGCTCAAAACAGACGAAAAGTTTTTAGCATGGTTGGATGAACAACCATCGACCATCGCGGATGGTATCTACAAAAACAATTCCGATGTCAAGTGGGCAAGCCGAGTCCTAGACTTGTATAAAGCCGACATGGGTATTTCTAAAACTCCCAAGAAGGCAAAAAGCGATGTCGACGCGGCATTAGCGGTTAGTAAATCTAAAGCTAAAGACGTGGCAAATGAAGCTAGCCCAGACAAAAAAATCTGGAAGGCTTCAGAAATCGGTAGGCTAAAGTCGTGGCAGTTTGAAAAGCTAGAAGCTGAAATTGACGCCGCCAAGGCTGAAGGCCGAATTGATTATAGAGCATAAACTTTAACAACCTAACTATCTCATAATAAGGAAGGGTAATAACATGGCTTTTAATAGCGCATCAGGTTATAACAACCTGCCTTCAGGTAACTTTACTCCTGAGATTTTTTCTCAGAAAGTCCTGAAGTTTTTCCGTCGCGCCTCTGTCGTAGAGGATATCACAAACACTGATTATGCTGGTGAAATCGAAAACTTCGGTGACACAGTCCGCATCATCAAAGAACCTACAATCACTGTATCTTCTTACTCACGTGGTGCTGTGGTAAACCCACAAGACCTCGCTGACGACCAGATCACAATGGTTGTTGACCAAGCGAATGCTTTCGCGTTCAAGATCGACGACATCGAAGAGCGTCAGTCACACGTT
>Ga0070753_1002294_pt1 | contig 10258 bp, 10 predicted proteins | sample VirMetDEL_Aug_31_FD_77441 | JGI IMG/M metagenome (GOLD analysis project Ga0070753, IMG submission 77441) | Aqueous microbial communities from the Delaware River and Bay under freshwater to marine salinity gradient to study organic matter... | ecosystem: Environmental > Aquatic > Marine > Coastal... | reverse complement strand
CTGTCTAAGAAGGAGTTAGTATTAGGAGAAAGGCTCAATACGACAATTAACGAATACTGAGGTCAGTATTCACTTGGAATGAATGATGGAACTCGCTCAAATTCGAATGTTCAAAACAGTCGCTAATCTTGGCAGTGTTGCACAAGCATCCGTTGCATTACACTGCGTTCCCTCCAATGTGACCGCGAGAATTAAGGCACTTGAAGCGGAGTTAAAGGTATTGCTGTTTTACCGACAAGGGCGCGGCCTACACATTACGCCTGCTGGAGAAGTGTTTCTAACTTATGCCGAGAAGATTTTAGCGCTAACAGAAGAAGCCAAACGAGCCGTTGATCCAACATCTGAACCCTCTGGCCCACTGCGCATTGGTGCTATTGAATCCTCAGCAACCAGTCGTTTACCACCGATGTTGACAAAGTTTCACGCGCAGCACCCAAACGTTGAGCTGCAATTTAAAACGGGGACTTGGTCACAACTTGTAGACGATATACAGCATCACAGATTAGATGGCGCCATTGTCGCCGTTGATATTGACCGACCTTTTTTAGACAGCACTACTTTCTTTAATGAAGATCTGGTGCTCATTTCCTCCGCCTCTGCCGATCCCATCAAGTCCGTGAAGGATATAGAAGGAAAAGCCCTCTTCATGTGGCCGGAACCTTGCCCATATCGAGCCGCATTAGCAACTTGGCTCAATCAAAACAAGGTAAAAGCGCCCATCACCAGTATCGCCAGCTACGGCACCATTATTGGCTGCGTCAGTGCTGGAAGCGGCATATCACTGGTGCCAAAAGGCATTTACGAACAATATCAATCAGGCATGGGATTAGTCGGATACGAATTCGAAGAGTTAGTAACGATTGAAAACCGCTTTATTTGGCGCAATGATGGTGGTCAATTTCCCGCTTTAGACGCGTTTACTCAGATGATTAAACAAAATAATCATGGTGAATAACCATCAAACCATTCACAGCATGCATAGGAAAAACCGTTTTGAACCGACGTCATTTTATAAAATCCAGCCTTTTAGTCGCCATGACAACTACCCTGCCTAGAGTCGTTCTTGCTGCTGCGCCGTCTGCTGGTTTCGACTATGAATTGATCGTCGAAGCGGCCGATGTAAACATTGTTTCTGGTGGCAGTACGCCTGCGCTTTGCTTTAATGGCGGTTATCCTGCGCCTGTGATTCGCGCTAAGCAGCATCAGCCCGTTCGTATTCGTGTGATCAACAAGTTAAACGAGCCGACAACAATTCATTGGCATGGTATGAGAATCCCGATTGCAATGGATGGCGTGCCGTTTTTAAGCCAACCCCCCATCATGCCAGGCGAAACCTTCGACTATGAATTTACGCCGCCCGATGCGGGTTCTTTCTGGTATCACCCGCATATGAACAGCGTCGAGCAACTGGGGAAAGGCTTGGTTGGCGCATTGATTGTGGATGAAGCAGAAAAACCAGACTTTGATGAAGATCTGGTGCTTTGTATGAAAAATTGGCACATCAAAGACGATGGCTCTTTTACGGCATTGACGACGCCACAAAATGCTTTTCGCATGGGCACACCCGGCCGCGTCATGACCATCAATGGTGAAATTAACCCAACTTATGAAGTGCCCGCCGGTGGAGCGATTCGTGTACGTTTCTTAAACGTCGATAACACCGTGATGTATCAAATAAACTCAACCGATCCAGCTGCACAGATCCTTGCCATTGACGGTAACCCAATCGCCGAACCCGTAACCTTGACCCAGCATATGACAGCGCCTGGCATGCGCCTTGATCTTGGCGTGATCACACCGAGCCAAGTAGGCGAAACAATCACCTTTAAACACCAGAACAAACCTATGGTGACCATCAAAACAGTGGCAAGTCAGCTTAAAGACCGTCGTTTACCTAAGTTGCCACTTAACCCCATTCCTCAACCCGATTTAGATAACGCACAAACCATCAAATTTGCTTTTGAATGGAACGCTAACATCACGCCAATCGAAAAAGACGGCAAGGTGAGTTATAACTTTTGGACCATGAATCGTCGCTCTTGGGAAGGCATGTCAAAAGGCCATATTCCTGACCCGCTTGCGACTCTGGAGCGAGGCAAAACCTATCTCTTCGAATTATCAAACTTGACTCAGTATCACCATCCGATTCACATACATGGTCATACTTTCACGGTTTTAAAATCCAACAAGAAAGCCATTACGCCCTTCCATTCGGATACCGTTTTGCTGGGCGAAAACGAAACCGTCCTAGCTGCGATCGTGGCCGATAATCCAGGGCGTTGGATGTATCATTGTCATATCATAGAGCATCTAAAAACCGGTTTTATGAGTTTTGTTGAAGTCACATAAGAATGGGCTAATCAATCAAAAACCAGATCGAAACCAGATCGATCTGGTTTTGCTTTTTTAAATGAAGGACTAAATAAAGTCATCGTCACCAAAATCGCCAAAGCCACCCATGTCGTCAAAGCCCTGCTCAAAACCACCAGAATCCAAATCACTTTGATCCATATTGGCCTGATCAAAGCCAGCCTGACCAAAGCCTCGGTTAGGATCGAGTTCCGCTCCGGACTGATCAAAACCCGTCTGCGCAAAACCCGCTTGGCCAACATCCGAAGAGGCAGGTATTTCATTAATCACATCAACTATTTCTGTCTGCGAATGATGACCAAACATATTCATCAACATATTCCCCACCACCATGCCACCCGCGACCCCTGCGGCCGTTTGCAAAGCGCCCCCTAAAAAACTACTACCACGACCATTACTTTGTGGCTGGCTATACGCTTGATTATTGGGCGACTGGTTAGCCGTTTGCTGAGAGCCGTTGCCACTTCCCCAACCAGAACGAGGTTGCGCCGAGCTTTGATAAGCCGATTGTTGAGCATTGCTTTGTGATGTTTGCTGATCACCACCAAATAACCCAGATAAAAAGCCGCCAGAACTTGGCTTGGCAGAAGCATTGCGCTCTAACTCTTCAACCCGAGCGTTGAGTTGCTTTAACGCGGCTTCTTGCATAATAATCGTTTGCGCCATGTAATACGGTGCGGCAGGATTTGCCACTAAGTGTTTGTTAATCCGTGCTTCTGCTTCTTTGTCTCGCTCTCCGGTGTTTTTTTCTGCCGTCTCAATACGCTCAAACAAACTATCAATTAAACCATTTGCGTCGTTACTCATCGTTTTGTCTCCAACCTAAACATTACCTTTGCACAAAGGTCTCTAAAAAAGTCAGCAGGCAAATGAAAAAAGGACCTGCGATCACTTAATGATAAGGCCACGTAATGCACGAACAAGTGATTAAAGAGTCAGGAAAAAGGAAACAAGGCTTGGAGGAAGGTTGAGATTTTTACTTAATTGGACAGTTAAAAGAATAAAAAACAGAAACGCCAGAGCAAGCAATCTTGATCTGGCGTTTTTACGTCTAAGCTAGCAGCTTATCGATCTTCGTCAAGCTCTTCGCTTGCGCTCTCTTCGTCTTCTTCCTGCTCATCAGCGTCATCACGTTTTATACGTTGTGCTGGCGTGGCTAGGATTTCAAGGTAGAACGCAGTCCACTCTTGGCTTTCAGCAAAGTTGATTTTTTCATTGATTTGAGCAACATGAATCTCTTCAGCCAGCGCTTCAGTTTGACCAAAGCGACAATCAAATCCCCAAAAGTCAGCGTATTCTGGCAATTTTTTATTGCGCTCTCTTTTGAGATATTTTTTGACTTCGTTTTTCGTTGCTTCGATTAGGCGTGGGTATTTGATGGTGGGGTGAGATAACGTAAAGGTCTTTTTCATTGGGATCCTAAAGGATTAAAGGTCAGGAGCTGAGGTTATCATGCTCCCATTGCAGAGCATGATAACGGATCACCTTATTTGTCGCCATGAATAAGTCGTTAAAATACACAACCTCTAGCAAACCAACAACCAGATCTAGACACTTTGCTTTAATTATCATTAATTAACTTGTTAAATTAATTTTTTTACATAGTCCCGTACATCTGTAGGGTATTTACCAACCCAAAAGAGTAATAAGATCAATTTATAGCCAATTTTAGATCTTTCAAGCTGGAGCCGAAATGACAAAATTAGACCATCGTTTAGCATCCGAAAGCTCCGCTATAGATGCTTTTAGTCAGACCTTACTTGAGATATATCGTTTAGCACGTGAAGAACCTTTAGAACGCTTTCTGGAAACCATGTTGGAATGCATTCAGTCAATCATTCCATTTAAATCAGCTTGGTGGGGGCGAGGAGCCGATGTTGTCTATACCCCCAGTGCAATGCACAGTTGCTATTTTTATAACTTGCCGGACAACTATTTTGATGCATGGCATAAGATGCGTTTTTTTGACACTACCTTTGAATTAGTTAAAAAAAATGGCGGCTATGCTACTAGTATAGACTTCCAGAATGACAGCGTTTCAGAGCAATTAATAAAATTAGGCCGCGAATTTCATTTCAATAAGATAATGTGTGTGCAAAACAATGACAAAATCTCTGGTCTTGCCAACCACCTAAGTTTGTACAGAGATAAGTACGCACCTCCATTTTCACTGCTAGAACAACAACTCTTTCAGTCATTAATGCCTCACTTACTTGTCGCTACGTCCATTAACCATATTAGAAACTGTCATGAACTTTTTGCTTCTCCCAATGGTACTGAGGTGGTGCTGGCTACTTGTGATATCAACGGAATTTTACGCAGTTGTGAGCCCGCTTTTGCCGAATTGATTCAAACAGAATACCCTGATTGGCATGGACCAAAATTACCCTTTACACCAACCAAAAAATGCATTCATGGCCAACATCTCATCATTGATATTCAATCCAAGGTGGATGTTTTTCTATTACTAGCCCATCCAATTTCTGCCATTGACCAGTTATCAACTCGGGAAAAAGAAGTTGCGATCAGTTTTGGTCAAGGTCTCACTTATAAAGAAATAGCCCAAGATATAGGAATATCACCCAACACCGTCAGATACTACATAAGATCGATTTATACCAAACTTGAAATACACAACAAGGCTGATATTAGCCGTTTATTAGCAGAACTAACGACGAATAGCTCTTAGTAAGAGCGCAAGTCTTACCCTCAAATTACAAAATATTAAAACAATAACAATCTCACAAGCTGGAATTTACAGCTTAGGATTCATTTCGCTCAAAAAACCAAAAGGAACATAAAATGAAAAATAATCTAATAATTTATTTGCCTAAAAATAAGGCAGGCAACCCTAATAAAAAATCTCGATTAGCGCATATTTCGGAATGCAATTTCGGGGGTGGAAAATGATAGCTACTTCAGTTGAAAGCAACCCAACTAGAAATGCATCTAATGCCATGATATTTGCTATCGTCATGATCGCCGCAGTTGTCCCTGCTCTTTTAATGACTGGACCAGTTGTAGCGGGACAGTTAGCTGCCGAACTAAATATGACCCCATCTTCGATCGGTCTATTGTTTATGTCAGAGAACGGTGCAATGAGCATGGCAACCATTCCAGCTCTGTTTTGGTTATCACGCTTTAACCTAAAAACAGTTTCTTTACTATGTGCTGTCATTTTTATTTTTGCAAACCTCGCATCGATGTTAGCTGACTCTTCAAGCTCACTTATAATTACCCGAATTGTTAGTGGTCTTGCGGGTGGGTCATTAATGGTTATCTGTATGACATCTGCTGCAGCACTACCTAAACCAGATCAAGCATATGGACTTTGGGTATTCGGTCAATTGGTTTTGGGGGCAATAGGACTCGCGATTTTACCAAGCCTGTTTGAATCATTTGGCTTAAAAGCCTTTTTCTTGCTAATGGCTATCCTAATGGTTCTCTGCGTACCGTTAACGCGCTTTTTACCTGAGACTGCACCTAACAAGAACCAGAGTTCAACGACTTTCTTTGGTGGTATATCTCGTCACGCTGTCATGGGGCTTTTAGCCATCCTATTGTTTTACATTAGTTTAATGGGAGTTTGGACATTTATCGGCTCCATCGGGGCTGCTGCAGGAATCACAGGCCAAACAAGCGGCAATATTTTAGCCATCGCAACATTGTTTGGTATTGCAGGTGCCGGTGTTGCAACCTTATTGGGTGGCCGTAGTCGTTTTACTTGGTTACTTATCGTGGGTTATGGACTGATGATTGCGAGTATTGCTCTCCTGTTCTCGCCCGATAGTACAAACTTTAGTGTCGCTGCCTTCAGTTTCAAATTTGCCTGGACATTCTCTTTGCCTTTCATACTGGCCACCTTGGCTAAATTCGACACAAACGGTCAAGTCATGAATTTTAGTAACCTAGTTATTGGAGGAGGTCTCGCCATCGGCCCAATGATAACAGGTTTTATTATAGACACTTTTGGAGGATTCGGCGTAGCGCTCAGTTATGCCCTCATAGTGGCATTTGCATCACTTTTGTTAATTCTTATTCTCCAACCAAAAACTAAATAAGGAACTAAATAATGAATAAAACAGGCTTTTATTATGATGAATCGTGCTTCTGGCACGTTGCAGGATCTTACGCAGGCCCACTCCCTATTGGCGGATGGGTGCAACCCCCATCAGGCTCCAGTCATGCAGAGTCTCCCGAAACAAAAAGACGCTTAAAGAATTTAATGGATCGTTCTGGCTTAACTCAAAATCTTATGGTTAGTGGAGCGAATCCCGCTAAATATGAAGATTTACAACGTATCCACCCCGAAAGCTATCTGCAAAAATTCAAAGAGCTAAGTGATCTAAATGGTGGCGAAATGGGTCCAAGTGCAAACATTGGCAATGGAAGTTATGAAATTGCCTGTTTATCATCAGGACTAGTATGCCAAGCGGTTGAAGATGTTGTTTTGGGTAACGTAAAAAACGCTTATGCCCTATGCAGACCGCCAGGACACCATTGCTTACCAGACCAAGCAATGGGCTTTTGTTTTCTGGCTAACATTCCTATTGCCATTGAAAAAGCGAAAGCAAAACATAATTTAGGCCGTGTGGCCGTTATCGATTGGGACGTTCATCATGGTAACGGTACGCAAGAAATCTATTTAGAACGTGATGATGTACTCAGCATTTCAATTCATCAGGAAAATTGCTTCCCGCCTGGTTATTCTGGTGCCGAAGACAAAGGGGTAGGAAAAGGAGAAGGCTATAACATCAACATTCCATTACTGGCAGGAAGTGGTCACGAAGCGTATATCTATGCTTTCGAACAAATAGTGCTACCCGCATTAGAAGTGTACAAGCCGGATTTAATCATCGTAGCGTGCGGTTATGATGCCAACGCGATTGACCCACTCGCTAGAATGCAAGCACACAGCAATACTTTCCGCGCAATGACAAGCATGCTGACAATCGCAGCTGAACAACTTTGCAACGGTCGTTTAGTCATGGCTCACGAAGGCGGATATGCAGAAAGCTATGTACCATTTTGCGGACTTGCCACTATGGAAGCATTGTCGGGACATAAAACCGAAGTTGAGGATCCACTTTTAGAATTCATTAACTTACAGCAACCTAATGCCGATTTTGTTGAATTCCAAAAATCTAAAATCGACCAACTAAAACAAAAGGTTCTATAAAGTCAAAGTGGCAGGCTACCGTTCAACGTAGCCTGCCAAGCACTAAAACCTCATTCTCTATTTTTCTTTATAATCCTTCAACAAACGGTGAATAAACACCAACTTCTCACGCACCGCAGGCACTAAAATAAAAGGATACAAGTCCGGTTGACCCATGCCTCGATTCAAATTATTTACTGCAAAGGTTAACGGCACATATTGCGCAAGAATGTCGTCGAAATTATCATGTCTAAAGGGATCAATGTTCACCATCACCGCAAGGTTTTGTCTATTTGAACCAATAGGTTGCAAACTCAAGCCAAGATCACTGGCCGTTTCTAAAGTATCGACGATGTGCAAGTAATGGGCCCAAGTTTCCGCCCAATCTTCCCAAGGATGAGACGACGCATAAACACTCACAAAAGACTGCTGCCAATCTGGATTTGGCGTTTTATAATGTGTTTCTAATGCCTCGGCATAACTTTCTCGATCATCACCAAAAAGCGCTCTAAAATCAGCCAAATACTGTTCATTATCTGCAATAAGCTGATCCCAGTAATAGTGCCCAATTTCATGACGAAAATGACCAATCACGGTTCGATAGGACTCATTCATATCTTCGCGCATTTGTTCGCGGTCGACCGAATTCCCCTCAGCCGCGTTAATCGTGACTTGCCCAGCAGCATGCCCAGTCATCGCACTGGCGTCTTCTGGGACTTGATTATTTTCAGAAATAAAATCAAACGACAAACCGTCGTCAGGTTCTGTTTTTTTACTGATCAAGGGTAAACCAAGACGCAATATAGAATACACCAAACGATGTTTAGCAAACTCCAATTGTTGCCATGCCTGACGCTCTTCTATTTTTTCTAAATTCGGAATATGACGATTCAACTCACACGCGACACAAAACGTACTGCCGCCTTCTTCTACCATCCAGTTACAAACTTGGTGCTGATGGTTTTCACAGTAGTACCAACGCTTTGCAGGAATGGATTTATCGGCCATGGCATACCAAGTATTATCAACCGATTTTAACGCACTGATCACTAACTGATCAGGAAGAAAGCCCAACGACGACGAGCATTGCTCGCAATGGGTGTTCTCGAATAAAACCGTCTGCCCACATTGCTGACAACTGAAAATTTTCATAATGCTCCTGCTATTAAAAAATAGTCTATAATTGCGCCCCGCTAGGATCATAGTTTACAGTACGGAAAAACGCCTACCGCTATATTTGCGCGTATGGATGTTCTTTCCGTTAATCTAGCCATTGAGACAACACATTGCTGAAGAAAAATAACAAAAGCTTCACCACCATTTCAGATGTGGCAAAATACGCCAAAGTCGGTAAGACCAGTGTTTCACGTTATCTCAATGGGGAACAAGACAAATTATCCGATGAGCTAAGAGAAAAAATTGCGCAAGCCATTGCTCATTTGGATTTTCGCCCTAACCATTCCGCCCGCATGCTCAGAGCAGGTCATTCAAAACTCATTGGATTGTTACTCGCTGACGTCACTAACCCCTATTCTATTGATGTGCTGCAAGGAGTAGAACACGTCTGCCGTCGTGAAGGCTACATGCTGATGGTCTGCAACACAGACAATGAAAAAGAGTTGCAAGACCGTTATTTGTCCTTACTCGAAGCACACAGGGTTGACGGTATCATAGTCAATACTGCGGGAATGGCACAAAAACAAGTCAGCAATTTACAGCGCATCTCTTGTCCTTTGGTATTGGTTGACAGAATCAATACCTCACTCGGCTTCGATACCATAGGTCTCGATAACGAAGCTGCTGCAAAAGAGGCTTGTGAATACTTACAAGCCCACGCTTATGAATCTATTTTAGTGGTTACCGAATCCATTGCGATTGGTCCTCGCCAAGCAAGAGTCGAGGCCATTCAAGCCTTCACCCAAGAAAACAACGACATAACCAGCGATGTAATTGAAATTGAAAAGATGAGCGTTAGTTTGCTAGTCAACGCCATTGAAGACTTTATCGCCGCTCACCCAAAGCGCAAAAAAGCCATCTTCACTACCAATGGTGTTGCCATGATGAGCACCGCAAAAGCCTTGAAACAGCTAGACATTCGCATCGGCACGCACATTGGTTTAATCAGCATAGACGACCCAGAATGGGCACAACTGTTCGAAGGCGGCATTACCGTTATGCGCCAACCCACCCAACAGATAGGCCAAACGGCTTGCGAACGATTGCTTGCCAGAGTTCAAGGTAACAACGAACCCGCGCAGCATATCAAACTCAAAGCTGAGCTCGTTATTCGTCACTCAATCTAATTCACTTAAATAAAAGTATTCTGACTGAAAAACAACTCAAAAATGTTTGAAAGCAATTAACAGAACCTATCCCTGGAATCGATTCCATGATACTTTCATCGAATACTATTTGACCTCCATAAACACAAAAACCTCAGGGGCAATTTACATGCAAAATAATAAAACACACTCTTTTGTTACGCTTGGTGAAGCCATGGCCATGTTTGTGGCCAAAACACCAGGGCAACTTGCTGACATTGAAGAATTCCATCGCTCTTTGGCTGGAGCCGAAGTCAACGTCGCTATTGGTATGGCGCGTTTGGGCTTTGAAGCCTGCTACATTAGCAAAGTCGGTAAAGACAGCTTTGGACAATTTATTCGCCAAGCAATCAGCAAAGAGAACATTCGTACCGATTGGATTTCTGAAAGTGCCAACCATGCTACTGGT
>Ga0070753_1002290_pt1 | contig 10269 bp, 16 predicted proteins | sample VirMetDEL_Aug_31_FD_77441 | JGI IMG/M metagenome (GOLD analysis project Ga0070753, IMG submission 77441) | Aqueous microbial communities from the Delaware River and Bay under freshwater to marine salinity gradient to study organic matter... | ecosystem: Environmental > Aquatic > Marine > Coastal... | reverse complement strand
TCCCAATAACGGGAATCATCATGACGGCGCTGGAGCGCCTTTTCATAGCTGTTGTAGGCATCAATTAATAAGCCCTTTACGGACTCAACACTGATGTCTAATGGTGTTTCATTCATTGGATTCCGAGCGAGCGATTACCGAGGCTTCGGCTTGAATTTTTTTCAGTGAAGCAGGTCCAAGTTCTTCTAAAAGAATGCGAAGGAAATGGTCTTGGTACAGTTCGTCATAGCTTTTCGGAAGCGGTTTGTTCATCGCTTCAATCTTGGCCGCAAATTGCGTCGAGATCCTTAGCTTTTTTTTGGCCCGATAGTACCATTCAGTGTCGGGCGCATAGCCATGCTTCTCTTCAAAGCTTGAAACCTCCGCCAAAGAGGCCGTGATCTCATTAATACAGTCAATAAGCTCATGGTAAAGCTTGCGAAGCTCATTCGTTCCGAGATGTGGAAGCTCTGTGGCGAGAATCGATCTGTCTAGCGAAATGCTGTTGTAAATTGCCATTTTAAAATAAGGGGCAGAGTGAATCTGCCCCGATAAGGGTTTAGAAGAAGTCGTCTACAACGTTGCCGTCAGTGGCCTTGGCCACAGACTGGGCAGCGTCATTGACAGCGCCTTCAGTGTTCTTTTCGTACTTGTAGTGAGGCTTGAAGCTCAGGCTGATGTAGGTCTTGCCGCTTGCTGATTGCTTCTTCCAGCCGCTAATAGCAAGAGGAATTTCATTGCGCTCACCAAGAGGCTTGCCTTGCATGATGTACTCCGCCAAAGCGTAAGCTTGATCAGCAGGAATATTAACTACCCCGTCAACGGTAGGGTAATTTTTAGAGGGATCGTACTTATCTTTCATTCGAGCCTTCATATCCTCAGCTGTCTGAGGGAACAAGGCACCGTTTACTGAAAATGAATCGGTCATGATTTTGTTTTGCAGATGATGTAGCAGCCGTTTTTGGCTGACTCGGACTGAACTGAATACTTGTACTGATCAGATTCCTTAGTCATGCGACCGGTGATCTGGGCGATGGTGCTGGCCTTGAAGCCTTCATTGCTTTCCTTGTTGTAGTAAGAAACAAAAAGGCTAGTCTCAGGAGTCAAGGAGGAAATCTTCTCCCGTAGCGGGGTTGTTTTACTGTGTCGGCTTGTGCGTGCTGGAATATCAGCAGCATTGACAACCTCAATAGAAGACATAAAAGGTCTTAGCTTGCGAGAAATACTTTAACTCAAGCTTGCGATTTTAGCAATAAGCTGATTGTGCTCGTCCTCCGAAAGATCGTTGGAAGCCCTTAGTTCAGAGATGCGCTGACGGATCGATTCAAGCTGCGATGGGTCAGCCTCATCAATCTTTTTCATTGCAGGCTTGAACACACCTGTAGGGTGCAGCTTTTGCACAATTTTGCGGCGTTTAGGCGGTGTCCACTCACAGCTGATCTGTTTGTCAATCTCAGGGCTTCCGTAGATGCGAATACAGGGTTCATCCTTGCGAAGAGGGTGGGGCATGACCTGATTGGTCGCATAGAAAGTTACCCGCCGTCCAGGCCATAGCGCCACATCGTTACCCAAAAGCTTGATCAATGGAATGGCATTGATTTTGGCCAAGGTCAGTTCAGGGTTAATTTCCTGAAACGACATGATCGTTTGAAGCTTGGGCTCCTGATCATCAAAGGCCACCTCAGCTGTACGAACGCCTTTGACTGTCAGAGTCATGCGCCCGGAAGCCGGGAACATGAAAGCTTTTAGCCAAGGCTCATTCATTAGATCACCTACAAATTCCATCAAACTCCCTCCAATAAATCAGCAACGTCAGTGTCATTGGCTGGATCATCGACCTGAAACCAGCGTGGAGCTTCCATCGTGTTAATGCCCCACGATGGCCACTCGTTAGTTCCGCGACAAGCCTTGATGCCTGCAATCGCATCGTCACGACGCTGACGGCCAACCTCCAACAGCTCATCGCTGATGATATTCACCGAGTAATTGAACGGATAAGCCCACTCGTAAGCCAGCAACACGATCTGCTTTGGATAAGCGCCGTGGCGGTCGAGGAACCCCTCAGCATAGTGTGCGCATTGAATGTCATAGCCCAACGCAAATGACTGCCTTGCGAAATCGCGTGGGTTTGCACTGCGAGCTTTTTTTAGATCCACAAGCACGCCGTCTTCTGGTTGCTCTAAATCAGGCAGGTAACGGCACTCAACATCGTTATCAGCGTCATGCCAGAAATGAGGCACCTGACCCGAACCCTGCAAAAACTCAGAGGCAATTGGATCGCTCTTGAGCTTGCTCACGATCAACTGGGCAGTGTGGTGCCACTCCTCAGTGATCAGATCTGCGCACTTGGAGCGGGCAAGTTCTTGAGCCTCGGCCCAGATTTCTTTGCCTGCTTTTGTGCGACGGTCTGCTCTTGGGGCAACGACGTATTTACGGCTGAATTTTTCGGGCTCTGTGATCAAACAGTCCACCAATGAGCCCTGGCGCATTGCGTCAGATGGCACCATCGGCATACGGTCTGGATCTTCATAAGCAGCCCAATAGTCAACTGCTGTGCCGCAAGCGTATTTCTTAAGCTTGCTAGCTGATAAGGCGGGATGATCGTGATAATTCATTGGTTTGGTAATTCAAGTTCCATTTCAATCCAGTAATGGCGCATTTCGCCATCACCAACCAGTAGCCGTGCATCTTCAATTAGATCTTCATCAGTGCCGCCGGGATAGCCGATCACGCACCAGCTACCGTCTCCGGCGGATGCGGCTAAGGCTCGCACCTTGACCGCCACTGGTAAAGCTTTGCTTGTCATTCAAAAACGCAATGATGTTTGCAAGGCAAATAGTACCACTGTTTCGACTACTCGGCAATGGAAACGGAAAAGCCCAATGCCGCAGCTTCATGCTCTGTCATTTTTTTTGCCCACATCTTCGGAACCAGATTGTTCCAAGTGAACCCAGCGTCTTTGCAGTGCTGACGCTGTTCGTACCCCAAATTACTGACGTAGACATGCCTTGGCAGCAAGGCATTATCAATCAGCTGCTCTAGCTGGGGCTCGCGCTTCATGACCTCTGCCAAGTAGATGCAATCAGTCAGCGCACGGTGAGCGTTCCAAACCGGCACCCCGTAGTCGACGGAAAGCGACATTACGGACGGACGGCTGCGCCTACTGCTCAGCGGCCACTGAATATCGTCCATCGTGCAGATCCACCGCAGAGGCATCGACGGTAGTGAGCCTTTCCCTCCGAACCATTGCTGGTCGAAAGCCGCATTGTGAGCCACCGCGTAATCAGCTTCCGCAACCATCGCCCAGAATGATGCCGCCATTGGAGACGTGAGATCCGGCGCTCTCATGGTCAGTGACGGTTGGATGCGATTCACAAACTCAGCCTCGTTTGTCAATGTCGGCAACAAAAATGACACCTGGCAGATAACAGATCGCAACTCAACATCAAACAGCACAGCCCCCAGTTCAATCACCGTACTGTCGGCTGGAGTCAACCCAGTCGTTTCCGTATCGATGATCAAAAGTTTCATGCTCATGAGGATTCAATCTCCAGTGATAAATGTCCAGCAATCGTTTGTCTGATTCTGCAATCAGACGCTTGGCTTCAGCATTAGTCATCAACAATGCACAGCGAATACAAGGTCTTGGACCTGCCTTTGAGCTTCTTTAACGCACCGTGATAGCTCATCGCGTTGATGATTTCAGAGTGCTGTAATCCGCTTTTTTCGCGAAAAGCTGCCTCAAACCGCAACATCTTGGAAGCCTCTTCCCTTCCGGGTGAGTCTTCAATCCCAGCATCACGCATCATCTTGCTCCAATCCATGCGCATCGAGTGTCGAAAACACTGCATCAATCATCTTCGAGCTTGCATGGTAATGACCGCCGCGACAGCTCACCGACGTAGAGTCAATGACAAATTCACAGGTAAAGTACAAGAAATTGCAAATGTTGCATTTCGTATAGCGAGTGACAGTGCCACCATGCGATGGCCGAGTGCTCAAGACCGCTTTGCTGCCCCTCCCGGAAGCACCGCAATTAGGGCAGATCAAAAGCTTCGCTCCTGAAATTTGACAATCGGCTCAGGCACCAAGAGCCGATAGCTCTGGCGGTTGCGATGGATTTTGGAAGCCTTATGTATTGCCTGCTCCTCAGATCGAGCCAATACCTCGACATACTGTCGATCTTGGCCTGGAGATTCACAGGCCACGCAAAAATAAAGATTGTTCATCAATCCTCTGATTTTGATTCTTTTGCCTTGGCTTTTTGTTTCGCAATTCGCATCGCTTTGGCGTACTGCTCTTTAAGGTATCGAATGAATGCTGGTGTCACGAAAAGTTGTCCTCCTGTGGGCGCAGTGCTTTCTTGAGGTCTGCGATCATCCTTCGACATTCGGAATGAAAATCAAGGTCATAGTTTGAACATTCCTCAATCCACTCAATCACCTGCTCCAACTGCCAATCAGCAGCGGCACGCATGTTTGCAGAGTCACAAGGGTGGATTGAGTCTTGAATTTGATCGCAGATTTCGTCAGTCAGTGGGTGTTGTTCAGTCATTGTTGTCTTCCTGTGGGCGCATTGCTTCCTTTTAGTCAAAAGCGATTGTATCGTTCATTAGCTTAGCAGTATAGATTTCGCTTCGTCAACTGATCTAGCAACGCCTGCGATTCCGCCTGCGTTTCGGATATGCTCAATAAATGCCATCTGCTGTTCAGTCGCACGCCCCTTGGCAGTCTTAACCTCTACGGCTGCAAATACGGCGATTTCAGTACCCACCATTTCCGGCGTTATCGCGACCTTGCGGTAGCCAATCAGATCTGAACCGCCAGGACTCCCGACACCAAACTGCACATAAGTCCCGGTTTTAGGATTAGGCAAACTCCCGCTGTTGTTCCTCCACAGCCTTACCGGGCCGCGACTACATGCCAGTCTGATCTCTTGCTGAATGCTGGTTTCGCTCAAAAGTGCCGCGATGCCATTATTTTCTTTGCCCATGGTACTGGATATTTATAGCCTCGACTTTTGCCTAGCTCGATTAATTGCTCCAACGTTTTAGCTCTGCCCTGTTCCGCACGTTTAGCAATATGCGCTTTCTGCTTCTGCAATCTCTCCAATGCAGCTGCCTGCCTTGGATCAATCTCACCCAATTCGCCATCAACCTCAGCTGGTCCACCACGAGTCGGAGCCGGATACCGATACCCGCATTCAGGGCAAACCGGCGCTGGAACATGAGCACAGAAACAAGCAGGACACTGCCTGACGGAAGGTGCCTGTTCGCCACGTTTTTTCCGGCCCTCCAGGCTCCATTGCCGTTCCATTTCCGGTGGGCCATGCTCGAAAATGGACCCGGCATGATCTAAAACCGTCAAATGCTTCTTGCCACTGTCCGGTGACGTTCGCAGGCCGCGACCAATCGATTGCAGATAGAAAGTCAAGCTCTTTGTCGGTCTGAGCAAAATAATGCACTCGATCTGAGGCACGTCGACACCAGCCACCCACAGCTGGGCATTGCATACAACCTGCAAACTGCCATCCCTAAGACCAGTCAAGGCCGCGACTCTTTCTGATCGTTTGCTCTTGCCTGAAATCGCAACGGCCTTATAGCCCTGGGCCTGGAACTCAGCAGCAACATGCTCCGCATGACTAATCGACGTGCAAAATGCCACCGCTCGCTTGCCGTCACAATGCTTCTGATAATGCTTGATTACATCGCCAGTAATCGTTGAACGGTCCATCTCACCATCGATGTCCGATTGCTTGTAATCACCGGCCTGCATCCTTAACCCGGTCAGGTCTGGTCGATGCGGCGCAAAATACTTGATCGGAGCCAATAGCCCCTCTTGGATTAATGCGTTAGTGCTGCATGTTGGCACGATCTCATCAAAAATTTCACCCAATCCCTTATTGTCCAGCCTGCATGGAGTGCCGGTCAGCCCCAGCAGCGGTGGGTTGCCAATCTTGCCCATCACCTTGAGGTAAGTCGTCGCCACGGCTAAATGGCACTCATCCACAATCACAAGGTCAGGTGGCGGGAACCCATCACGCCTCGCAGCAGTTTGAACGCTCACGACCTGAACCCGGCGGTGATACTCCATTGGCTTGCCAGCAGCAATCTCGCCAAAAGGGATCTTCACCGAACGCAGACGGTTGGCGGTGTCATCCAAGATCTCCCTCAGATGAGCAAGAAACCAAACAGTCTTGCCCTTGTCGAGCGCAGACTGGATAATCGCTGCACTGGTATGGGTCTTGCCAAACCCAGTGGCAGCACACAAAATCGGTGCCCGATACCCAGACCGGTACGCAACCCTGATGTCATTAATTGCCTGAACTTGGCGGGGGCGGAGGGTCACTGATCGGGGATAGAATTTAAATCAAAAGCGTCACTCTCAACTATCTCATCCATCATCGAGTCCATTGCATCGTTAACATAGTGGCCGTCAAACCGAATATCTCTTGCTTTTGCGTATCGTTTTAGATAGACTAGATGCTTTTGTCTTATGTTTTGATTATAACTTCTTGGAGAAGTGACGATTGAAGGGTTTGCGTTTCCTAAAACGATTACATTGTATGGAATGTCTGAATTTTTAAGTAGCGAAACGTAGAGAATTTCCAAAACATCTCCTGCTTTGTACTCGGGTTTGCTGTTCTTATCAACATCAACCCAGCACTCAGCGTGCCTTCCGTCTTCTGCAGTAAGAATCCCTTTCAAATAGCGGCCTTTCTTGCCAATCGCATCTTTAAGCACTTTTACGGTTTTTTGATCTAAGAAGGGATCCATGGGAAAAATGAATTTGTCGCGACCATAGCACTTCGCTGCCGGCGTGGCAACACTGTGCTACCTTTAAATTGCCAAACAGCAGACGCAACGGTGCCCCTTGAACGACTTGTCGTCAGAATCCCAGCCAGACAAAAAAAATGGCTTGAGTCCCAGTCAACAGACGTTAGATCCATATCTCAAGTCATCAGAGACCTCATCGAAGAGAAAATCATCGATTTACGACAAGAACCGATTTAGAACAATTTTTCTTAAGCAGCTAGCAGAAGGCGAAAACGGCTCTTTTAAAAGAAAAGGGTTTAAGGCAAGCGAGATCTATTACGCAATGACCGGAGAGGTTCCTGTCGTCCATCATTACAAGGAAACCTATATTGGTGGAGTTTGGGACATAGACCCTGACGATCCTGTCTACTGGATCGACACACTCGACACCCTTGAACAAGAGTTTATTCTTGACGGTCTAAAAGGGAAATGGGAAAAGAGACTTGAAAACCTAAAGCTTTTAAAAATACAAGAAAGAAGAGAACAGGACCAGCTATATCAAAATTTTATGGCCTATCTTGAACAAAAACAAACAAATCAATTGAAATTGAATGCCTAACTCTGTTCTTATCGACTGGTCAATCACCGATGACTTCCTTGAAGCCATCGGTCGCAGTACCGGCCCCATAGTTTTCGCTGTTTATCCCTCCGATCCGTCGCGGCCTTGCATCCATATCAAGGCCGATGCCGAGGACATACCGCGCAACAAAATCGAACGCATTCTTTCCCGCAACTCAGGGAGCAGCCTCGGTTTTGTCGTCAACCCACCCTCAGATCAGCCTGCCGTATGGGGGACCAAGCCGGAGCACATTAACCGCGCTGGTGAGATTAAAGCCTGGGGCGCATCCAATGCCCACATCGAGCACGCAATCGCCTGCTTTGCGGAGTGCGACGGCAACCTAGACCGCGAAGCTCAAGCTGCTTTGCCTGCAATGGCGGGCCTACCGGAACCAACAGTCTCAGTCTGGACTGGTGGCAAATCCTTGCACCACTACTGGCTTTTTACCCCAGGCCAAGAGCCAGACATCCAAGATTTCTCCGACCTTCAACGCAGAATCGCAACCGCAATCGAGATCGTTGCGCCTGATTCTAAACCAGACAAAGCGATTTCAAACGGCAGCCGTGTCATGCGCCTGCCTGGTGGTATCCACCCCAGCACTGGCGAACGCACGGTTATCGCCTCGACCACCACCGAAACATTTACCCCAGACGAGATCGGTGCCGCTGCTCCAACGATCTTTCAACGTGGCACCCGCCCAGCAGAACCGTCTCATCACTGGTTTTCTAAACTTCCATCAGCAGAGCAGCGCACACTTGCTGTCGAAATCCTCCGTGATTTCATTCCCCTTCGCACTGAAGCAGGCCAAGGCACATACCCCACCTGCTTCGCCTGCCTCGCTGCTCTAACCCACCATTTCGGACAGTCCCTTGCACAAGACATCGTTCTAGAAGCTGACTGGCAGTCGCCCGGTACATGGGAGCCAGCCAAGAAAATCCTCTCAATTGGTGATGCACCAATCAGGGCGTCGATCAGCAAATTAATCAACACTGCAATAGCAAACGGCTGGGAATTACCTCAAAATGTTGATACCGAAGAGCCAAACGAAGCAACAGAAGAACATCATGCAGTAATACCTTTTCAGTTTCTTGGTTATGAACATGGCAAGCATTACTACATGCCTAGAGCAAGCTCACAAGCTATTGAACTTTCAATATCATCACACACAAAACTGCACCTGATTTCACTTACGAGTTCACTAGAGTTCTGGGAACGTAACTTTACAGTCAACGATAAACTTGACTGGGATCGTGCTACTGAATGGTTGATGCAAGAATCACATAAGAAAGGTGTATTTGATCCTGATCGTATTAGAGGTCGTGGAGCTTGGGTAGATGCTAATCGGGTTATTTTTCACCTTGGAATGAGAATGATTGTTGATAATCGTGAGCAAAAAGTATCAGACGGCATCTCAAGCTATTACTTTTACGAACACGCCAAACCACTTGATGGGCCTAGCGAAGTCCCATTAGATGACGATGTTTCAGTTCAGCTTTTTAACCTTGCAAAATCTTTCTCTTGGGAGTCGCCTTCCTATGCGTTCCTGCTTGCTGGCTGGGTTGCTCTTGCTCCTATCTGTGGCGCACTTGAGTGGCGCTCACATATCTGGGTCACCGGGGGCAAGGGCACGGGTAAGACAACAATCCTCAGCCGTTTCCTCAAGCCTTTGCTAGGCGGGATATATCAATCAGCCACAGGTGGCACGACTGAACCTGGCCTTCGCGCTGCTCTCCGGTCTGATGCAATTCCTGTACTGTTCGACGAATTTGAGCAGAACGACTCCCGCGAAAAACAAAATCGCGACAACGTTCTGGCCATGGCAAGGATCGCATCATCGGAAGGCGGCAAAATTATCAAAGGTTCAGCGGGTGGTGGAGCCGCTAATCAATATGAAATTCGCAGCATGTTTTGTGTTTCATCAATTAACGCTTCCTTAGTTCAGGGAGCTGATCGTGATCGCTTCTGTGTTCTGACTTTGCAGAAGGGCGAAGGTGACTGGCTTCCGCTTGAGGCCCAGATCGCCAAGCTCTGCACATCAGAGACTGGTCGCAGCCTGGTCGCACGAACACTGGCTCGGGTGCCGACTATTAGGGCCAATGCGCGGAAGTTTGCATCGGCCCTAGCGATCGAGCACGGTCAGCGTTTTGGCGATCAACACGGCACCCTGCTCGCAGGTGCATTCAGCCTTCTCCCCGGCAGTGATCGAGAGGTGTCTGATGCTGAGGCTGCTCAGTTCTGCTCTGGCATCGACTGGACATCACAGCGGCGCGATGAACGTGACGCTGATGAGGATCAGTGTCTTGCGCGGATCCTTGAGTCAATGATCACCGTGGAGGGCGGCAGAAGATTCACAATCATGAATCTTGTCGAGAGTCTTTGCGGTCCCAAAATGGGAACTATCGAAGGTTCGGATGAAACTGCGGAAAAAGTTTTGGGCCGATATGGAATCAGGCTTATGTCCGGCTCGATGATGATTGCGAACTCAAATACAAATTTAGAACGACTTTTGGGTGAAACGGCGTGGTCTGGAGGGGCTCACAAGCAAGCACTGAAGCGGGTTTTGGGCGCTACCAAGTCTCCGGCGATGGTGAGATTCTGCGGAAGTAAGCAATCACGGGCTACAGTGATTCCACTAACCGCAATAATCGACACGGATTAGCTAAACATTCTCGACATACTGCTGAAGACTGCGTATTGTTTGATAGCTAGTGACTGGCCCCCTTCCTTGGACAAGAGGGTGCGGAACTCCACTAGCGTTCGTCCACCAATGAAAAGCCTGCACTGAAAGGCACCCTGACCCGCTGACCCACACCCTGACCCGCGAGATCCGTTGCGGCGCAAGGGTGGGTCGGTTGGGTCATTTTTTATGCCACATGAGTAAGTATGTGTGTGTAAGTAAGAGAGAGTTATATATATA
>Ga0070753_1002283_pt1 | contig 10282 bp, 18 predicted proteins | sample VirMetDEL_Aug_31_FD_77441 | JGI IMG/M metagenome (GOLD analysis project Ga0070753, IMG submission 77441) | Aqueous microbial communities from the Delaware River and Bay under freshwater to marine salinity gradient to study organic matter... | ecosystem: Environmental > Aquatic > Marine > Coastal... | reverse complement strand
GTTAATGAAGCTGAAAAGTTTGGTGCTAAATCATTTGATAGTAACGGCTTAAAGTTTGAACTTCGGGAGGGTTCGAGGGTTTGGGATTTTTCCAATAGTGATACTTGGGTTGCTAAGAAAAACGAACTAAAAGAGATTGAGCAACAGTTGAAACTAATGGCAGAAACTAAAGCCAATATTGGTCAGGATTTAATAACCGAAGATGGCGAAGTATTGGAAGCTGCGAAGTTTTCTTTTCGATCACCTTCATTAATTCTTAAAGGATGAGCCACATTATACTGCCCGTAATATTTGACAACTATACTAACCGTGCTGACAACACGGTTAAGTTGTCATTTAGTACACAAGAATTAACCACAGATAAAATAGTGCAACTTCATGAGTTAAGAAATTCATTTGGTGCTATTCTGTTTAAGGCTGGTGAAAAGTTGGTTAAGGATGAGATTAAACTGTTAGATTCTATTGATATGGATTTGAACAACGGTAAAACCCAAAGCCAAAGATTAAGGTCTGTATTGTGGTTAAATTGGCAGAAGAAAGGCAGCGTTGGAGATTTTAAAGAGTTTTACAAGACTGAAACTGAAAGGATAATTGAACATTATAAATCAAAATTGGAGTTATGAAAGAAGAAATAAAAGAGACTTGTTTATATGCCTTATTTGTGGTAGCATTATTAATATTATTATACTCTACCAAATGATAAGACACATTATAACCGAAGATAATATAGAGCAATTTCAAAGCATTTGCCTAACTGATAAATTAGTTGTAGGGAACATACTTTGGCTTGGTCAGGAGTGGCATAGGCAATTAAAGCCAGATATTAAGAATGAGTATCGTGCTTTGTTGAACTACGTTAATGAGGTATGAATTTGCTCGAACTTTTTGCAGGATCGAGAAGCATTGGAAAGGTTGGTGAAACTATTGGTATGAATGTATTTTCAGTTGATTGGAAAGAATACGATGGAATCAATTTGGCGATAGATATTGGCAATTTAACTAAAGAAGATGTGCCTTTTGTACCTGATGTGGTTTGGGCATCACCTGATTGCACTACTTATAGTATTGCAGCGTGTAGCACACACCGAACAAATAGTATTGAGCCGAAAACAGACTACGCTAAAAAGTGCGATCAGGTAAATCAACACTTTATTTCGCTTATTAAAGAGTGGTTAAAGATAAATCCTAAAATGGTTTTCTTTATCGAAAATCCACGAGGTATGCTAAGGAAAATGCCGTTTATGCAAGAATTTCAAAGGGCAACCGTTTGGTATTGTCAATACGGAAGTGAAGAAACAAGGGCAAAACCTACCGATATTTGGACAAATAATCTGTATAGTTTATTTAACCCAAATGGATGGAAGCCAAGACCACAATGCTGGAATGGTAATACTAAGTGCCACCATGAAGCTGCACCGAGAGGCAGTAAAACAGGCACACAAGGTAGAAATGGGAGTTACCAACGATCTATAATCCCACAAGAACTGTGCTTAGAAATATTATCATCTACAATAAATTGCGATAAATAATTTAAACACTTACCTTTATAAAATGGAAAAAAGAAATAAAATGTATCGGATGTCTGACAAGATTGCCGAAATTATGGGAATACCTTTAAACCCATCTAAGCGTTATAGACTTGCACCTGACAAAGCCAAACGGCTAAAAGAAATTAAGGCACAACAAAAAAACGCATTCGAAAGTACCTTAGATAACGGTGGGTTTGAGTTTCCAGAGAATTGGTCACATGGTTGGATTAAAGATAAATCTACATCTGTATTTGTTCGTAATCAAAGACCCGTTGACATTGATGATATTGCCGACAAAGTAAATGAAGCGGTTGGTAATGCTTTAAAAGATGTTACTTGGAAAAAGGGTGCAGGTAATCCTAAAAGCGGAAACCTATTTGTGCCTTCTATATTTGATTTGCATTTAGGCAAGTTGGCTTGGAATCAAGAAACTGGAGAGGATTACGATGTTAAAATAGCATCACAAAGATTTAGGGATGCATTGGAAGATTTAATCGAAAAGGCAAGCGGTTATAAAGTTGAGAAAATACTATTTCCAATAGGTAATGACTTCTTCAATTCTGATAAATCTATACCATTTGCAACGACTACAAAAGGTACACCGCAAACGGATGATGTAAGATGGCAAAAGATGTTTGTTATGGGTATCCAGTTAATCACCGAAGCGGTTATAAGGCTAAGTAAAATTGCACCATTGGAAGTTAAGACGGTATTTAGTAACCACGATCACGAGCGAGTATTTTACTTGGGAGAAACTATTAATGCAGTATTTAAGAATGAACCTGGAATTACCATTGACAATTCGCCATCTGTTAGGAAGTATTTTAAATGGGAACAATGTTTAATTGGCTTGGCTCATGGACACAACGAAAGACCAGAACAACTACCTTTAATTATGGCACAAGAATGTAAAGAGATGTGGGCATCTACATTTTATCGTGAATGGTTGTTAGGGCATTTGCACCACAAACAAAGATTTGTAACGCAAGATAGCAAGGATTATAGAGGTGTTAGGGTTACTTATTTAACATCTCCAAGTGCTGCGGATGCTTGGCACTATGAAAAGGCTTTTACGGGGGCTATTAAAGGTGCGGAGGGCTTTATCTACAATAAGGATGAAGGTCATATAGGTAGCGTTATTCATAATATCAGGTAAAAACTTGCACAGTATTTTCTTAATGCGTAATATTGCCAACACTAACTAAGAATAACGGCTTAATGTTGGTTAAAACAAACTAAAACTAAAATGGACATTGTGAAATTTGGGGAAATAGTTTATTGTGATTTAATAATTAAACACAAAGGAAAAACTCACGAATTAAAAGGTGTGGTTCATAAAAATAAAGATGGATTATTCTATAATAGAAGAGTTTTAGGTGAAATTAACATTAAAGAACCAGTAGAAGTTGAAAGTGTAAATGTTATATCTAGACTTGGTTTTGAAAATAAATCAACAGAGTACACAGAGGTAAAAGGAAGTGATGAAAAACGAAATAAAACCACAGGAGCATATGAATAATTTAGAATTAAACAAGATTTACTGCGAAAGCAATTTAGATACAATGGCGAGAATGGAGGACGGATTTGTCGATATTATAGTTACTTCTCCGCCTTATAATATTGGTAAATCAAGAATTAATGGTGGATTTAACTCTAAAAGTTATGATGAGTATGATGATAATTTAAGTAAAGAAGATTACTTTAAACAATCTAAAGTTTGGATTGATGAAATGATTAGAGTCACTAAGTATCATGTTTTTTATAACATACAAGAAGTAACAGGAAACAAAGGTATAATTGCATTTATAATGAATGAATATAATGATGTATTAAAAGAAACTTTTATCTGGGCAAAAAACAACCCACCATCTTCTATTGTTGAAACTATGTGTAGTTCTGGTTATGAATACATATTTTGTTTTAGTAAGGATAATCCAGAAAGTAGAAAGTTTAATTATTGTAATTTTAATAATAGAAATGGTGATTATATGCGTAATGTAATTATAAAACCTGTTAATTCTGGTAAAGAAAATGGTGGTCATTCTTTTGCTTTTGGTGATTGGTTACCTAATTATTTTATAAATTATTTCAGTAAAGAAGGTGATTTAATTTATGACCCATTTATGGGTACTGGAACAACGGCAAAATCAGCTCATACTTACAAAAGAAGATGGATAGGAAGTGAATTGAGTTCAGAATATTGTGATTTAGCCAATAAAAGATTAAAACCATATTTAGACCAAACATCTTTATTTTAATATATTCGATTAAAAGGCAAGAAAATAACTATATTTGTATTAGACACTCAGTAAATGACATTTAATAAATCCCCATTCATTCGCATTGCCAAATTGCACAACCATTGTGCAGCTGGGTGTCTCTTTGCGTTTGTTTGGGGTTTTTCATATTATGGCTAAGGAACTTCCTTATTTTAAATTTGAGCCAAACGCTTGGGAAAACGGAACTATTCAAATCTTATCGAGAGAAGATAAAGGTCTGTTTATTGACTTATGTTCAATGTACTGGTCAAGACTTGGCGAGTTGTCTTATAAACTTGCACTACACAAGCTATGCAACGGTAATGCAAATGCATTGCAAACGCTAATAGATGAAAATATAATATTCGTTGAAGGTGAAAAAATATGCATTTCATTTTTAGATGAGCAGTTAAGTGAATTTAACACTATTTCGGATGAAAGGTCTAAGGCTGCTAAAAAACGATGGTCAAAACCTACTGAAAATAAAGTTGTTAATGCAAATGCATTGCAAATGGAAAGCAAAAGCAATGCTATAAGAGAAGAGGAGATAAGAGGAGAAGAAAAAAGAGAAGATGAAATAAGAGAAAATTACCCTCTACCGAGTGGTGCAATTCCAGACAAACCAACTTTAGAAGATTTTGCACTAGAATTTGCAGTTAAAAAATATAATGCTAAGTTTGTACGGGATGCGTTTAACTATTACCATAACGATGGAAGTTGGACGGATGCACAAGGGAATGCAGTACACAAGTTCAACTTTAAGCAGAAGTTAAGCAATATAGTTAAATCGAAGGGGTGGGATGGCGAGGAAAAGGAAAAGGTTAAGGTTAAAATGAATGTTAGGGATTAACGTTAAAATAAACACAGTAAAAGATTATGAAAAAAGAAATTATAAAAATAACAAAAGACCTTGAGCAATGCAAAATAACCGAAAATGAAGCACGAACCGTTTTATTGGGTTTATTAGGTGTTAGCGAATGTTTTACACTACAAAACATAATAGAAGCTGCAAATTATTATCAGGGTGATTATGACATAGACGAAAATAATATCACAGAATTTTTTGAAGATAAATTGAATGGTATAAACACTTCTAATATTCGCTAACACCAAAATAAACTAAACAAAATGAACGGAAAACTACAACCCCAAGCAACAGATTTAGAAGAAGCAGTTTTAGGCGCAGTAATGTTATCTAAAAACGCAATTCACGAAGTAATTGACATCTTAACACCCGAAAGTTTCTATTCAGACGCAAATAAAGCAATTTGGGGTGTGATTTTGGAACTTTCACATAGTAACCTACCCATTGATATACTTACGGTGGTAAACGCCCTTAGAAACGGCTCTAAATTAGACGAGGTTGGAGGGGCTTACTACATATCGAAGTTGACGGATAAAGTTGCGAGTGCAGCACATATCGTTTATCATGCCAAATTAATTCAGCAAAAATACTTGTTAAGGCAATTTATTGACATTAGTAATGAGGTTGGTAGAATGGCTTATGATGATGCAGCTGACCCTATGGACATTGAAACGTATTTAAGCAATAGACTGCTTAATTTAAACAATGTCAATGGTGGCGATGTCACTTTAATTAAAGACGTGATACCAGACGTGGTTAGTATTGCTGAAAAGGCTGGTGTAGAATCTGAACTAACGGGAATTAATTTAGGTATTGCAAAGAAAAACAAAGTTTACGGTGGTAGGCAGAATGGTGATTTAATTATTAAAGCTGCACGTCCTGCAATGGGTAAGACTGCCGATGCTTTATGTGAGGCGGTAGCCGCTGCAAGGTCAGGTAAAAAGGTTTTATTCTTTAGCCTAGAAATGACTAAGATTGCATTAGTTCAGCGTATTTGTGCATTAGTTGGTAGTGTACATCTTCGGACATTATCTAAGGGGGTTATGAATACTGCCGACTTTACAACTTTGAATGAAGCTATTGCACATATCGAAAAGATGGGTATATTTATAGCCGATAACATCTACGAATTGAACGCAATAAATTCAAAGGCCAGGAAAATGAAGCAAGGTGGTAACTGTGATATTATCTACATTGATTATATTCAGCTAATTGTTTTTAACGGAAAAGGTAATAGAGAGCAGGATGTTAGCACCATTAGTAGGTCATTGAAGATATTAGCCAAAGATTTGAATATACCAGTTATTGCTTTAAGCCAATTAAACAGAGCCGTTGAAAGTAGGGGTGGAGATAAGCGGCCAATGTTAGCCGACCTTAGAGAAAGTGGGGCAATTGAACAAGATGCAGATATTGTTGAGTTCTTATACCGACCAGAATACTACGGTATAACAGATGTTGAAGGTTTTGATACTACCGAAGAATTGGCATTTTTAATTATTGCTAAACATAGGGGTGGTGCTTTAGAAGATATACCTATGAGGTTTGAGGGTAGGTTTACGAGGTTTAGTGATTGGGAAACTCCAAGTTATTCAAACCACTTAGAGCCGAATGAAGAATTTGAAGCACCGTTTTAACGACAAAGTATATGAGTAGTGAGGTAAAACTTGTTGGTATGATATGTATAACAAACCACCCATCTTGACGAAGTAACCACTGGAATAAAGAAAGGTTATACACCTCATTACTTATATACATTGTTGTAAAATAGTTTTAATGTTTTACAACACCAAAACAAACCACGTTTTAATGTGGATTTGTTGACTGTTATCGCCAGTTTTAATTGGCGAAATAATTTAAAAGTAAAAAGATGGAAAACACATTAAGTTTATTTGATGATTTAGAAAACGAATGGCAGAAAGAATGGAAGGATATGCCAGAGTTTGTAACCAATAACAAAAAACCTTACCAGCAAATTATTATATCATTTAAAAACTTTGATGATGTAAAAGAATTTGCAAAAAGATTAGGTTTAAACGTTACACCGAAAACAGATGCGTTATGGTTTCCAATGAAGCATAAAGAAAGTGGATTACATTATGTGAATGATAATTGGAGAAAAGATGAAAAATAAATATCCAATATTTATACCAACAAAAGGAAGGTTTAAAACACCGCAAACCATCAATATGTTCAAATCACATAATGTTGATTTTAGAATTGTAATAGAAAAGCAAGAGTATGAGCAGTATTCTAAAATTATAGATAAATCAAAAATAATAGTCGTTCCTCACCAAAATGAAGGGTTAACTGTTACAAGAAATTGGATATGGGATTATGCAGAAAGCGAGGGATATGAAAAATTTTGGACTTTTGATGATAATATTGGTCGAGTTTACAGATGGAACAATAATACAAGATACCAATGTAAGGATGGAACGTATTTAAAAATAATTGAAGATTTTGCAGACAGGTATAGTAACCTTTATATAATTGGCATGAATTATATGTGTTTTTGCAAAAGTGGTGATAACATACCGCCATACTATCCTAATACAAGGGTTTATAGCAATATGCTTTTGCCGACAAACGTAAAACTATCTAATGGCGAAAAATTAAGAAACAAATTGTTTTATAATGATGATACAGATCTTTGTTTAAGAGTTTTAAAGGACGGCTTACCAACTATACAAATTAATGCTTTTTTAATAGATAAGAGTCAAACAATGACAGTAAAAGGAGGTATGACAGATTACTATTTAAGTGATGAATGTAAAGGCAGATTAACATTTGCAGAGGAATTACAAAAGGCACACCCTGATGTCACAACTATAACGCAAAAATTTGGTAGGTGGCATCATCATGTTAATTATAAACCTTTCAAAAAAAATAAGTTAATCCGAAAAGATGGAATTATTATAAAAGACCAAATTAATGAATACGGAATGAAATTAATAAAAACCAGCAAAGATGAAAATAGTAATAGGAATTGACCCTGCATTTGGTAGTAAAGGATGTGCGGTTTGCATTGTCGAAGATGGTAATGTTTATTTTTACATGATGCAAGTTTGGGAATTGTTTAATTTAATAATCAACCGCAGCGGAACTTTATTGGACGGAGACAGTTTGCTTTTTGTTATCGAAAATAGCAACTTAAACAAGGGTAATTGGCATGGTTCAACTGCTCGTGGTGGTGTTGCTAAGAACAAAGCGATTAGTCAAATAATTGTAGACTTCTGTGAGGCACACAAAATAAACTATAAAGAGATACCGCCTAATGGGTATTCTGTAATGGCTAAAAATGTGAAGTTGTTTCAAGCGGATAGTGGGTATAAGGGTAGGACTAATGTTGACCAGAGGGCTGCTTGGTTTATTGCTAAAAGTCATATGTAAGATTATAGCCTTACTTTTTTCTGAATAAGTAACAATATATTCTTACAAATTTGCATAGTAATTTTAAAATGATTAATATTGGCTAAAATTAGATGGGATGATAACTACAAACCAAAAGATAAAAGAACTAATAAAAGAACTTAACCCATTAGAGGATTTTTTCTTAATTGACTTGCTAAAAATTAAGTTAGAAGAAAAAACACAAACCTATTTGAAAAAATATGAGGTTAGTGAAAAAGAATATTATCATGCCAATACTGGTGTTACTAAAATATTGTGGAGAGTTTTAAGGGAAAATCAAGATAGCAGAAGGTTGAAAATAGATAATATTTTAGAAAGAACAGACTGCCGTAATTGCAAGTTCTCATTATCAAAATCTTCTCATGTTGGTTATGGGGATAGAGTGAGTTTAGTGACATATAAAACACGACAAGAAGAAAGTGAAAGGTGTGATAGATGTGAAAATAAAAGAGATATTTTTTATAATGAAAGTGAATTGTATTATAATGCAGATAGATATGCTGAATCAAAAGTAAAAGAACAAGAAGAACTAATAAAATGTAAAGCGTTAATTAATAAACTAAAAACTAAACTAAAAGATTATGCAACCAGTTAACACAAAATCAATGTTTTCTCTATTGTGCCAATACATGGAGAAATTAGACAACAATGAAATAGATGTAGCACAAGCGTCTGCAATGAGTAAATTGATAGGACAAGCAAACAATCTGCTTAACTACGAATTAAAAAGAGCAGCTTTAATGTGCAATGCAGAATTTCGTGAGCAACACAGGCATTTAGAGCGTAAAAACTTTGATTCACTACCAGAGTAAAATAACAAACAACATAAATTAAACGATATGGAAAAGACACCAATTAAACAGATTCACGATTTAGAATGGGAGTTGCATAATGCTAAATGCCAAACTAAGCGAGTTATACTATTTGAGAAGATTGAAAAGTTAGAAGCTGAAATTAAAATAAAATAACATGACACCAAAAGAAAAAGCGAATGCATTACTTTGGAAGTACTTACCAAAAATAGAAGGTTGGGATTCAGAAGAAAAAACAGAACTAGCAAAAGAACTGTCTATAGTTACAGTTCAGGAGTGTATAGATACAACTAGAGGAAGGTATGGTGATTACTTATCTATGCAGTATTGGTTGGATGTAGAAAAAGAAATTAAATTACTTTGATCCAATGTAAGCAAATCCGCACACCAAAAGAGTTAACACCTGCATCTATTGAAGATGTCAAATTTGACGGTGAAACTTTGTATATTTGTGCTAATAAATCCAAATGGACAACTTGTTACCACATGGTAGCGTTAACTTATGATGATGTTAGGAAGCACCAAGACGAGATTAGAACGATTAATAACAATATTCTAAACGACCTTAAAGCGTTTCAACGAAAGGGGTTTTTATTTAAGATGACTTGAAAGCGGACTATTCATACACCAGGAAGTTAGAGCGTTTCTTAATAAGAAGCACCGAGATAAATGAGCGACTATTAGAACTTCTTAATGTTTCAGTAGTGTATGAGTTGGAGATTGAAGAGTTAGAAGAGATTGAGTCATTAAGGCGAGAGGTGTTGTATAATTACTTAGAAGCATTTAGACTAAACTAATGAGAGATTTCGACAAATACTTAGAACAGATTAATCCTGAGTTGTTAGAAGACTTCAAGGCTAACTCGTTTAATAGATTTGCATCGGCTAAAGTTAGACGTGGATTGGTGCAGATTGGCATAAATGGTTATGGAAGGTATGTGGTTAAGGTTAACGATGACACTACCAAAGAATGTATTAAAACTAAAGAAGCGGTAAACTATTTTAGAAGTTTGCTGGACTACTAAATAAATGGATATGAAAAGAATAATTTTAATAGTGTTGCTTTCAATGGCTCTTTTGTCTTGCAGTCAATGTTATGAGTGCACAATGACAACTACGGTATATTTTCAAGAGTCGAAAGAGTACTTTGAGTTTTGTGGTTCAATGGAAGATTATAGAAATATGTTAGTGGCTAATAATAGAAGCGAAGGTTACTATATGGTTACTACCGAATGTGATTACTAAATAAATATGCAGAAAGTTAGTATAAACAAAATAAAGTCTAATCCAAGTAATCCAAGAATTATCAAGGATGAAAAGTTTAATAAACTTGTCAAGTCAATTAAAGACTTTCCTGATATGTTGGAAAAGCGGCCAATAGTAGTCAATAAAGATATGGTTGTGCTTG
>Ga0070753_1002275_pt1 | contig 10303 bp, 6 predicted proteins | sample VirMetDEL_Aug_31_FD_77441 | JGI IMG/M metagenome (GOLD analysis project Ga0070753, IMG submission 77441) | Aqueous microbial communities from the Delaware River and Bay under freshwater to marine salinity gradient to study organic matter... | ecosystem: Environmental > Aquatic > Marine > Coastal ... | reverse complement strand
TATATTTGTGATAGCATCTGCTGACTGTTCCTGTGCTTTGGCTAAATTTTCTGTAGCCTTTCTGATTGATTCTACAAAATCATCAATGCCTTTATTTGCCTCTCTTAATAATGCTGCTGTTTTTCCTGACTCAAACCCAATTTTTAATGCTTCTTCACTTTGTTTCTTAGTAGCTAGAACAAACGATTTTAAAGCTTGTATTGTCTTTTCTCTATCTGCACCGCTGATATTTTCTTCTGGCACTAGACTTCTGATATTTTCTCTGATTTGTTGTTCTAAAGTACTGTCATTATCTAATAAAGATGGTTGATTTTCAATTTGATTCAGAATAGTAGTTAACCCTGCCTTAAAAGCTTCAGTTGCATCTTGACTTAAACCTAATGAATCTTGCCTACCAGTCTGTTGTCCAGTTAATACTAATTCACCTGCTTCATTAATTTGTTCATTCAACGTACCTAATGATCCTAATAATCTTGATAAAACATCTTGACTTTGTAATTTTTGTAACTCTTCAGCAAATTTATTCCCAGATTGAGCAGCATCATTTAATGCTACACTAAACTGATCTAATGTTAAAGTTGAAAAATCAAAATCTTCACCTAATGTTTTACTAAAATCTATTTTTTGGAAAGATTTTTCAACACTAAATTGGAGTGCATCATTAAGTGCCTTTCTTGTTTCTTTACTAACAATATCTTGAGATGCCAAATTATCAAATGATTTTACTAAAGCTTCTCTCAACAAATTTTGACCACCAGTAAAGCTAGCTATTTCAAATTCTGCTCTTTCTTCTGTTAACAAACCTGATCGACGGGGTTCCTTAAAAAGATCTTCAGGAAAAAAATCTTGTGATGAATCTGTTAATTGTTCAATAATCTTTTTTATAGCATTTGCTGATCCGGGGTTTATTTCTGTTAATATACCACTGGCTTGATCTCGTATAATATTATCAAGAAAACTTAAATCTATTCTTGAACCAGCGGCTTGAATAAATGATTCTACTTGCTTATTAAATTGTGCAAGATTATTAGCATTAACATTCTTAGTCAATTCATCAAAAGCTTCTGATACTTTATCAGCAGAATCTTTAACTTTAAGATTAGCAGAAAATAATTTTTGCTCCACAGCTTCTCTTTTAGCTCTAGCTTCTCCACCAAAATATGCACCAATAGCAGCACCCGCAGCGGAACCAATACCAGCACCAATTGCAGCACCTATAGGACCACCAAACAGAAAACCAATAGCTGCACCAGCACCAAGACCAATCCCTCCACCAACACCAGCACCTCTAGCCTGACCTTTAGCCCTACCCTCATCTGCTGCTCGCGCAGCACTCCTACCTCTTCTACCTTCTACATCACCTAATTTCTCAAGAGGCTCAAAACCTTTAGCAACAGACTCCTCTAATTTTTTACCAACCATATCTCCTATCACGCCGCCTATGACTGGAGCCGCTACTAAAAATGCAGCAGTTCCAGCAGCAGTTCCAGCAGTTGCAGTAGCACCAGTAATACCTTTACCAGATATACCCTTAAAAAAGCTTCCAATTTTACCAAATCCACCTTGAGGGACAATACTACCTACTAAAGACAAAGTAGTAATAGCAGTCAATACTTGATTAGTAAATTGACCCATAGTGCTATCAGCTTCAAATAATGTGCTACTGAGAGTTTGAGCAGCAAATGTAATACCTAATAAATTGTCTCCCAATCTTTTAGTAATACTTCCAAATCCACCACCCTTTTTATTATTTTGATTATCTGATTTAGCTTTTCTATCAGCAGCTTTAGCACCTCTCTCATCAGCTTTAGCTTTTTTGTCTGCACTCTGCGCAGCTTTTTTGAGATCCTTTTCAAGTTTTTTTAATTCAGTTTCAATTCTTACAACAGCAGCAGAATCTCCAGCAGCTTGAGCTTTAGGTAATGCCACTTCTAATCCAGCCTGTCTACGTTGTAATTGTGCTACACTAGTTCCACCCTTTCTAAATCTTGGAATACTACCGCCAGCAGCACGACCTAAAAACTTTTTAGTAGATTTAGCATTGACAACAAATGCACCCGCTGGTAAGCTGGTATAGATACTATCAGAAGTTCCAGTTCCCGGTCCTTTAGCAACATAACCAGAAGCAAATCCACCAGCAGCAAGTTTATTGATTGACTGCAAAGTGCCTTTATTAGCCGCTACTTCTCTTGGATTCGTGACAACCATCTCACCATTAGAAATTCTAACAGGAACTTCGCCACCAGCAGCACGCTTAACTGATTTAGTTCTAGTAAATCCTCCTCTAATATCTCCTGTTTTCGATTTAGCAACACCTAATGCCCCTTTAATCTCATCAGGTGTTAGGCCAGCAAATGGAGCTAAATCATTTTCTAGTTCATCTATGTAATATTTTTTAATTTTATCTAATAATCCAGCTACCTGTCCAGCATTAACGCTTGTTCTAGCATCAATCGGAGGCTGGCCTTTTTGTAAACCAGCACCAAATAATTTATTTAATTCAGGTGTTAAACCTTTTGGAAAATCAAAATTAGCATTACCAGTACCTTTAACAAAACTATCATCATCTTTATATGGAGCACCAAGATCATTCAATACAGCTTCAAAAATATTACCAATAACTTGATCAATATTAAACTTCTTCAAGAATGGTTCTGTTATTAGATTAGTCGGGGCAGGAACACCTAATTTATTAGATAAAGTAGTGCTACCTGTTCTAACAGCATTAATAACACCATCAAAGATATTTTCTTCAAGGTTTTCAGAAACACCAGTATCTAACGAACGAATTCTTAAACGAAAATCACTCTCATCCTTAAATTTTTTCTTAAATGCTGCAAGCTTACCAGCAACTGGACTTGTACCTCCTTTAAATGTAGGACTACCTTCTGCTAGTATAAATTTTGCAGCAGCAGACACCGAAGCTAAATCTTTACCAGAAACAAAACCGGGACGTTCATCTTTTACTCCAGAAGGTCTTAAGAATATACCACCAAAGAGATCTGGATTGTTTGATAATTTTAAAGTAGCTTTATCAATAGTATTTCCTATTAATCTACTTTTTCCAGTAGATCCTGCAATAAAACCATCTTTACCTCCTCTAAGTGCCGCTTGAGAATCCCCCGCTAGATCTATATTAGTATCTCTAGTTCTATTTGGATTTCTAACAATCGCTTGTCCAGCAGTAACCTTGCCTCCGAAAGGAGCATACTTTTTAGGAACTACATATTCACCGCCCTCAAGTTCTGCAATGACTCCACCAGCAGCATGTGATGGACCATATACTCTACCACCATTAGCAAATTTAGGAATAGATCCACCACTAGCTCTTCTTCTACCACCAAAACCTCCAAACCCTCTACTTTTAACTATATTCGTTAAAGCAGTAATTTGGGCCAACATCTTATTTAAAATACTGTTGGTTGTATTGGTTGCTTGAACATTCTGCTGTGCTGCTTGAGCACCTGCCCTTCCTGATATAGTACTTACAGCACTTCCAACTGCACCTCCTTTAATTAAACCACTAATACCAGCACCTATTTTAAAAGCACCTAATGTGGTTAAGATGGGAAGAATTGGTTCAATAGCTTTGACTATATCATTAGCAAATGTTAAAAAACCTTCTGCGGATTGTAAAAGATTTTTAGTGAAGTTTTGAAATGCATCAGATTCAAATACAGTTCTAATTACTTGTTGGAAAGCAGCTTGGACTTTTCCTAATCTTACCGCTACTGTATCTAATGCTTTACCTACATCTTTACTAAGTCCTTCTGCTGCACCCTGTTGTGCTGCTGCTAATGCCTCTCTAGCGTCTTCAAAATTAGCAATTGCTGGTAGCAATTTACCAATCTGTCTAATACCACCAAGTTCTTCAGCAATAGCACTTAACTGTACTGCATCTCCAGACTTAACTAATGAATCAAGCTTTCTAGATAACTCATCAAAAGCAGGAAATAATCCAATAAATTTGCCATTAACATCTGTTAATTCAACTCCAAATCCTTTTAAGAATTCTATTGTATCTCTACGTTGAATACGAGAAAAGATAGTTCTTAAACCAGCAGCAATTGTATCTGCTGACTCTCTTGTATTAGATCTAACAGCAGTAAAGATAGCAGATAGTTCTTGCAATGCACCAACAGTATTTTTACTATCACCTGCTGCCTGAGAGAACACACCACCAGTTCTACGAATAACAGAAACTAAGTCTTCGGCTTCAACTGCAAAATTCTTTGATACATTATTTAGAGATCCAAGAATAGCTTCAGAATCTTTAGCTTGTAAGTTAAACTGACCTAATGCAGCTACCAAACCTTCTGTAGTATCAGTAATACTACCAAATGTAGGTGCTAATGTAGATTTACCTAGAGCATTAAGAATAACTCTAGTTTCCTCTGCTGTTCTACCAGTTTGAGCAATAATTCTAGCAGTTTCAGCTAATTCATTAGCAGATATACCTAAACTAACTGATAAGTCATTGATTTGATCTGTTAGATTAGATAATTGTCCAACAGATTGTCCAGTAACTTGAGATATTTTAACAATTTCTCTTTGAAATCTGACAGAATCTTTAACTGCACCAGTCAATGCTCTTTGAAAATCATATACAGGTCTAGAAATAGCACCAAATGCTACAGCTTGTAAGGCTACACTTTTAAATCTACCAGCTAAGTTACTTAATAATCCTGCTTGAGTTTTTAAAGATTGATTTGTTCTATTGGTTTGTTTTGATAAGGTGCCTTGACTTGAAGCAGCTTTACTCAGTGAACTATTTAAAGTATTGAAATTTCCTTTAATACTGTTTAAATTGGAATTAAGAGCACTAAAGTTTTTGTTTAAAGTATTAAGCTGCTTACTAATATTATTAAGCTGCTGTATATTACCAATCTTTAAATTGATTTTAGTAGCCTTACCCAGTTTATTACTAATATCTTTAGTAACATTATTCAGGTTTTTAGGCTGAGATAATATAATTTGTGCATTAATGTTAAAAGACATCTATATCTCCAAATAAACATAAAGTGACCGTAGACACCTAATGCAATTTAGTACTATCCACGATCACTATCCACCCATAACATTATGCATCAGCATCAACTGTTTCAGTTTTTTTAGTTCTTCTTTTTCTAGTTCTTTTTGGCTTTTCTTCCTCTTGTTCTTGTGCAACAATCGGATTACCATCATCATCTACAGGATTACCATCATCATCTAAAAACGGTAATGGCTCATCTTTTTTAGCACTTTCACCTTCTACAATATCTACTTTATTACCTAAGAAATCTACAAAGTATGTAGTGCCATCTTCATTATATTTAATGTAATTGCCATCCTCATCAATATAATTTCCAGCCTTATCAGTAAGCCTACCTGTACCTCTTTCTGTAAATCTTAATTCACTATCTACAAAGTTATATTTCTTTAAAAACTTATTTTCTGGTAAATCATTATCTAAGTTTTCCGTACCAGACAATAAGTAATAAAATTCTGAAGCACCTTGCACTGCTGCTGGATGAGATGGATTGGCTATATACTCTTCTAAACTATTAAATACCTTAGTTCCTGTATCATTATACACCAAACAATTAGCAAATAAAAAGTTAAACCTTTCATTATCTGCCTGACCTTCACATGTAATATTATCAAGCTCACTACGATCAACTAACATATTGACCATCTGTTGTCTTTTATCAGCAATTTCTAAAGCAAGCTGTCTAGCATCAGATAATTTAATACCACCACGTTCTAGCTGTAAAAGCATTGAAATTACCTCTGCTTGAAGTAAATCATATTCTTGCTGTAATTTATCATTCCATAAATTTCTACTTTTGAGTTCTTTCTCTACTTGTTGTCGGAGTAAACCACCTTCTTCAAAAGCCTGATTAAAAACACGCTGTCTTAATTTTGCAGCTTCATTCAATACGGCAACAGTTGGCTTAACAACAGCAAATTCCTTTTCCTCAAAAACTTCCTTGCCATCCTTTTTACCAGTACTAATTTGCACTTTAAATACTCTTTTCTCATCTGACATATCTTATTCTCCTTGATTCCTAAAATTAAATTTTGTAACATATCTATTCCAACTTAGTGTATATTGGGAGATTTCTGACTGAGCACTCCTCAGATTAAAATTCCCATTATCCAAAATCTTTGATCTAACATCGTTCCACATATCCTTAAACTCTAATTCCTGATCGGTTAGTTCAGAATAATGTTTACCATGTCCCCATAGATAACCAAACTCTTCTTCAAAAGCTGCTAAACTGCCAATTATTGTAGTATCGAATTTCTTTTTTATATTATTTAGCAATCTTTTTTTTGAATTTTCTTTGTAATGTTCATTGTCCATTATCTTTTCCTCATGTTCTGTCTAAATTCCTGAGTAGCTTGCATCTGCATGTTCATTTGTACATCCGGTAAATTAGCATGTTCTACTGTGCCAGCTTCAGAAATAACCTTATTTCTAGTTTCTATAATATGTTTAGATTGAGCATCATTCATATTATATATGTCTTGTATGTCACCTTTTTCATTAGCCATCAGAAAAATTTCTTGATCATTGTTTCCATTAAAACGCCCAAATCTTTCTTCTGTATTTTTTTCTTTTTGTCTTTTTTTCCTCTCCTCATGTTGTTCTATAAACCACCCATCTATTGCATGATTATCTGCTATAATTTCATCTGGAGGGCATTCTGTGCTTTTATAAACATTATCATACATTCTAGATAAAGATATTAATGTAATTTGTGGAACTGTCCATTCCCAAGGATTTTTATCAAAAGGTAAAGAATTCTTAGAACATCCCCACATAGTTCTCCAAGGTTCATTCTTTGCTATTTCTCTGATATCATCTTGACTAATAAAGTTAGCTTCTTTTACTTTTTTAAATAAATTAATCAAGGGGCTATCTGTATTAAAAAAATCTTTTTCATCAAAAATCCGATTACCTTTATTGTCTCTAATTCCCATATATATCAAAAATGATTCTTTGACCTGCTCTGCATAATAATCTTTAGTAGTCTCATATAAATAATATTTATTACTATAAGATCTATTAATACCCTTAATTAAACTATTGATAATCTTATTAATCTTTTTGGATTTATTTACATCAAAAAAATGTTTGTAATATTGATGTTTGTTGGTCTTTAACGCTTCATGTAAACCTTCTAGTGATTTCTCTTGTTCAAAAGTCCATATATTTTTATAATGAGAAATAACTAAAGCATCTTTCCAAGATTTAAGATCATCAAACTTTAAATCTTCCATTATATCCTGATATATAAGATTAGCTTTGTAAATTTCCTCAGAAGTATTTGGTACTAATTTGTAGTCCTTAGCCTGATATTTTAAATAGAAAGTTCCAGTTATAATTTGATATAACTTCAATTCAATTTCCTGTGATTCCATATATGTATTATCCTTAAAAAATGTCAGTAACTTACTCGCCCACAATTTTGGGTGATATTGCTTGTCAGGGCTATCGCTTGTTACTGACTAAAAAGGGGCTATCGTCATCATAGCCCCCATATTAGTCTTTAAATCTTATGCAAAATTAACTGTTCCAGTTCCAGAAACAGAAAGCTTGTTGTAAGTAACAAAATCAAATGTAGTTGTTACATTACCACCACCAGCATCTCCTCCTCCGTATGACACTGATTGGAGCTTACATTTATTTCCAAGATCAACCACTGTGCCATCGCAAGTTTTAATAACAATCTGTTGATCTGTTAAGTTACCAGCAGAACTACATGAACCGCCAGCAGAAGAACAAGATTCTGCCATAGCATTAACTTTATCACCACCAGAAGATAGAACTTCAATAGAACAAGTAACTTCAAGTGGGAATGTTGCTACTTTAGCAAATGGACCTTTTGAACCAAGCTCAAATAAATCTTCTCTACCAAAGTCAGCAGAAACAGAAATAGATTGTAATCTACTAGAACCTTCAGGAATAATGGTTGGAATTGTGGACCCAGTAGTATCAAAATATTGTCTTCTTTGAACACCACCAGCATATTGAGGAACATCAGTTCCAGCAAAAACACCATTTTGTAAATCATCTGCCCAAGCAGCAGCAACTGTACATGATGTATTACCCCATGCCTTATCTGTTGCAGTGAATGATACTTCTTCTGTGAAGTTACCATCAACTCCAAAAGTGTAACTTACACTAGACATAACAGCACCACTAATACTAACCTCGTTAGTTGGTGCTACACCATTTTGTGCATTGGAGTAAGAAGCTTCGTCCCAGATACCTAATTTAAGAATAGATTCATTGGATGAAGCCAAGTTAATATCATCTGCCCTACTATAAGCGTCACTATTTTGTGTAGCAGATGCTAAAACATAAAGTAAAGCATTACCGTCTAAGAGACGATTAACTGTCATCTCAATATTTGGAACACCTTCAATATTTTCATAAATTTCTAACTGACCAAGCTCAAAAGCCTGCTCAAGGTTAAATGTGGTAGTCATAGAGACTGACTGTACACCTTTAACTACTTGATACTGACCCAAAGCATCTGGACCAATAGAAACTTGCTGAACAGCATAAAATATTCTATTTGCCATTATAAAACTCTCCTAATTTAGTAAACAAAAAAGGTTGTATCATGAAAATATACACCATTATTAATTCACAAGCTCGAAAGTCGCTCTAATAGTGCCTTGATAGAGTCTAGAGTTTATAGTATTCATCTCAGTTACAATAGCATTAAAAAATCGCATAGATTTATATGGATAGTCATTTGCTAAACAAGGATATGTTTTTGAACTATCGACTAACATACCCCTAAAATCTAAAGGATATGCACCGCTTTGTGCCACTGTATTATTATCGTACATCATGATGGTTGTGTCTTTTTGAAAAGAGATAATATCTACTAGGTTATTTCTCCACCATCTTGTATCTGCAATAATATGAAATAAAACATCTTGATAAACAAACTGAGAAACATCTCCCATCTGATAGGGAGTAAAGGTTCTTCTAGGAACTGCCTCAACAATAATAGCAGGTAACTGGACTCTATTATTTGATAAAATAGACCAATTGCCAGAACCAGCAACAGAATAAGTAGGATCATCTACTCTTAAAGAGTTTTGCTGGAATTCGTCCCACCATGGTGCCTGATCAGCAATGTATACCTGAACATTTCTATAGCTATATTCTGCTTTGACAGTAGATGAAGTACTAATCGCTGTATCTAAAACAACTCTTCCTAATGGATAATTGTAATGATGTCCATAAGTAGCATCTCCAGTTCCATAGGTAGTTCCATTAATAGATACTCCAGTAACAGTAACTGGTTCTACTCCTGTAGTAGTTCCATTAGATAAAACTCCAGAATAATCCATTCCAGTTTCCCAAACCCAATCTTTTCTTGCAGATTCCCATACTTGTCCATCTGTATAAGCAGGATCAGACACTAGTCTTAATGTATCAAAAGTGCCACCATATGCACCGGATGTAGGAGTTGTAATATTTGTCCATCCACCAACACTCAATAAACCCCAATCAAGATAGGTTTTAAGTGTACTTTCCATTTGATTGATAAGTAGATTCTCACCCACATGATCTACTTTTACAAACTTTTTATTTAGATCACAACTCATTTAAGTATCCTTTGTAATTCTTGACTAACTATAATCTTGATATCTTTTTCTATATTATCTAATGCTCTAGTTAAAATATTATTTTGTGATGTTCCGGCTAGATTAGAAGGTACGCTCCAACCGCCACCAGCAACCATTAAACCACCACCAGTTCTAGAAAATGGACTCGGAACAGGAGAAAAATCAAAACCACCAATAATAGTGCCACTTCCACCTAGTAATATCCATTTAACCCATTCTAACACACCACTTCCTCTAGAACTAGTATAAGCATATACAGATTCTGGTAATGATAAAATATCTGAGTAATCTTCTTCTATAATATTAATAGTCATTCTAAGTTGTTTGCCGGGAGAAATCTTGATCCTGACATTCTTAGAGATTGTTTGCATAATTGATATTAATCTACTATTGATGTCTGGAACACCAATTTCTGCTAAATCATTGCCTTGAATAATTGGTAAACCATTGACTAATCTCTGAAAAACTATATCTCCTATTTTCTCATTTAATATTCTTTGCATCTTTGGAATATTTTTATTTATTAATTTCTTTAGTTCCTTATCCACATCTTTCAACAAGTCTTTATTATTTATTTTAATATTACTAGCCATTCCTAGATCCTCTTCCATGTGCAAACACAAAAAGTGCTATCACCAAATCCACATGGAGTAGGTTCATCAATTCT
>Ga0070753_1002269_pt1 | contig 10330 bp, 11 predicted proteins | sample VirMetDEL_Aug_31_FD_77441 | JGI IMG/M metagenome (GOLD analysis project Ga0070753, IMG submission 77441) | Aqueous microbial communities from the Delaware River and Bay under freshwater to marine salinity gradient to study organic matter... | ecosystem: Environmental > Aquatic > Marine > Coastal... | reverse complement strand
CCCTGTCGTTCTCTCCGTTCTCTCCGTTCTCTCCGTTCTCTCGTTTGCTGCTTAATTTCCGGTCGCATTCAATGCAACAACATTTTATGCGGACGCATCGGCTGTAACGCACGGCCGCGATTACACTCACGGCCACTGTTCCCACGCACGTGATGAGCGCAATAACGTCGCTCGAGTTCTCAAAAATCATTTTTATATTTTACTCGTATTTTTTGATGTTCCAGTAAAGAAGGTCCGACCCCGCGCTTGATGCAACCTCATAATGAATCTTATAATATGGAAACGACCCATCGCTGTCCGACCGGATGGTAAAATCCACGAAGTGAGCCGACGAGCGTTGCGTGAAGTCATTTTCTAATGTCGTCAAAAGCATCGGGTTTGAACTCGGGAAACTCACGGCGTTCGTACCTACGTGCGCATAGGCATATACATCTGTTATTCCTGTGAGTCCGTCTTGCCTCACCATCAGTTCATCCAAGCCATCCCAACGGAGGTTTATGACACCATCTGAATAAAAACTCGTATTACTATTCTTCGTGAAGTGTCCGTGTGTTTCGGTCGGTCCTGCTGGTGGGGCTACGTAGTTGCCGCGGCGCAGTGTGCTGTCGGAAACCCATATTCTGGACGGATTTGCTGCATCGTATGACGTTGGTAGGGCGTTCCCAAGTATGATTGAGTCTGCTTTCAGTTGGAGTTCGCATGAAGCAAAGTCAATTCCCATCGTTCCGTCAATTATCGCGTGTGCCTGTTCGTTTCCTATCATCAGGCGATTATTGTCGGTGTTATTCAGCCCTTGCTGGTTGCCGAGAAATACGCAGTTGTCTCCCGTATTTCCTCTGCCTGCCTCAACACCTAAAGCCGCCGTCCCTGTTGTAATACTGGCCTCCCCTGAAAGTTTCCCAATATGGACACTATCTTGCACACCAGTTGAGGTCAGGTTTCTACAAGAATCGTTCCCAATCGCCACCGAGTCAGTCAGTGCAGTTGAAAATTGTCCCGCATAGTTTCCCACCGCCACCGAGTCATCGCCCGTGTTGCACTGGCTCATTGCATAATGACCCAATGCAGTCACACGTTGCCCCGTGCTTCCTTGAAAGGAACGAACTCCTACACATACGATTTGGTCGCCTGCCGTTCCCCTTGCACTCTGATAACCAACGCAAGTCTTTTGATGTGTCGCGTTGCCGAGACATCCCGAACTCAACCCAATGCAAATGGACTCGTCACGTGTGCTTCTATTTGATTCTTCATGATCGCCGATGTTAATAGCGTTGTTAGTCTCGCGATAAATCCTTAATCCGTCCTCAAATGTCCCCTCGGTCGCTGTCGTCAAAACCACACGATGTTCGTCTGTTGTTTCGGGCAACTGAGGTGCGTCCGCTGCAGTAACGAGCAAGGCGATTTCATCTTCTATCTTTTGACCCGAGTATGCAGTGGTAAGACTCGGAGCGTCGTCCTGTATTTGCACTCCGCCACCTGTTGCGGGTGCTTCGTGGTGATGACTAAAAGACGATGGCATTTACAATATACTGCGATTTTATTCCATTTCTAACACCACGAGATAAGTCGCCCCACGCAGTCTTGATTTCAGATCGCGTCCCAAATCATCTATGATGCCGATTTGAATGCCCGAAACTGCATCCTGACGAGAAATGGGTAGGTAATAGTTAGAGTTAGACTCATAATGATGACGCTCCATGAAAGCACCTGCGTGAGGTACTTCACATATTACGGCTTCGTTTCCTACTGATGCGTGACATTCTTGCGTGACGATGTCGCAAGTAACATACGCGTGATTATATGGGACGAGATTCACGACGTTTTGAATAAATGTATCGGTGCGCTCTGGATTTGTTGGGAGAGTGAGAACAAGGGTTGGCGATGCTGTCGTGAGTTCATACACTTGCCCACTACCGAAGCCCGCGACTGATTCCGATGAGTAAATGCTTAAAGTTCCCGTCACAAATTGAGTAAGCGTTGCGGTCGTTCGCGGCACGTATGTTAGTGTGTATTGGTTTGCTCCTGTCGCGGACGCAGTCAGTCCATCAATTGCGAGACCATTGATTAGCGTCACCATATTCGCCTGCGTGTGTTCAGTTGCTGGAATCGTGAGCGTCTTGTTGTAATCGGTGTTAATTGTCGGTGCATTTGCATAACTATACGCGACTGTTCCAGATTTTACGAGATTTCTATTCGGTGGAGAATCCGCGGTATTTTTAATCGTAAAAAGCGAACCCACTCCGGTCTCGTCAACCTCAGGATATCCGTTGTTATTCGTATAATAATACCTCACGTAAAAGTCGTCTCCCAACGGCACTCCCGCAGGAGGTGTGGCCCAACTCATCGTATATGTCACTGCATCGCCTGCGCCCGCCGTCACCACCCACGACACGATCCAATCCCCCGCTGGTGAGGTTCCTTGTGGGTAAATGGCTGTAATGTTTGAGTTTAAGAACGCCTGAATACCTGCTGCCGTCTCTTTTGGTGTTGTTTTTCCCAAACTGCTCGTATTAACCGCACGCAGATACTTTTGATTTTCGTTTGCGTCCGTCACTTCAACCACAAATTGATTAACAGATGGGAAACTCTGACCTATCTGCTGCGTAAATTGCAGTGTCCCGCTCTTATACGAAAAATGTGTAATCACCTCGCCTTTTGTAATCCCGAAAATGCGGCACTCCTTCGTAAATGTGATGCTGTCCGTGCCGTTTGTTGGGAACTCCACCGAAAACTTTCCCACGTTGTCATCGTATCTCCAAAACCAGTCGTTTATGCCTTGCTGCCTCAGCCTTTCGTTAATTCTGGTGGCCCAAAAATTGCCGTCGCTGGAGTTAATGTCCTGCAGGCTGATGATGTAGTTGTGGGTGTTCGCACCTTCTTTGGTGGTAAAACGCATGTCCTCTTCTGGGTGTGCAGTGGTTATGGTGTTAGGCAGCGAGACCTTTGCGCATCGTAGTCTTGTATATTTGCGCTCTGCTACTGGCTGGATGTAAAACTTGCCCGCAACTTCGTCACGGCTGTTCAGTATGAAGCGACCCATTTACTATAAACGGAGATAAAAAAAGGGGGTCGCGGGGGGCAAAGCCCCCCGTTATTCGTCATAACTGAACTCAATCTCACTCGACCAGTTGCGACTTTTAAGATTCACCCTGTTTCCTGAAAAGTCAGTCAGCGTCAGCCTGATACGTGTAAGCAAGTTTTCATCTATCGGGATCGGGTCACCTGACTGCGGTTCGAACACGATGTTGTCACCAAATCCTATATTAGGTGGGACGGGTATTTCTGCGAGGAGATCGCCTGCATTGTTCGTGCTTGCTGTTCTTATGTTTGTGAACTCACATCTCAAAAAGAGTGACCTGTATGGGTTCAATAATACCACACCTAAAGCCGTATCTTGCGCACCTGCTGCTATTACATGTGGGTGCTGGAAGCCGAGGTTAATATTTGGGGGGTAAATTGCGATATTATTTGGTGTGCCGTTCTGTACTACAAGCCTGCCTATATTTTCATCTATATCTAATGTGATGCCTGCAAGGTCTGCCGAGACAGGAATCAGTAGAGCCTCTGCCTGTATAAGGGCGTTAAGTTCATTTTTGAGTTGCGTATATGTTGCATATCTGCGGTCAATGGGAAGACGTATTGTGTATTGAATGTTTGCTCGATTATTGATAACATTGAACTGATTCGTGAGTGGCGTGAATGTTGAGAAGGTGTTAGGAATCACTGCTCGGATTAGTCTCGCACCTGTGGGGCGGTATATGCCTGAGTCAAGGTCAAAAACCGCGTCGCTTGTGCTATCATCTAAAACCATCTTGTACACTTCATTCGTGCTTACGCCAAAGCTTGCGAGTTGTGTATTCAGTGCAGCACTTAGAGCATAGTCCGTCTGCGTCTTTTCCGCATACAAATTGTTGCGAGAAGAGGAGTCTAAGAAGAGACGTGCTGGTTGCTGGCTTTGCATCATCTTCTTTTCCGTCTCCATACTAATCGTGTCATCGTAAGCCTCAGGCATCTTTCTATACTATGGCGTGATATATTTGAACCTCTTCTTATTGGTCTGCTTCTTTACGCGTTCATCATAACGCTTAATGTATGCGTCACATGCATCATTAAAATTGTCATAAACCTTGCGAGGTTTGCACTTGGGGTGTGCTGTTGTATCCACGAACCCGTCAAGTCCGTTTAAGTAACGCATTATATAATGTCGCCGTATAAAAAATGGGAGAGAGCGGAGAGAGCAAGGAGAAGCGGGAGAAGCCTGAGAAGCCTGAGAAGCATGATAAGAAAAAAAAAGAGCCGAAAATCTATCAAGTACCCCCTATATCAGAACGTAAGTACTTACGTGACGAAAAAGGACGGATTATTTTGCAATGGTAGTATATAAGATGGCTTCTGCGTTGTTAGGACTCGGTGCTGAACTACTCGGCGGACTTGAAGGCGGTGCGGCTGCTGCAGGCGCTGCGGGTGCGAGTGCTGCGGGTGCTGCGGAAGGTGCGGCAGGTGCGGCCGCGCGTGGCGGTATTATGAGTGAGGTAAGTGGGCTTCTTGATAAGGGCATCCAGTTCGCAGATAAACTCAACCCGTTCCTTAACGTATTCGGTGGTATGAGTGGCTCTAACTTAGCCCCGCCTGAATTACACGGGCATGATGAGCATCCGGATCAATATAACTGGGAATAACGGGGAACGTAGTTCCCCGCGACCCCTCCTTTTGACGCCACTTTTTCTAAAAGTGGAATAAAATCTCAGCATACTGTATAATATGCAGTTCAAGGCTTATCGTAATCCAGCCCCTCCCGTGATGGTCTCGCGACCATCTACACATGCGCCGGTTATGAAAGCTATCGCTTCATTCGCCCAAACTGGACGATGAAAATTGTATCATATATGTAAAGAAACCACATATATGATGCTTGACATATTCGAAAGACTGCCGTATGAACTGCAGTGCTACATTATGGAGTTAGTACATAAGATGTTCGTGCAAGAACACAAACTCATTATGCAGCGACAAGTCATACCAGAGTTGTTTAAAATGAGACGTGAAATTATCACAAGGTTCTGGACGACCGTGTGTCACTGGTTTGAATTAAATCGCAGTAATATTCGTCTCGTGAATGAGAATTTTCGCATTGTTTGCAAGTCACATAAGGATTTCTGCCTTGTCTTAGACGGCATCTTTTTATATACACTGCACTACAATGTCTTATTTACATTCAATGTGGTTCATAATGATGAACATGAGTGGTGTATTTGTTTGCACTGATTTACTCAGCGACACTGACTTGGTCAGCACGGATGCTCACGCTCTTGTCAATGAGCATAAGAACGTTAATTTCGGTGTCATAATCATACCATACAAGTGACGGCTTAAGGCGAGCGGCGGGGGTTTTATGACCGGCAGCATTCATAGCAAGACCAGTTCTTGCGGTGAGTTCAGTGAGTGCCTCGGTCTTGGTCTGCAAATGCAAATCGAGTACAATGTTAAAGCCTGAGAGGCGTAGATTGACCCCTGACAAAACGCCAGCCTGCAACACCTTCTCAGTGTTGAGTCCGAGCAAGAACTGCTGCTTGGGCTGCTGATCTACATCTGCAAGGGCAGTAGTGCTAAAAGAACCTACGACTGGTGCAACCCCGGGGAGTGACATATGATCAGAATCATTAGCAACACCACCAGCCACACTCCTCAAAGCGTCCGTGCGACCTGTGTAGATATCCTTTGTGAGTACCGAGCCACTCGAGATATTATTGTGCAAACCCATCGACTTGAGCAACTCGACGTATGACTCGGTGGTGTCGCTGATGGGGTTCTGTGGGTAAAGCTTGTTTCCTATGGTCATCTGGTACTGCTGGAATGTATCGCCATACATGAAGTTACTCTTCTGACGCATGGGGGTGTTAGTGAGCGGGAGAGGACGCATAGCCACCACAACGGAGCGGAGGAAGGAGACACCCTTGTTAATGCTGATGGTGTTACGGCCTGCGTTGCTAATAACCTTCTGCTGCATGACGCAAGATGTAAAGGGAATCTGCAGACCAGTTGCACTCTGGGAGGCCATTTGGGTAATTAGCATGGTGAACACGGGGTCTGCGTCGCAGAGGTCAGTGTGGATGCGGATGTCGCGCAACTCATAGACGCGCTTGGCTGCGTTTACTGCGTTGCCGTCAAGGGCTGTTCCATCTACGGCACGCACGTCAACTAAGTTAGTTGGGAAGTTTGCATCATCAGCGTTTGCGAACTTATAAACCTTACCCTCAAAGCAGCAGTTAGCATAGTCGTTCATGGTGAGTTCAATGTCAAGAGCGCCGAGGCAGAAGAGGGGAATATACTTGGATGTCTTGAAGAACCCGAAGATTTCGCTGAGAGGCAATTGAAAGTGTGTTCCAACACCAATGGTGGATGCGCCGAGTGTTCCGTTATCTACTGCATCACCCTGATTCCACAGGGGGTTCTCCTCAGCAAAGTAAGGGTAGGAGTCGGGGTGAACAGCCGAGCCGACAGATGCTTGATTTGCCGCTTTCAAACTTGATGTTGCTCCTGCTCCTCCGGCACCAGCGTAGAGTGCCGCGCCTGACTTCGGGGCGTATTTGAATGCACCTTGGCAAGCCGCTGCAGTATGCTCGTAGTACTGCTTGGGGGAGGTCGCATATGCGAGCATCCTGTGTGCAAGGTCAACGCGGTCAATGTTCTCAATTTCAACACCACCACACTTCAAAACTGCCTTCTGTATAAATGAATGGGCGTAGTCCTCAAGCCTCGTGCGTGGGTCGTGTGCGAGAGCGCGGAATGTGAGATAAGAAGTCATCGGGTCAAGCATTGAACTGGCGGCAATCCTGAACTGAAGTGTTCGGTTTGCGTTAGACTTAATTGTCTGTGCGCCGTTGGGGTAGTATCGCGTGGTGGTTCGCGAAAGAATGACGGAGGCGCGATCAGCACCAGCGCCCAACTTCGCAACCTCTGGAATAATCTCGCCCATTCCCTTTTGTGGCGTGCCTGATTCTACGATGCCTGACATTTCTATATATCATATCAGGATAAAAAAATTACGAAAAAAGAAACGTATTGAGTCGTGACTTATGAATAATCTTCATGGGTACATTCTTCTGGTCCACGTATCGCGGGACGAGGTAATCGTCGTCGTCGGGGTCTATGGGTGTCTCATTCAGGATCACGTCCTGATAGTATCCTTTCTTAAGGTCACTTGGGATGAGCATTATATAGTATTACCAGATTTTATTCGGGCATTTCAACATCGCTGAATGAGTCACTCTTCTCATCTTTGTCTTGCGTCTCTCCAATCTCCACAATTTTGGGAGGCTCTACAAAAGGCTTCGCAACCTTCTTCTTTTGTTTCTTGATCGCCTTGCGTAGATTTGGGTTCTTGTCGAGCTCAGCCTTACGTTCCATTCGACTCAACTTGATCCGCTCCATCTCATAATCAAACTTCGCTTGACTAATCTCATCACATTCAAGTTGCTCCTTGAGTTTATGCTCTCGCTCAGTGTCGTTTTCCTCTGCGAGTTTTGACAGATTAGCCGCGAGTGCTACAGGATTGATGGGATTCTCTATCTCGTGGCGGAGAAAGTTCTTTATGCTCGGCATAAGCAGGCGGTCATAATCACTGCAATGACGGAGGTGAGCCAGTGCATCGTAGAACTTCTGATACTCTTGGCGTGCTTGCGCCATCGTCTCGGCATCGTATGCTGGAAATCCTGACTTTGTCTTCAACATTTCTTATAGTTGGTTAAGAAATCTTTAAGACAGAACTTTACGCACGGAAAACCAAGGTTTTCCGCACCTTTCCTTTTTAAGAGTTGTCCTCTTCTTCATTATCAAACTTGAGTTTTGCGTCAAAACGGAGATAGTAGCGGTCGGGGATCGGGACACACTGATTGACGTAGAGGAAACTAAACGGATCATCTGTCGCGGTTTTGTAGAGTGAGTGAAAAGTCTCGGTGTCAATAGGTTGCTCCTCCGCGAGGCTCTTAACCTGAATCTCGCAGCATCTAAACACGAGAAGGTGAGTAGCATTCAGACGGATAGGGAGAGGACATGCACGATGTGCCTGACAGGTGATTATGAATGATATTTTGAGGTGGCGGCCGTGAAAGGCGAGAGACACAAGAGACGACTGCCTCGCGATCGGGAGAGCAGTCAACATGTCATCGTATATCATTAACACTTCTGGGGCTTTGGCGCGTCCTTTCTGTTTTATGAGTTTCTCCTGTTCCGCACATATCTCGCGAATAGCCATTTCGTCGTAATCGCTGAATACGTGGCGCTCGTCTATATCCACGCCGTGCCATGAAGGGTCGTTCATTCCAAATGTGGGACTGAACATGAAGACATTTTTTTTGAATGTTTTTTTATATCCAAACTCGTCACGTGAGAGCATATTGCCTAAGCATAAACTCTTGCCTCCACCGCTCGGTGACAGCACAAGTAGCCTAAAGGGTGGCTGTGGTAGGAACTCAGGTATTTCTGATTTAGGTTTCTTCACCTCAGTCAGCGGTTTAATCGCATACATCTTAATCTATAGGTATATTTTTATGAGCCAGATGTGGACGCTTTAGGTCCTGATTTTGCAGCGGCAGGCTTCCGTCCTTTTGGAGTGACTTGTGACCACAATTGTGTAATTTTTGTGGTTAACGCCACTTGTGATATACTTTGATTAGAAACAGCCCGATTTTGGTCTTGGTAATTATATTCAGAATCACCTTTTGCCCATGAAATGAAGTTCTGCAACGATACGTAGGGGAACTTACCTGCTGGGAGATTAGTAATAGGGACAGTGACATACATAGTTCCTCTTGGCGCTCTTTGACTTATACCACTTATGAATGCGGTAAAGGGTGGGAGTAGTGTAGCCTTTTTGCCTATATCATCTGGATATCGTGCTGGAAACACATTTTCAACAACGCGGTTTATGTCCATTCTTTGTCCTACTTGAGTAGTAGCAGCCGAGGCGACCGCTGATTCTGTGGGTGGTTCACCAGCGACTGATGCAGGTGGCGACGAAGCCTGAGATGGTGGCGCAGTTAAGGCTGAACCGCTTCCGCCTGAACCTTCAGAAGATGCTGCCGTTGAGGCTGGAGTTGAGGCTGAACTGGATACGCTTGATCCTGGTAGTGGAATACCCGCTGCTGCCGCTGCACTACTTGGTGCTGTCCCTGATATTAGTGATGGTGTCAGTGATGGCGTTCTTGTTGTAGCGGGGGGTAATCCATATTGGTCTGCCAGAGCGTAAAAGTTTGCAGGCATATCATAAACTGGACCAAAATTAGTATTAACGTTGCCCATAGCATACATACGCGACGCATTCGTCCCTACTCCACTTGATTGTCGTTGTGCGGCAATACGAGACGTGAGTTCGTCCGCCATATCAGCAGGCAGACGTAGCGGTGCTTCTTGAGCAGCATAAAAATCAGCCGCCATTTGGTTATACTGCAGACGATAATCCATCCTTGATCCAGGAGGTGGAGGAGGCGGTGGTGGCGCTCCTGGTGGTGGTGGTCGGCTGACTGGTAGTGGAGGCATTGGGGGTGGTGTGGGTATTGCGACTGGCGGGACTGGCTCGGGTGGATTTGGTGTTTGTGTGTCAGGAGGTTCTGGTGGCGGTGCATTCGGGTCAATGCCGAAATAGTCCATAATTGCATTTTGTTGCAGACTATACTGGTGCGAGTTCCCCATGAACATCTGTTGCTCGGTAAGTTCTTGAATGTATTGACGGATTTCATACTCACTCGCACCATTAGCACGGAGACGCGCCGCCTCTGCCTTAATTGCATTCATCTGTTTAGCATCCATCAGTTGTCCTTGAATATACTCCTGCAGGAGTTGCTCAAGGCTCTCCCTGTCCTTAATCGGGTGAGACTTATCCTCGTATTCTATCTGGTCTTCCGCCATCTGTTGTGCGAGGAGCATCCCGACGAAGTTTGAGTCAGCAAAAGACGCTTGCATGCCGACAAACTCGCCATCGAGTTGCTTGTCTGGGTTGTTATGCACGAACTGATGGTACTCCATCTGGGGAAGTAACTCATTCCATAGTGGGCTATAGTCTTGGTACACTCGAGCACCCTGACTGAACCCTGGTGCAATCTCCTCATAAGCGGGTGGGACGGCTGGGATATAGTTGGGATCTCGGTATCCTTTATAACCACCCAATTGAAAATCATCAGGCTCACCCGTGACCTGAAGATTCTTCAGCACAGGATAAGCGGGCATATCTATATGTATATCCGAGAGAAAAAACTACCGCATACCAGCCATCATACGTTGCATGTAGGGGTCATTAGCCCACGCGCGTCCGTGTAGAACGGTGTTGCGAGGT
>Ga0070753_1002263_pt1 | contig 10341 bp, 11 predicted proteins | sample VirMetDEL_Aug_31_FD_77441 | JGI IMG/M metagenome (GOLD analysis project Ga0070753, IMG submission 77441) | Aqueous microbial communities from the Delaware River and Bay under freshwater to marine salinity gradient to study organic matter... | ecosystem: Environmental > Aquatic > Marine > Coastal... | reverse complement strand
TTCTATTCCTGGTGTTTCTAATCTAGAAATTGAAGCAACGCATGATATACCAAGAGATAATATAGTAGAAATATTAGTTCCTGGTCGTGGAGATAAGGGTGTGTTAACACAAAATCTATGTGTGCTTTCTTCAGAAAAATGGTCTTTCGGCGTTAATCTTAGTCTAGAGAAACAAGGATGTAAATTAACACCTAAAAAAACAGCAGCAGAACTAAGAAATTGTTCTAAAATTTTATTAGATCAATTTATAGCGGATTTAGGCGAGGGTGAAGATGCTGTTGACGTTAGCTGTTGGTTTGTAACAGATAATCAAGAAACAATAGGAAGATCTTCTTATAGATATAACATACAATACACAAAACCATCTTGTCCATAGGAATTTAAATGGAAGTTATTACTAGACCAGATATGTCAACAATGTCTGTATTTTCTTTTGTTCCGATACAAAAAATTTTTTCATGTATTTTAATACCAGAGAATATTGATCATGATTCAAAAATTACAATTATAGATAAAAACAATAATAAAAAATATAAGCAATCTCTTATTTTAACAAATAAAAATTTAACTATAAAAAACAATAAATATATTGCTATTAATATTGCTCCAGGACTTAGTGTTGATATATTAGAAAAATCTAAATTAGCCTTACTTATAAATAATAATGAATATGTATTAAATATTGGATTTACCGACAAGTATATTCCACAATTAATCATTGGTCAAATTATTTTATCAGATAACTATTTGTATCGCTTTAACGCTGAAGATACTATACAGTTGTTTTGTGACGAAAAACTTATAAGTGGCAAATTATTAAGTGTTAAAAATAAATTTAATTACTATGTTCCAAATAAAATAACCTCCTTACTAGACATTGTATCAGAAAATAATCTTTATTTAAACTATTTTATTCATCAAAATTTGAACAATAAAATTTACGTTAGGTCATTGACCACAAAACAAAATTATAATTTAGGATCTATCTTAATAAAAACAAATAATCAACATAATCAAGCGCATATAACGGACTTGACGAATAATGATATTAAAGAGTATAAATTTAACAATATACTAGAAATTCTAAATTTAAAAGGTGGAAAATATGAGATAAAAGTATTAGACCAAAATCAAAATACATATTATAATAATATTGTTGAAATTCCATTTTTTTTCGAAAAGATAAGCACACAATCTTCTTTATTATTATTTAACAAAAATAACCAACAAAAACTCATTGAACCAATATGACAAGCGAACAGTTCGAATATCCATTTTTATTAAATTCTGAAGCAGACATATGCGATTCTGATATATGTCCGTCACCATCTCCTGTTACAGATCAATATTGTGGGAATTCTTTAGTCAACAATACAGAAGCCTGTCCTCCGTGTTCATTCGAACAAGATGATATTGTTTTTTTAGGATGCAATGTTACTGGATTTAGTGGTAAACTAGGATTTAATGGGTCAGAATCATCTGTTTCTGTAGATTTAGCTTGTTCAGCATCAAAATATTGTGATCCTAAATGTGACCCTGTAGCTGATCTTGGTTGTGATCCTGATCAGTCACAAGAAGAAGACTACAATGGTTCGATAGGTCATATTTATACTTTTAATATTGGGTCTTTTTGTTTTAGAGGAATACTTTCTAATCATCAATATGTAGAAAGTAGTTCTGGTTATAGATACAAAGTTACATTAACAGATGGTAGAAAAATATTATCTAATGTTGCTGTAATAATGCAAGATTCATATTCTTATTCTGATTTAGTGTATCCAAATATTATTAATGTATTGTACAATATAGAGAAATCTGTTTTAGAAGATAATTGTGGTAGTGGTAATAAGTGTAGAGATTTTGGAAAATCTGGAAAAACTAATAAAGGAATTTTGCTTAAAAAAGTTTTAGAAGCGATAGATGGCAAACCCTGCCAACTACCAATAACTAAGGCTGTATTAAATATTAATTTGTGTGAATTATTGAAGATAGTTCCCGATGAATATAGGATATCCGAAACAAAAAGCAATGTTCTTGATTTGGTGTCTTTAGCTTGTGAAGAAGGTGGTTATGATTTTTATGTAGCCATAGTTGGTTTTGACATAAAAGTTTTTCCTGTAAATTATAAATCTATTACTTACGCTGATAATGCGGGCGAGCCTCCACTTTTTAAATTTTTAAGTGATATTTCTGAAAATAATGTTGTTATAGACAGAGAATATGGTCAAGAATTAACTTTTAATAAAAGTAAGAAAATGGTTATAGGTGATAATCAATATTACATCACGACTGTAGAACCTAGTGTTGAACCTTGTATTGTAGATAATCCAGGAACCACTTATCAAAGTGATCCAAAAAATGCTAATTCACTTCCAGACGACTGTGACACTTTACCATAAGAAAGTTATAAGATGAGTTGCGAACCAACCAAACCAAATTGTGATCCGGTCCCACCACCAAGCATTGCTCCATGTTCTCCTGGCAGTTTTGATATAGGTTGTGATATTTATTATTATTTAGGAGAATATGTAGATACTACAAATCAAAATAGAAAATTAGGACAATTAGACAAATTATATATGGCCAAAGAGGATCCTAATGGATGGTCTATCAAAGATTATTCTATAAAGGAATTAAAAGATTCCGGAATTTTACCACAAGATGCTCCATTTAATTCTGTTTTATTAACCGAAAAAGAACTACTTAGTACTGGTACTTTTGAAACTTGGAAAGTTTTCTTAGCAGATTGGGTTTTATCTAATCCAAATCCACCAGTAAATACAATTCCATTGGGTATTTTAGCTATGTTAGCATTAGGTGTAAATGCCATATACACTATAGAAATTGCTAACGCTTTAAAACAACTTATCGAAGCTTGTAAAAAGGGCGACACAGGCTCAATAGGTGCTGTTGGTGATAAATTTACACTAATTCCAGGAAAAAGTTCTAATCTTAATGATGAGGATCGTGCTGTATTCCATTCAAAATTTGAGTTGTGTTATGATTGGTTAAAAAATATATGTGATACTTATTATGGAACAAAATTTTTAGTACAAATAGGCGACGAGGCTCCACTTACTGGCGATGATCCAAATAGTTCTCATAAAGCATTTAGCGGCATTTGTGTTAAGGATGAAAATGGATACTATCCTGATCAGTCATATTTTAGTCCTATTTACTACATAAAGGGAGACGGTTCTGGTCAAGGTTTCTCTTTAAGTGATGAAGTATCCAGTCAGGGTGGTTTTTATAGAGATCCAGGTTTGGTGTTGCCAGGAGTATCCACATCAAAACTTTTAGATTTAAATTATAATGAATTAGATTGGGTAAAATTAGAAGATGGTAGAATAGATGCGTTTGTTAAAGTCGGTGATATTACGGATGATTCTGGAAATACTCAAACTTATACAAAATTTGGACAGGATAAATTTTATTTAGATTTCACAAAACTGAATCCTGATAATTATTATATCAAAACAGAAGACAAGAAAAATACACTTTATATCAAAGCATCAGTTGAAGAAAAAATATATTTCACACAAGATCAAAGCTCTCCGGATTTACCCCCACCAGGACAATGGGTTCTTTTGTCTCTTTCAGAGCAGGTTCCACTATCTTTATTAGATGACAAAAAATATAGTGCTTATGAAATATATTTAGTATTGAGTTTACTTACAAACTGGAAAAACAATGCTGAAGGTATAGAATCATATCTTAGTCATTATAAATTAGAGCCAGAACCTTCGCAGTTGCCATTTGGAGCTAGGCCCTCATTTGCTAATATAAACACTCTAAAAGCTAATAATATATCTATAGTTCCCTCCGCTGTCGCAGTCCCTATGAAAAGTAATGTGTACACATATGGGCCTTATTATTTCGACGGTACTGGTATACAAGGAGATAATAGTGGCGGGGCAGATGTTGTAAAGCACGAAATTTTGTCTCCTTGGAATTTTTATAAGTCTTCATACGATGACGCAATAGCAGTTGCAGATGCATATAATAGGATGGATTGTGTTGGTTCTCATTTAGCAAAAGATTCTGCTAAAGGTTTACAAAAACTAGAAAAGGGGAAAATAACTGTTGTAGGATTGCCTAATTACTACTTAGGCTATTCTGTAGATAATGCAGCTATTTTTCCAGATAATAATGGACCAACAATTCTGACAGATATTAATGTGGATTATGGTAGCAATGGTTTTTCTACTACTTATAATTTTGAAACATATACTCCTAGATTTGGTAAAACTTCTCAACATATATTAGATTCATGGTCAGATGCTATACAAGAAAACAATCTAAATAATGAATACTTGAGACAAGAAAGATCAAAAGTTTCTTCGTTAACAAAGAATTTACAAAAAAGCATATCATCAAAAAATAAAGACTCCAAGGGAACATTAACTCCTATATACAATAAAAAATCCACACCTAATAAGTTGTTAATTTCTGGTTATTATTTGATAACAGATACTGATTTAGATAATAGTTTAGGAAAAGATATAGATTTATTCAAAAATCAAAATAATCAAGGGCCTGGAGACTGTAAAAATAACATATGTAATCCTCCGCCCCCACCAGCACCAGATAATCCAGATAATTATCCTAACAACGATAGATTATATACATTTTCTGAAACCCATGAAGGATATCAATCAGCCTATATACAGAATACGTATCGACACCTATCTATCGCGAGTCTAGACAGCATATACCTCCCTGCATCATTAATGGGAGACACTAAAGATAATGACCCTGCTACTAACACTGGGCGTATACCTAGATTTTCAATGAGGACAGAAAATAATGGAAATTTTGTAGAATGGAAAGATAGTACAGAAGCTGGTAGTTCTATTTCTGGTTTTCCAGATCCTACAAAAACTAGATATGAAATGCCACCCTTTTTTGTGAATGGTATTGGTAGAATATATAATTTACCAATTCATCAACAATATTTAAATCCATATTTATCTACAAAAATAATGAGTTATTGGGACGGTAGAGAAAATGCTAGTCAAAAAGGATTTGTAATTTCTAATATAGCTTTCGGTGAGGATTTTGAATCCTACCAACTAACACATAATGATTCTGACGATCCTGATATTGATGATGAAAATGAAAGACAACAACAAGAAAATTATAGGTTTAATGTATTAAGAGGTCCCTTAGTTTTACAAGGCTGGGGCTACGACACAACTGGCAAACCAATACCTAATTTAGCAGATTTGCCGTATAAGGCTGAGAGAGGCAAATTTAGAAAAGAAGGATTGACAGACAAGTTTCTACGTAATTGGATAGAAAATCCTAGAACATGGCCAGTTGGTCCAGTAGATTTGCGGTTTGATAGAGAGCGCGGCGTATGGACTTGTCCTCCATCTAATAAAATTGTTGTTGCTAGACTAAAAACCAAGCTAAATCCAGGAGGCGCTGCTTTAGCTGAGCTAATAAATCCAGCAGCAGGTGGCGTCAGTTTTTATGAAAATTATGTTTTGAGCGGGCCTAATGGTGAAAGCATTAAGGAAATGCTCGATAATTCTGTTATCACTGTTTATGATTATTTAGGAATAACACTATGTCAATGTGATGTAATATATGCTTATTATGATGATAATAGGTATATCGTATTAGAAAGTTCTAGAGCGTATGCTGGTGTTCCACTACCAGATGATTGTGAAATAGATTGCGGACCTACTCAAACAACAGAACCAACAACAGAACCAACAACAGAGCCAACGACAGAACCTCCACCAGATGATTGTTGGTGCGATTTAGACTGCCTCAAAACTTTATCAAATTATAAAGCGGGAACTCCTCAAATATTAGGACATGATGGCTCTTGTTTAACATGGTATGATATGACACCATGTTCTTCTCAGCCTCCGCCGCCTACGCCATGTCCAGAGCCTACGCCATGTCCAGAGCCTACGCCAAGTCCTCCAGAGCCTACGCCAAGTCCTAGCGATCCGGAACCAAGTCCTCCAGAGCCTACGCCATGTCCAGAGCCTACGCCAAGTCCTAGCGATCCAGACCCATCAACATCGGTTCCAATAACAGGTCCGTTACCAGCTTAGCTAGAATATTTATTATGGTTGTATAGGTATTGTTTCTGATTCGTCGCAACAGCATTCATCACTAATAGCAATTTTATTATCAACAATTAATATTTTGCCATTATATGTGTAAACAATTATTTGGTCCATTTATACCATCCATTATTTTGTAAATATTCGCCTTTATCGTCTTTTCTTTTGGGAAATAATGTTTTTCCTTTTTTGTGTTGTCCAAAAGCCAGTACGCTTTTACAATCATTACACCTTAATTCATAATAATCATTATCTTCAACATTTCTTACAACAAATCGTATTGATTTTTTCCCACAAGAACCACACTTTTCTTCTCCAAATATTTCTTGTATTGTTGCTAATTCTTTAAAAACTTCTTTTTGACCGTCAGCTTCTATTTCGAATTCTAAATTGTCACTTACTTTATATCTTAATTTCATGGTTTATCTCCAGTCTTCATGATAACCTAATAATTTATTGGGTATATCATTTTGGTTTTGTTGATACTTAGAAAGTTGCTGAATCATAGACACAGCACTATCATGTTTAATCTTTTTTATATTATCAGTATCTATAGATAGATCAACCATGAGTTCTTTAATATTGATATTGTTTCTTTTAGCTAATGTGTCAATAAAATTAATTTGTTGATCACTTATTTTGTCTACGGTCATACCATTCGGATCATCTTCTATTTCTTCAGACAATTCTTCTGCTGCAACAACTTTTCTAAGCCTTAATGCTCTTCGTAAAGCTCTACCTTCTGCTCTGGTTTCAGCTACTGCTACAGGATGATTTCTATATATTTTGTCACAATTGCCCCAGTACACGTCTGCTGCGCCACTGACGGTCCTATATTTAATTGTTGATTCATCACTGTAGTCGTTTAAAAAGAACATTATAGAATGAACAACAGTCGCTCTTTTTTCATTGTTAATGTCGGGGGTCTGGACCACATCAGAAGTAGATTCTATTATTGTGCAATTTAATGCTACTTCAAAAATACGTCTTAAGCCATCTGTTGTTGGATTTCCTTTTATTTTTTCATCTTCTTCTAATAGCCCTAATACGTAATCACTCCAATCTATACTATTGATATCAACCTTGTTAGTTTTGGTGATTTCTTCCGTTTGTTCTGTTTCTTTTTTATTTTTTGCCATAATTTAATTAATCCTCTATTTTAAATAATCTTTCGCCTGTTTTAGGAAATTCAGTTTTTATGTTTTGCAATATGGTTAGTAGTTTTTCAAAAATAATTTCACTTCTACTTTTAGAGAAATCCTTCGTTTGTTTTATTCTTATCAATACTAAACCTTTACCGAGTATCAATCCTTCTTTTTTGTCATCATATTTTTTATTTTTGCTCAGTACACCTTCGCCCCATACTGGCAGAAAATGAGATGGTCCGTCAACCTCTATGGCCGTATTCATACTAGGAATAAAAAGGTCTATCTGCAACTTTGTATTTGATAGTGTTTGCTCTTGATGGAAATTAACTTTATAGCCACTACCTATCAACCTTTCTAAAATAAAATTTTCTAATTTTGATCCAGATTTGCTGCTTTTTCTCACAGCCATATTGGCCTGTTGTTGCCTGTATTTTTTTTCGTCCTGAGAAAGATTTTCCCAGTTTATTCTAGCCTTCTCTCGTCTAGCGTTAATTTCTGCTTCACTCATATTATCCCAAGACATTAGAACAGATTTGCCGATTTTATTTTTTGTAGCCTCTGATCTTTTCTTACCTTTAGTTGGGTGTGTGTGTTTACCTATATTTAATGCATTTTTTTGAGCTTCACTTTTATTTCTAATATTTATGTTATATTTTATTGCATCTCTTCTGACTTTATTTGCATATGTTCCAAGATCCTTAGCAATATCTTGGAAACTTTTTCGCTCCTGCTCATATAGTTTTATTATAAGAGTTTTTTTCTCTGCATCTGTCAATTCTTTATAATTTTTCATATATCACCTTTGAAATAGTTTCATAATCTTTCATATGTATATAGTTATAATCATCTAATATTATATGGTCACCAGTACCATAAAGAACATAAAATTTATTTTTTGAAATCAAATGTTGTAAATATTGTTTACTTATGTTATTGGTAAATATTACGCCAGAAAATTTAAGAACGTTGATTGTTTTAAATATAGAACAATTTAGATGTGTATCGTGCTTATCGCAAAAAACTGTTAAGTTTAAATTATTTTTTGCGGCAAATTCATCTAAAAAATTATATAGTTTGTTGTTGTCATGTATTATATTTTCAAACAGTGCTATTTTTTTTGTCATGATATATATTTTCAATTTTTGGTATTTTAATTGGTTTGATATCGATAGCTTTGATATTTATGTCATTTTTGATACATAGATTTACAATCTCAAACAGAAAAAGCTTATTAAAATTTTTTGTGTTTTGAATTTGTTGAAATCTTAAAATGTCATTTTTGTGAATATATAATATATCATAAAACTTATTTGGTAATCCATAATAACAGTTTATAGCCATATTATTTTTATTTACAAGACAGCCTATATCATCTTTGATTTTAGAGTTAATAATGATGAAAGATTTGTCAAATTTAAATTTTTTGAATATAGTTTTGTTTATAACTAAATTTGTATTTATAAATAAAAGACCCTTTTCTGTCTTATATGATATATAATTTTTTAAAGCATGAGAAATACTTTCTCCTATATTATTTTTTTCGTTTATATCATGGTAAAGTAATTTTAAATTTTTTGATTTAATATTATTACTAACATATTTTTTTAGTTTTTTAAATTCGAAACCACAGACTATTGTTAATTTATGATATTTTAGCTTAAAAATGTTTATGTAATGATGAATCAATTTTTTATTGTTAGACAAATTAATTAGACATTGGTTACCTAAAGATTTGATTTTTTTTTCAGGAAAGGCATTTAGTAAGATGATCTGAATCATTTTTGTGCTAGGATATGGTATTCAAATATATTAACATACTTCTTTGTGATTAATTTGTATCCGATGTCCTTTAAGACATTTTCTATCTCATGCATTGTATGTATGTTTTTTCTATTTGGATATAAAATATTTTTGCCTAGTTCTGAATCTATTTCTCCAAAGGCTATGGCTATCGATAGTTGTTTTAGATCAATACTCTGTATACTTAACAAACCCTTTGGTTTGTTTTTTTCTTTAACCTCTTCTAATAGAGGGATGATACTATTTTGCGGATAAAAATCTAATAAATCTTGTAAATAGATTTTATCTATAGACTCATTAGAATATAGTTTTATATTATTTATATTGTCAAATTCTATGTTCCCACCTAGAATATGATTATTTTCTATATGAAAAAAAATGTTTTTGCTACTCATATTGATATAGTCCCATTGATATGTTATGTAATAAATTATTCCAAATGTCTAAAGAATCTTGCGTGTCATTATATGATAGTATCTGGTCATAATGAATGCCCCAAGACTTTGATATTTCTTTTGAGAGCGCTATCTTATAAGACATATTGATATTATTAATTTCTTCTAAATTCTCTGTGCTAATATAATTTGTTTTTGGATTATGGTCTATTACTATCAATGGACAATGATACCTGATAGACACCAAACTTAGTTCACGAATCTGAGATATTTTATTATTACATATAACCAAATTTGGAATATTATCTCCATAATACAAATGATCTATTGAAATTAGATTGTGGTTCAATTTCTGTATAAATTTATTAAAATATTCATTATCTGAATTGCCCCAAAGTATAGTTAATTTTGAATTGTAATTTATATTTTCTTTATCTAATATTGATGATAATATATTCATAATATGTTTTTAACAACCTCTGTTTTGTCAAACTTATCCAAATCTGATGGATGCATTTTTTTTGTACGATTTTCGTATGCCTCTCTTAAACTTTTACGAATAGATTGTATATATGGCTCATGCCATTTTTCGTATATAGTAAAAGAATTTTTATCATAATAATGTGACGAGAAAACATTTGTTTCAAAAGCTTCTACCATATTAGCATTAAACTCATTGAAATAATAGCTAGATCCTATATGCTTAGTATTAATAACTTGTTTGTTACATATAGCAGCCTCTATCGCACAATATCCGCTACTGTCAGCCTTCACACTGTTTACATATGCGTCTGCACTTTTGTGGAGTCTAATTATATCTATATCTTTTAGATAGCCACACAATATGTCTATATCACAGTATTCTTCGTCGTTTTTTCTAATAGATTTTTTGATTTGCGATATGTCATATTCTAT
>Ga0070753_1002261_pt1 | contig 10345 bp, 10 predicted proteins | sample VirMetDEL_Aug_31_FD_77441 | JGI IMG/M metagenome (GOLD analysis project Ga0070753, IMG submission 77441) | Aqueous microbial communities from the Delaware River and Bay under freshwater to marine salinity gradient to study organic matter... | ecosystem: Environmental > Aquatic > Marine > Coastal... | reverse complement strand
TTAAACCCTGAATACCAGTTTCCAGTGTCTTACAAACCGCCATCGCATCCATAAGGATATTAGCTCGGTTAGCCAGCACTCGGTTATATTCTTCAGATCCGGGTTCAGCTTCTACCCCTCGTAGGAGAGGAAATACATCCTGTAGGCCACCGAACATTGCGTTCTGGCCCACAAACAAACTACCACCATCGGAACTCGCCCCGGCTGAAGCACCAGCTTCAAAGGCTAAGAACCGCATTAGGTTTCTGCCTCGGCCACCCCATTGCACAAGTTTAAGCGCGGCGGTTCCCGGTACCATCATTGAGGTACCTTCCATGATCAAGGCATCTGAAATACTATCGCCCGGAACAGCTTTAGCTATGTTCTCCTGAGCGGCTTCTGTGAATGGTGTACGACCACCAAACAATGAAGCATTTTGAAAATCTTCATCACTTAACCCGGCAATCTCTTCTGGATTTTTCCAATCAGGGTTAAAGCGACCATTCTCGTCAAACCAAAACATTTGGCCGACATTTTCTTGCATAAAGTTACGGCCAGCATCGATACCTGCACCTGCAAGTTCAGCAACATTACCAACCATGTTACGAATACCAGCACCCATAGTTTGGCCTAGACCGGGGTCATAACCGCCGCCAAGCAGGCTTGATTCTGGTTGTGGTACAACTTTATTATTATAAATTAGGCGACCATCTACACCACGCGTACTGTCTGGGTGGTTACGATACATTTCGTAACGACGCCATGCTTGAGCATAACCAGATGAATCAAACATCCCGGTATCCTCAATATCATCGTACATTGTCCATTCTGGATCAGGTAACTTGTAATTACCCCACCCCATCAAACCAGCGTCGTGGGCTTTATCCAATGTCGCAAATGGGGATGCTGGTGGGCTATCTCCATCACTAGTAGACGTATTATCTCCTGATGAGCCACTAGAAGTACCCTCGCTTACTACAAATGGGTTATTCTCATCCGCAGTGACCGAATTACCGTTACCATTGGCTGTATCCTCTTCATTACCATTAGTAATGATGAATGGATTATTTTCGATTACTTCGTTCTCTTCAGCCATGTTTATTGGTTCCCGGTCATAAGTGTTTGCGCTCGTGCTTTCATCGATTCAGGAACAGCATCTATGCCATAGTTATCCACGAAGAATTTAAGCAAGTTGTCGGCCATCTGAGTTTCAGATCCTTCAACATTCGCAAAGTTGTTAATGTACGCAGTAGCCTGTTCAATAGGCATTAGCTGTGGGCCGTTGCCCCCAGTGTTTTCATTTCCGCCACTACCCTCTACGCGAGGTGGTACTAGCTGGAAGTCACCATTAAGAATTCGATAACCTGTAGCTAGACGCGAATCCGCATTGTCACTTGTCAATTGTGTATCAATGCTTACACCCGCTGTACCGTCACCAAGTGGGTTCCACCCACGAGCATTCTCGAATGCTGTAATAGCAGGGTGATTGTTCACATCTGCCCATTCATCGCGCACAGACTGCACACTGTCATTCACATATGATACAAGAGCGGTTGAGAATGTATCTGCATCACTACTTGCATTAATCATAATAGATAGACGTTCAAAGTCTTTGTTAGACATTGCCTGTCCTGTTTGACCTTCAAGGCCACCAGAACGGAATGCCATCAATAGAATTTTTGCATTAAAAATCCGTGTTTGACGAGCAATACGCTCAGTCTCAGATCCTAAAGATAGAATATCCTCGCGAGATGTACTTGCTAGAGAAGTAAGGCTTTCACCTTCACGCAAGAAGCCGCCATTACGAAGTTCACGTTCGTAATCTGTTAGAGATATTTGTTCTCCTGAACCCATGAGATCTTCAGCGATAGAAACCGCTGTGTTCAATTCACGGATAAAGCTTACACCACCTGCGGCAACATTTGCCATAGTAGTAAGTACACGGGGCTCATCTTGAACAATTGTTACAAGGTCACCTGCCAAACGAACTGCGCGTAGTGCGCCTCGCTTATTGGTGTTGTATGCATTTATTTCAGAGTTAATAGATGTAATTACACCCTGACCACGGTTAAGTTCTGTTTCGTCAATAACACGGTAACCATCCCCTAGTGCTTCACCAGCGGAGTTAACATATGTTGGAGTATCCGGACTGTCTGCACCACCGGGTCTTACATACCCTGTTGTACGTTCAAATGTGCCATCTTCATTTACTTTGATAAACTGAACTTGATCTCCTGAACTACGAGCAAGAGAGTCTGCTACTTTGGTACTAAGAATTTGATCAATACGATCTTTAGCTTCTCTAATTGCGTCAGGATTAGGGTTTTCAGCGCGTTCAAGTTCACGCAATACATCGTACGCTTCAATAAGAGTTGTAGGACGATTGTTGTCATTGCTTGGGATCAAACGCATTGCCTCAATAAGGATAGGCAATTCAGTTTCCCTAAACACTTGTAGTGCCGCTTGTGCTTGAGGAGAAGCATTTGGCATAGCGGCCGCCAAAGAAAGTCTAGTGAATCGACTAGCGACATACGCTTCCGTAATAGTGTCCGGAATCTGGTTGTCGTTAGCAAAGATATATTCAGTAATTTGCTGTACTGCGTCGTTATCTTGTGCAATTTGCGCGGCGATCAATCGACCACGGGCGTTAGATACAGTTAAAGACGCGTAGTCTTTATACTGTTCAGGCATTTGATCAGCAATGTAGGCTTGAATAGTTGTAATTGCTTCTTGATTATTATCTCGTTGAGCGGCAATCAGACGGCCCTCTGCGTTAGAAGTCGTCATTGTCTCATATTGAAGATACGCGGCTGGTTTATCAGGTTCCTGCATAGACAAACCAAGTGTACGAATAGCCACTGCCTGATCTGGATTACCGCCAGCAATAGCCGCCGCCTCAAATGCTTGCCAATTATCCCTACGGATTTTAGATAGATCCATATAGTCCGGAGTATTTTCTTCATCCGGTGCTGGTACAAACCCCATAGTCATAGTCATGTTTGTTGGGCTGTACCCTTGCATGACCTGATTATAGTATTCACGGCTGATGCCTAACTGTTCTGTTAGACGAGTAATTGTACGTTCGTTAGCCGCTGTAAGTTCTGGAGAACCTTGACCATCACTATCAGTAGACGCGTTCGGGTCAATAACCTGACCATTACCATCACCTGTTGGAACAGTACGATCAAAGTGAGCATTGATAGCATTCGCAGACCACGACAATGCTTCAGGCATAGTACCTGTCTGTTCGCCGTTTGCGTCATACCACCAGAAGCGGTTACGATCACCACGCATATCAGCGTGAATAGTGTTGTTACCTACACCAATACCACGAATACCATTTTCGGATAGCGCAGTAATGATTTCAGCACGTTGCTCTGGGCCATATTGAGATACGTCAATATCGAATGCATTACCGTTGTGGTTAGTTTCATTTTCACCACGTTGTGCGGAATTAACGCCAATACTTTCAATCTCAAGGCTTTTAAATGCATTAGAAACGGCCGCAATAAGTTCTGGACGCTGTCCTTCAAGGGGGCTTCCTGTACGACCCTGATTAGCCGCGTAATCCGTGTATACGAAGTTAATAGGCTGACCCAACATAGCGTTAGTCTGACTATCCAAACCAGCACCTTCGACACTTGCTTGAGCGTCGTTAGAGAATGGTGCGGCGTCAGTGCTAACAGCATTAACATCCGCTGTAGTTTCATTTGCTGGCTGAAGAACACGGAATGAACCTGACTGTAGATCATCACGGATGTTTTCCATCGAACGACCTTGACGAAGCCAGTTGTACACGTTCGGGATTGCTGATGGGCTTACGCCTAGTTCAGTCACTACATCGGTTGCGTCACGAAGACGTTGAGAGTCCTCAGAGCGAGCCGAGTTATAATTCTTTAGTTGGTCTTGCCAAGATTGTAGTGCGGTCTTGAATTCAGACTCTTTCCTAGCTTCTGTTCGTTTAACAGACGCATCGTAAGCTGGTACGAAACCTGCGGCAAAACCTGTAGCAAAGTCGTCAAAAAATCCAGCCATTACACTTCATCCTCTTCCATATCAGGTTCAACAACATCATCTGTGCCGTACCCCAACATGGCATTCTGTTCGTCTTCTGGTGCCATAGACATCAGACCACCGCCCGTATCTCCCTGTGGAGCGGTTGCTTTAATATCTTCAATTTCGTCTGCTACTGCGCCCTGAGCGTTTTCCTGACCACCAGAAAATGATTTAATCACTTCAGCGGATACAAACTCTTTGGGCATCTCAGTACCCATTTCGTACTCAATACCGTACGATTTAGCCATTATAGTAACCATTCGAGCTACTGGGCCAGCAATCAAAATTGCGAAATCAATTGACCATTTACCATCTGCAATACCGATAGTAAGGATCATATCAGTTACTGCGGCTACGGTAATTCCTGACTCAAGGAAGGCCATATATTGAAAGCCGTCATCTGTAGTCGTAATTACTTTAGAAACGTAATCAATAGCCTCATCCACGTTCGTAATATCCGGTGGACGATGCCAAGGATAGTTACGTTCGTCACTGGTGAAATTCTCACCCGGGATTGGGCCACTAGGGCGTGATGGATCAAGCAATGGCATCTTCGTCTTCGCCCTCTTCTTTATCTTTTTTCATCGTTTTCTTTTTCGTGTCGGAAAGCATCTCCTCTTCGACCTCGTCAAAATACTCACGAGTGTATTTGATCTCACCATGAGCTTCTAAGAACTTCTCCGGGTCACGGCCTTCAAAGTAGGCTTTTATCGACTTACGAACTGCTTCTTCAAATTTCATGCTGGTATCTTCCCATAATCAACGTGCAGATAACCTTCGATACCGCGACGTACGGCTTGTGGGTACATCTTCTCAACTTCTTGAGCGATAACACCGAAGGCAGGATGCTTATCCGCACCAAGCTCTTTAGCTTTTTTGTTCCATTCCCAAGTGTAATACTTAACGCCTTTATCGTCTTGGCTGTGGAACTTAACATTTTGTTTAAGAGCCATATCGGAGAACATACCGACAATGGCCGCAGAACCCGCTTCACTTCCTGCAAAGTTACCGAGTACAGAACCCGCGATACTACCCAGCGCACTGCCCCATCCGCCTTTCTTAGCGTTAGCGGCCGCTACCTGAGCGTCGTACTGCATCTTAGCCTGTTGAATTGTAACTCGACGGTTCTTCTGGTTTTCACTTTCTTTCCATGAATAATCCAGCAAGGCATCTGTACGATCCCACATCTGGTTAAGCTGTTCAGTAGTGAGGTTAACAATATTCTTAACGTCAGTAGCCGCCGCATCATTCAATGCCGCAGTATTCGTTAATGATACAGTCTGACGCCATTTAGCATTAGAGGCATCAATCTGATATTGCATATTGTTATAAAACTGTTCGCGACTATTCTCTAGTTCTAAGTTAAATCGTTCCATCGTATTCTCTTCACCAGCGTTAAACTGGGTCATTGAGTTACGAGCGGACACGTTAAATTGATCTACTTGAGCTCCAAGTTGATCGTAGAACTTATCTAATTCATTCTGTGAGCTAGTGTTAAACTGGCGTGATGTATTTTCAGACTTAGCGTCTTCCATGATAGCTAGTTGTTTAGCCTGTAACTTGACCACTTCTATCTGTTGGTCATTGGCTAAGTTAGTCATATCATAAGTTACGAAGTTTTTAGCGTTCGTAATTGCCGCAGTCATACGAGCGTCTAGATCCGCAGTATTCATCTTAGACAAGATGTTTGCGGTATTCAGTGCTTCAGTATTCTTAGCGTCTAAATTCTTAACAGTAAGTGTTTGGAAAAATTTTGATTGTTCACTCGCTACAGGAATAATTGCTTCCATTGTCGCTGATGCTACGGCAGAGATGGCCGCTGTACCAGTAACACCCTTAAACGCAATCATGCGGTTCACACCTTTAAGTGAAGCCGCCGCCCATGATGGGATCTTTGCATTACCTGTAACAGGATCTACGAAGTCCTTAGACAACGTATCCATCCAGTAGGTTATTTGAGTTTTCGCATCAGTGTAATTACCCTCACCCAAATTCTGAGCAAGTAGCTGACCACTAACCGTACTAGTATCAACAATACGAGTGAAATCTTGAGTATAAACCTCGTTGAATGCTTGGCCTACTGCGTTGGTTGAGCCATCAGCGTTAATGCCTGTAGCCAAACCTTCCATATCAAGTGTAGGCTCATCTACTTCAGCTTGAGAGCCGAAGGTAGCGTTAGCCGCAGTTGTGTTATTAGCAAGCTGATTGACTTGATTTGCGGTCATAGCCGCATTGTAAGTCTGTGCTGAGTTGGGTGCTGTTACACCAGCCGCCTGAGCCACGGCACCTGTGTTGGCTGACCCCTGAAGGCCATCCACATCCATCGTGTATTTATTGTTATCAATCCCGGTTCCAGCCGTATTAGGATCAACCATAGTCGTGTTAGCAACAAGGTTACCTTCCGTTCCGAGGAAGCCACTAGGATCTGCTAGGATGTCCGCTGAGGTATTGGCGACGTTTACGCCACCAACATAATCTGCATTTGAAGCAACAGAAGAGCCAGTACCGACAAAAGTACCAGCCGCAGTGTTTCCTGTCAGAGGATCTGACCCACCGCCAGCGGCGTTAGGATCGCCTACAAGGCCTGTAACTGTAGTTGGATCTGCCATTACTATTTATCTCTTTCCTTTTGACACGCTCGAATCTTGTCTCTTAGGGAGGCGTAATCAGAAAGGGCGTCTACAATGGCCGGGTTGCCGTTCGTATCGGGTAGGCTTTCTATTTCGTCTGCTAATCTATTGTTGAACTCTTCGTTGTAATCAACAATGTTCGGACAGTAGATTTCTAGCTCTGTCTTATAAACCGTGCTCGCGCAACCGCTTAGAAAGGTCATCGCGATTACGAGGAGCGTTGCTCTCAATTTCATTACTTTCTTGCTCCATTGCCTTATAAAAATCCGCTCTCTCGTGTTCGGTATTTACGGCCTCTTCTAGAGCCTTACCTTTTTCGAGTTTAGAACCATCACGGCGTCCGAGGACGTACAGAATGGGCAGTAGCATTGCTACGGCACCAGCCAGTATGATCTTTATCTTCCCCCAGATACCTACAAATGGAAGCACTAACGCTCTCCTTCGTTATGGTCTTTGATGCGCGAATAAGTAACGAGCGCAATACCCACTACTGTTAGAGCTAGGAACACCATCTTAATTGACTCAGAGTACATTACTAACGACTCTAAGTTGGTTGCCGCATCACCTAGTAGTGACCCGACTGTACCAATACCAGCCGCTCCAGCACCTGCTAGAGTTTTAGATTTAGCCAATGGTTTGACTGCCTCTTGAACTGGTTTCTGTGGCATAAGATCGCCACCTTCTTGCCCTGCCAGCGGAGCGTCCATCGCCCACAATGCGGCCTCGGCAGTACGGCGTCGAGTTAAGCCTCTTAGCTCAGTTAACTTTCCGTCAACACGAGCTTTGTTCCATCTTAGGATCTGTGCCGGGATCTCTTCGTACAACCCTTTGTTCAATTTCTTGAGCAAAGTAGATGAGCGGAAATTTCCTGCACCAAGGTTAAAAACAAAGGAAACGAGTGCATCATACTGATGTTGGCTCAATGGCACACTTACAGCACTACGCACTGCGTTTCCTGCCTCATGCAGATCTTCCATTAACATCTTTTCACATTCGTCAACAGAAGCTCGCAATCCGGACTTAACACCCCGTGTGTGCCCGTATCCGATTGTCCATTTACCTGCGGGACAACGGTAGGCACGAACATCACCATCTTCGGTGACTTTATGCAAACCTTCAAACTTTTTGACTAGGTTTAGTCCGTTCTCTGAAACTACGTTGGGGATCATCTTATATACCAAAATCCTGTACTTATTGCGGCCGTAGCCACTATCCAAAATACTCTTTCGGCAAACCGAAGAGTGGCTCCATTCTTGACGTTAGCGGTTTCCACTTCGTCAATCCTTGCTTCCAACCCTTCTTGACGCCCCTCGTATCGCTCCATACGATTGAAGAGAGTAACCATTCTCTCTTCCATTCGAGCTAGAGACACCACGGCCTCAGCTAACTTGTCGAGTTTGTTCTCGATTCTATGTAGTCTGCTTTCATCCATAGTGTCTCTGGTGCTCACTTCTTAATTAACGGGTAGATGAGTAAGGAGAAGCTAGGCCGGAATACACCTGAGCCGCGCCACCTGTAGTCTGTCCCATCATTGCGTTGGAACCTGCTACATATCCAAACTTATCCATCTGTTGCATCATCTCATTGATATTGATGGAAGCATCCTGAACTCGCTGTCCTGCCTGATTAAAGGCGGCTAGGAGAAGGTTACCTTGCTGATCAATAGCACGAGCGACTTGAGTGCCGTTCTGAGTTGTGCTGTTAGTGATCAAGCGTCCAGTTTGATCAAATGAGTCAACCAGAGTTTTAAAATTTTGACGTACATTAGCGTCGATGTTCAAGTTATCATCTTGAAGAACCTGACGTGCAGTTTCTAGACGATCAATGAACTCATTACGCATATTCTGCGATTGCTGAGTACCGTCATCAAACCCTACAGTAATCTTACGAGCTACATCAGCGAAGTCTCTTGTAGACTGGGCCGCATTGGCCTGTACATCAGACTGAACGCCAGATACGTCTGCACGAACATTAGAGATGCCTTGTGTCGTAGCATCTGCACCTGCCGAGATAGTATCTTGAAGCTGGTTAGTACCACCAATTACTGCGTCCTGAATACGTCCACGCTGTTGCTGTGCAATAGTCGTAGATTAGTCATAATCATTACGGAACTGATCCAGACCTGTCTGCATAGCCGCTTGACGAGCCGCTGACTCAGACTGTCCTTGTGCCAGTGCCGCGTAGTAAGTATCTAGATTACCACCGTACTGCTTAACAAGATCAGCAATATTGGCCTGACCTGTAAGGACATTGTCAGAAGTTTCAGTAAGCTGGTTACCGAGGTTTGTACCCATGTTGGTTACATTGTCGTTAACGCTGTTAAAGCCTTCCTGTTGTCCTGATAGGATAGCCTGATTACCAGTAGTAACCATATCACCAAGGCCAGTGAAGCCTGTGTTGAGTAGGTTATTCTGGGCATCAAACGCGTTACCTACGCCAGTACCTAGTTCAGTGAAACGAGTGTCAACTTGATTGCTCAAGTTACCAAAGCCCGTATTCATATTTTCATTAACGCCCGTGAAACCAGTATTCATCTGGTCACCGTACGTCTTCATGGTATTGTTGATGTCAGTACCTAGACCACTGATCTGTGTACCTACACCTGCAAAACCGTCATCAACCGTGTCTTGTACGCCACGGATACCTGTGTCGACATTATCGAATCTATCGTCCATTTCGCCGAAACCACCAGTAATCTCACGCGAGAGATCACGAGCTTCGTTCTGGAACGTATCTTCAGTCGCTCTTATATCTGACCGGATCGTATCCTGTCCACTACGCAGACCAGCAAATTGACTGCTGTAATCTGGTGCTGGAGGAGGAGGAGCCGGAGCTGGAGAACCACCACCCATTATAATTTACCTCTTTTTCGTTCTGAAGGTTTGTTTAATCTACGCCAATAAATAGGACGGGGTTTGCCATACTTATCAACGTACTCCTTTTTTAGGTCAGCAACCATTTTCCTAGCGTGACCATATGGTGCAATAAATTCTAAGCCCCATATCTCATCCCCGTCTTCCGCTTTGTAATCACCTTCTTGAATTACATAACGGTCATCGAGGAAATCCTCTGCTTTCTCTTTCGAGAGAAAAACCCAAGTAAACAGTCCTACGATCTTGGTCTGGTCTTCATCGTCATAGAAGAACCGGATCTTGTCGTACATCAACGGGTAGATAAAATATTGGTAGAATTCAGCTACCGAGTACCACCGATGATGTTCGGACGTTGCAAACAAGAACAATCCGTCGAGTACAGGGCCATTAGAGATTTTTTTCATATCAGTAAGTCACTTATAATAGTATTCTTACCGCATTGCTAGTGCCCTTATTATATCTTAATTATGGCTTTTACTCAAGCCGAATGGTTATTTATTAGCCATATCAGCCAGAATATAACACCTGACGTTAAGGCCAATAGTACGACTATTGCTATGCCTTCCCACAGGTTCCGCCATGCTTTTCTGCGACGATATACTTCCTGTTCTCGTTGCTTGCGTATCTTACGGCGTAATTCTATCATTTCCTTATAGACGTTACTTCCGTAGCGATACATAATCATTGTGCGAAGCTCGGACTCTTGTTCTGCCAATTTTTGCTTCGCTATGGTAGCATTGAGAGCTTCTTCCTCTACACTACCTTTATACAGTAATTTCTTATAAAATGGTGGGTTTTTTGCCTCTT
>Ga0070753_1002259_pt1 | contig 10349 bp, 10 predicted proteins | sample VirMetDEL_Aug_31_FD_77441 | JGI IMG/M metagenome (GOLD analysis project Ga0070753, IMG submission 77441) | Aqueous microbial communities from the Delaware River and Bay under freshwater to marine salinity gradient to study organic matter... | ecosystem: Environmental > Aquatic > Marine > Coastal... | reverse complement strand
CCCATTCCTGCACCTACTGGTAAAGCTGGAGCAATACCTCCTATAAAGCGACCCACCTTTCTTGCTGTTGGATCGTCTTTTTCTAATTCTTTTTCTTTCGCTATTTGTTGCCCTATTTTTCCTGCAAAATCCTCCTGTCCTATAAGTTCAGCTCCAAATTGTGTTGCACCAACTGCAGCACGCCCTAACCCTTCTGTAAATCCTGCCAAACCCTCTACTGTTGCAGTTCCTATTTTAGAGATTAACGACTTATCTTTTTGGATAAAATCCTCTTGACCAGTTAATAAACCTTTACCAATTAGCTTTTTAGTTAAATCTTCTTTTGTTGTACCTTGTGGCACATTCTTGATTATTCTTCCGTCTGGCAGTCTTATATCTGGCATTACAAATTATTAAAATCAATTATATTATCTTCAGATTGTTTCCCTACTTTTTCAAATTCAGATTTACCGTATAAATTAATAAATTTCTTTTCACCTCTTTTTAAGATTTTATTAAATTCTGTTTTAATTTCTCTTAAATTTCTTTTAAATTGTTTATCTGGTAATGCAGGGTCAACAGCAGAGAAAGATTTTTCTAATAAATCTAATTCCCTTTCTGACACCTGACCTAATGCACCGCCAGTTTTACTTGCATCCCTCATTGCTTGTAATGCTTGGAAAGCAGCATTCGCTGTAACTGTTTTGACATCTTGAGCAAGACCAAATGACTTAGTACCTGATATATTTCTTGCTGCTATACCACTTTTACCAGTTGCAAAATCAATATCTGGGTTACTTAGAATTTGATCGATCTTATTACCGACCACATTTACCTTATCTCTAACTGATGCAAGACCTGCAACATCAAAAGCCATTGTTTCTTGTTTTTCTCGCTCTCTTTCTGCTTGTTTGGCAGTTTTAACTCTTACAGGCTCCACCTTACCAGTCCTCTCATCTAGTAAAGCTAATCCTTGATCTGTTTCAATAGTCTTTCTATCTGGTGCAATTTGTTTTTCTATTGCTTGACTTCCTATATCTTGAGGAATTAAACCTGATTCAATATCAGATTGTAATTTACCCAATGGTGATTGCGGAGTTGGTTTGGTTGGCATTAATTCAGATTTAACTATTTGCTGTAATAAAGCATCTTGGCTTGCTGGCGATAATGACTCAGCTAAATCAGCGGATAGACCTCTTTTTTCAAGTAGCATTCCCATCTTCTGCTTTCTTGCTGCCTCGTTAGCTATTAATTGATCTTTTGCTTTTTTTTGTGCAAACGCACCAATTGCGGCAGTTCCTAATTGAGCTGCTAATACTCCATAACCACCCCTAGGATCAAAACCTTGACCACTTACCGCAGATTGCGTTATTTGCCCTGCCCTTTGTAGTTCTTTTTGTAATAATTCTCTATTTGTCGCCATGTTCTTTAAATTCAACATCAATTAAATCATAATTAACCGCTAAGAATCCGTCTTTTTCAATTACAGCTTCTGGGTTAATTTCTTGTATTTCTTGAGCAATTACGCCTTGAAAAACTTCTGGTTTATCTTTATATCTAAATGTATAAATATTAATGCCAGATTTTGACTCACCTATTTTCTCAATATCTTCTTTTAGCCTTTCATCGGATGCGGCAAACGCACCAATTGCGGCACCGCCCACTTGACCAAGACCACCAATTAAAGCAGCTTGTCTGTCCGCACTTCTTTGTTTTCTCATTTGCTCACCTTGAAAAGCCCTATTTAACTGTCCTTGTTCTGCGCCGAATAAATCTAATCCACTATATTGCGGTTGGAATTGTCCAAATCCTACACCCCCAACTTGAGCCTGACCAAGTAAAGATGCTAATTCATTAAATCTTGCCGATCTTTGAGCTTCCGCTGTTTGTACTGATTCAAAAGATAATTGTTGTAATTGCCTACCTTGTGATTGTTGCAACCTGTCTAATTCTCTTGCGTAAGCTTCACTCCCTGCGGGTAAACCTCTATCTGCCAAAGATTGCTCCAACTGTTCTCTTTGCTCTGTAAATGCTGGCTCTAATAATTCTCTGCCTTGTTCAAATCTGGATGTTGGATCCGTGTCTTGTAATTCCACACCCTGCAACTGTTCTGACAAACTCCTTGCTAAAGCTTCTTGCCTTCCCCGCTGTCCTGATTGAAATTCTGATTCTTCTATTCTTACTGTGTTAGTTAGTGGATCATAAATTTGCCTTCCTCCTGGACCTTCAATATTAGGATTATTAAGTAATAAATCTTTTTGTTGTTCTGGCGATAAGTTTTTAAATAAATTGGCTGTTGTTATTTGTTCAGGTGTCGCATCTGGCAATCCTTTCTCTCTTCTACTTTTATTATAAGCATCTACAGAAGAGCTACCTATCATAAAAGGCGTTGCTCCAAGTAAACCTAAGTCAGCTGCTTTTTCACCTCCTGGTATGGCACTAATTGTTTTTCCTACTACTTTTTTAAAACTACTTCCAAATCCCATTATAATATATTATTAACTGTTACGCTATAATCAGTTCTAAACCAACTAAGCTGTTGACCATTTAAGGCAACAAATATTTTCATACCTAATGCCACGCCTTCGCCAGAAGTAATGACTAATTCATTTCTTATAGCGCTAGATGGTGACCAAGGCGAACCCCAAGGTGAACCCCAAGGCGTACCAGATGAAGTACTACTTATATCTTGAGTTACCGACCTTGAGCCATAATCAAAACTAATTGTCGTGTTTAATGTAACATTACCATCAACATTAATTGTATTTCTAAATTCATTGACCACCTTTTCTTGCGGTGAACCTAAATTAGAATAAGCAGCCTGCACTGTGCAAGGTATATTAGAACCATTATCACTTAAACCATCATCTGCTTTCATTATAGAGCCGCTTTCTCCAAAATACAAGTTATTGTCATACAATCCCCAAGTCCTTGCGTTCATATTTGAAAACTCAAAACCTGAACCCGTGATTGTATTTAAGCCATATTGCTTATATGTTGTATTGGTAGCAATTGGTACATTAAAAAACAACCAACCACCAGTTGAAGCTTTAGGATATAAAACAACCTCCCAACCATAATTTGAAGAATAAGAGTTCGTGGAATCTAAAGCAGCACCCGATAATTTAGTTTGTGAAGTAACTGCGCCACCATTTTTAAATACCTCTGAAAAGAAAACAAAATCGGGTGTTGTCATAATTGCAACATCTCCACCCACTTTTACAACTGATCTTACCCCTAATGGCTCGCCTATTCTATAAATACCGATTAAAGACCAATTATTGGCATCACCAGGGTCAGAACCATCATATAAAATAGCAGTACCGCTTGACATTAAAAAAAGAGCGTAATCATCCACGCCGTCACCTCCGTCATGATTCCAAGTTGCCATTGCTACTAAATTTCCACCATAAGGAGCTATACCTGCAAGATCAAACTTTGTAACCGTACCTTGAATAGCGTTAGTTGCGCCATACCAAAAAGCCGAACCATCAGTTGACCAAGCGTAAAGCCTGTTTTTATGCACATTACAGCCATCTAATTCTGTTGCTGTTAATCCTGATCCATTTATTGTTGAATTTGCAAGAGTTGAGCCATCATAAACTTGTGGGATATCTTGACCATTAAATAATAGTAAATTAGCATTCATATTTACAGTTTGCCACCTAGCATTTGTAAATCCTGATCCTAAATTAGAAATTGAAGCGGGATTTGTAACATCATTTATCTGATCAGAATTTGCACAAATAAACTTTTGAGTTGCACCGTCTCTTAATTCTGCTAAAGTTTCAACATTACCAGTTAATCCCGTTGCATATTCCGAATATCCTTTTCTAGTTATTACTTTTCCTTGCGATGGAAACCAATTGACCATTTCTGGTGCATCTGTTGCCTCCATTTGAGACAATGAATCACGAGTATTAAGACCGCCAACTGGGGAATTGACATTAACCCTTGCGGCCTGTCCGATTCTTTCTTGTTGTAACCCTGGATATTGTCTTGTGATTTCTAATACCATTATGGTGCTGTTATTATTTCAGGATAACCTATCCTGCCATTTCTTAATTTAGACGACTGATGCCTTATTGTTTGTCTACCTGCGTTAATTCCCAACCTTTCAGCTAATGCTAAATTTGCCTTTCTTTGATCTTCTGCGTAGGGTCTGCCTTGTGATTTTAGTAAATTCCATGTTGCATCTAGTTTTAATATATATTCATCTATTACTGGGACATCGGTATCAGCCAACCAGCCTGTTTGACCTGTACCCCCACTATCTTCTACTATGTTTTTTGTTATATATTCAAATACATATCCATCAGTTCCTGCGGGGGTGGGGAATATTAATATTTCATTTGCTCTAAATCTATAATATTCTGCGATAGTTCCTGCCCCTATTGTGCTGTTGTTTAATATTCTCCAATCTTGAGCAGATATTGATCCGATCATTTCCCTTGTGTCAGATGTATTCCAAAAAGTATTATTTACTATCCTGTCAAAATCAGTAGGAAGTGAATAATTATTTTGAGATGCAACCGCATTAAATGTATGTTCTTTTGTCAACTCTTGCCAGTCATAAGATCTAGCAAGGTTGACTATTGAATTATTAAGTATTTCCAAGATTTGAACAGCGGCAGCTTGATTGTTACCAATAATAGTTGTTGGTATTGTAGCCGATTTAGTTTGTTTTAATATCTCTTGAGCCGTACTTAATAAAGTCATTATTTTTCTGTTAAGATTTCCTCGTTGTTTTCAACAGGTTTTTCAATAGGCTTTTTAGCTACTTTCTTTTTATTTAAAGATTTTTTTATATTTAAAAAAGCCTCATAAGCATTTTTATATCTATCTTTATCATGTTTTTTAAAAGAATCACCTTGAGCATTTGTAAATCTCTGATCTTCTGATGGTCTAATTGATTTAGAATATTTATCATTATTATTATATAAAGAAATATATTCTTTCACAATATAACCGTCTTTTTTGGTTTCTATTTTCTTTTCAAAAAACGCTACATTAAAACCTCCCTCTTTTACAGTTTGAGCTTTATCTTGCACAACTATAATTTCGCCTTCTTTAAATTTTCTATGTGTCATATTTAAAATATTACACTAGGGGAATTACCCCCTAGCTTATTAATTAATTATCTTTACCGTCAGCAACTTCTGGTCTAGCAATTTCTAATTCAGCTAATCCAGTTGAAGGGGTGTCGATAGCAGATGCACCTTTGCATCGTCTAACATAATCACCAGCAACATCAGCATCATCAAGAGATCCTGCTGTAGCAGTTAGGTAGCAATCACCGTTATCAGCAAAAGATGCTAATACTTTACCTACTGCTTTACCGCCGATTTGGTACCAACCATACTCATTAGCAACAGTTGCCGCCATAGCAAAGGCTACTGGACCAACAGCATTTGCAGATGCAAGAGTTGTTGAAAAATCATCAGCGTTATAAACAACAGCCGAACCGATAGCGGTTGAAGCAACGCCTTGTAAATAAATAAACTCACCAACACCATAATCAGTTGTGTCTTTATCTATTGCTCTAATAATAGTTCCTAATGGAACATTTTCAGTTGTGGAATTTTCACTGATTTTTTGATTATAAACCGTGATTTCTGTACTTTTAAAATTTGACATTTTTATAAATAAATTGTGGGAGGTTTTACCCTCCCTGTTAATTAGTCGATCATTACACCATGCACTCTTGCATTATCAATAGTAAGATTCATTAAACCTGTTATTGGTAATACATAAACATGTTGATTTACTGGTCTTGTAACCTCTCCTTGCTCTAGGAAGTCACCTAAATGCTTCAACTTAATATGTTGAGTATTTAAGAAATACATATGGTTAGCAGGACATTCTGGATCATAGTAAACATCAGCGTTTTTATACTTAATTGTATTAAAACCTAATTTACCTAACTTATCATTAGATATTCTTTGTATAGTTTGAAGAGAATCCTCATAAAATCCAAAGTTAACATCATCAGCAGTAATTAAATCAATTTGCTTACCAGCTTGTGCTTGAGTTCGTCTGTAAAGTGAATTCATAGCAGATTGGATAGTTGTAGCAGATTTAGTCACAGACTCAACAGAAAAATCATATAATTTATTTCTGAAGAAAGTACCATCAGTTGTTGATCTATCGATGCCGCCTACTGTACCAGTTGTTGGATCATCAGCAACCAATAATTGTAAACCTCCGATTTCTTTACCACCTGCACCTGTACCATCAGAATAAATTGAGGTTCCGATTGTGTTTTTTAATGAATGTTTTAAGTTCTCAACTCTTTCCTCCATTAAATTAGCAATACGCTCTTTACCTGCATTTTGCTTCTTTTCTTTTTCGGACATAGTAATTGTACCAGAGATGATTTTTTGCTCAAAATCAGCAGCGGTAATTACATCTTGCGGAGTTGTATCAAAAGTGTCATATTCGCCTTGGAATTGTACTGTGTCATTAGCTGCATAAGTTAAGTTTTCCCTAAAACTTACACCACCAGACTCTCTTTTAATATTACCTGATTCCTTCATTTTAATTAATAAAGGGTGAAAGTTCTCGATATTGTCGATTATTTCATTTTTGTAGTTATTGAGCGTAGTTGTCAATATCTGCGAAATATTTGGATTTGCCATTTTTAAAATCTATTAAAATTATTATTAAAATAGATGCTTAAAGGTTACGCAAAGAGTTCAGCAAGAGCTTTAGCGTTTCTATCTTTAGCAGATAAATTTTTATTACCACTTGTTGAGTTCGGAGAATATTTTTTATTTTTCCTTACCTTTTCCAGAGCCTCTTTTTGTTTAAGCTTCTCTGTTAAAAGTAATTCTTGCTTTGATTGCTCCGCTAATTCATCATCAAGTAACACCGCTTTATTATACGCCTTTTCTAAGGTCATGGTGCCGTTTTGATCTGCTTGGAACAATAAAGACATATTCTGCCTTACTCTGTCAAAATAAGGATGTTTCAAACTTCCATCTTCATTTTGAGATTGTGCGAAAGAGTTTAATTCCTGTTGCACAGTCTGGGCTTGGCTAATAGCTTCTTTATTTTTTAACTCTTCTAGTTGCCTCTCAACATCTTCAAGTTTTTGTTTTTGCTTTAGCTCTTGCTCGGTGAGATATTCATCTTCCTCATTTGCAACAGGTTTTTCTTGCTTAGAAGTTAATTCTTCTATTTTTGCTCGCATTTCTGCCAACTCTTTCCTAGTATTTCCCAATTCTAAACTTCTACGATCAAAGTCTACTCTTCGTTTTTTTGTAGCTTCGATTGCTTCTTGTCTTAATTCAGGGTCTTTAATCTTTTTGACAAGTTCTTTTTCTTCCTTAGACCATCCACTGGACACTCTAAGAAATTCTAACTCCTCTTTTGGATCTGATTCTTCATCTGATGGAATTTCATCAGTTGCTTCCTCGTTATCAATATTATCTTCTTGAACAGTTTCTTGATTCTCAATTTCTTGATCGTCTTTTTGCTCTTCTAGAATTTCAGCTAATGATTCGCTGTTTGTTTCTAATGTATCCATAAAATTTATTATTTAGATAATTTAAGGTTATTATAGGTTATGTAAAATTAATTGTCAAGGTTATGTAAAATTAACTTAATATTCTGGCATAATAACCCCTAATAGTTGCCCCAATATCAGTTGAAGCATTGTCAGCAGTTACAACCATTCTTACATCTGAATTTGGCGGTATTATATCACACGGCACTAAGTTTTGGACATAACTTCCTTGTGATGAAGTGACAACTAAATCTATCTCTCTAAATACTTTTCCCTTCTCTCTTACTTGTAACTCAAAATCTCCGTAAGCAGAGTTCTTTTCTACTACTGCGGCGGTAAAGTTTGTTATTAAGCAATATTCATCGCTTGCTGTAGTAAATGAGCATTTTTCTGATTGGTTATGTCCTTGTCTAATTACGCAATGCACTTTATTATCTGTTTGTGGCACTCCTGCCGTAATAGATTGTTCTTGATAAACATAAACCACCCCTTGCAAATCCGTGCCACTATTATTATAGATTTCTTCACATCTAGCTAATGGAGTTGTTAAAACTACTTTATTTTGACCACTTAGAGTTGCGTTTTGTGATATGAAGGTAAAATTGCCGTCACTATCTATTGTATGACCATCTATTACTACATCTTGAGTATCTAAGGCGTTAGAAGATGATATTGTATCTATTAGATTATCTGAAATATAAGTTTCGTGCAACTCTGACCCCACAAGAGTCATTACGGTTGTTTGGCTCGTGCCAACACTTGTATTGCGCCCATACCTTAATAGATTTTTAGCTTTGTTGATAAAATCTACTCTGTGACCATATTTATTTTTTATTACCCGTTTTGCTTGTTTTACATCTACTCCTAAATTGGCAAACAGAGATTCGTTTAATGTAGTCATTAGTAATCTTTAATGTGACAATTATTTCTTTTTAAGTGGTCTAAATAGCCGCTTTTTGTGGTATAAGCTTTTCCGTCAATTTGGCTTTCAATACCCCCATGCTTCCTAATATAGCCATCAAGGGTTAAATCTTCGCCGCAAGCTGGCATTTTTCTTTGCTCTGATGATCCGCCTTTTCCGTAGCCATCAAACACCCATTCTTTTTTACCGTCAATAATTTTTAAAACTTTTCTAGTCATTTCTTATAGTTTCGTTCAGTCTTTGCGTTCTACTCTCAATTATTTCTTCTGCCGATGGTGCGACTTGTTGTAAAACATCTGATTGGCGATCTGCCGCTTTGTTTGCATCTTCAAAATCTATCTTATCATCAAATTGTCTTTGGTTTTGCAATACCTTTGTTTTCTCAATATCTATCTTTTGTTGTTCTAGGTTAATTTTAGCTTTTTCACTCTCTACTTTGAATTGAAATTCTTTTTCCTGTCTTTCGTTTTCAGCTTGTGCCAACATCTCCTCTTGTGATGGTTGAGACTCTTCCTCTTCACTTGGTTTTGCTAATAGATATTCTTCAATATTTCTACCTATTTTAAATGGTCTTGCAACAAATCCTAAGAATTGATTAAATGCTTCTGGCTGTATTACACCAGCTTGTAATAAAGGAGTGAATTGACCAGCAAAGTTAGTTAGACTTGCCACAAACTCCATTCTCTCGGTTTTTTCTTGTTGTTGGTCAACTGAAATTGTGCTGTCTGTCTCAATATCAATGGAAAATGATCTCAATATATCGTCTTTTAAGATTTTATCAACCCTCTCAACCTGTTGCATTTCCATTGCAAAACCCTTTAATTCATCTTGTGCAATCTTTATTGTCTTATCAAATCCTATTTTAGCTTGTTGCTTTAAAGTTTCCATTTGTTGCACTTTCTGCTCTCCTGCGATATTTTGAGGTAAATTATTGACAGCCTCTTGTAATAGCATATTTTGATTATCTTGTGCGGTTTCAGCTACTGATTCTAAGTCAACGATATTACAGCCAGTTATTTTTGCCAATTCTTCTATTGTGTAGTTCTCACAAATTAACTCCGCCATAATCTCGATAGTGTCTTTGATTGCTATTTCATTAGCTCTTTGTAATGGTTGGATTCTACTAATAGCGAAATCACCTTTTAACCTTTGAGCCGTTGCAGTTTCGCTTGCAATACTGACTCCCCTTACAATATCAGATAAACCTGTAATTTCTCTAATATTATTAATAATTTGAGCTTTTTGTTGTGTTAAGACTGTGACCGTGTTGGCAATTGGCACTATATCTTTAACAAATATTTGATCTTTAATACTAACCCCTGTATTACCTGAAAGTGGGTTAAATTCTCCATCTTCACCATTTAATAAGTTTTGCACATCTTCAGACTCGCTTATTGTGTTATAAACTCCGGTATATTTAATCTGTTCTACAAGTTTATTAATTCTCTCATCTAATATATTTAATTCCTCCGCTTGTGATTTATACATTCTATAAAGAGGTATAGGAAGTAAAGAAGATGGGTCGCTATCTGTGCCAGTTGGTCTTGCGATAGGGTAAAAATTAGTTAAATTATAAGGGTCTTCATCTACTTGGATTATCTTTTCTTGACAAAACCATAAGACTTGATTATTTACTTTATCCCATATTTCCCACACTTCCAAACTCTCTGGTTTTTGGTCTTTATTATTAGAAGAGTCAAGTTCTAAATCAGCTGCATCTTTACCAAATAACTCCAATAATTCATCGTTTGTTTTGTATGATCTAAAAGCTAGCCAATTCAACTCATCCCGACTCGTGGCAGTGGAATCAGTTATAAAATCTTTATATGCTATCCTTTTTAAGTAAATCCTTTTATTAGTATCATCAAGCACTTCCTCACCATCATCTGTTTTGACAATCTCGCCATCTTCCATATATACACGAATCAAGCCACGACCATT
>Ga0070753_1002257_pt1 | contig 10354 bp, 12 predicted proteins | sample VirMetDEL_Aug_31_FD_77441 | JGI IMG/M metagenome (GOLD analysis project Ga0070753, IMG submission 77441) | Aqueous microbial communities from the Delaware River and Bay under freshwater to marine salinity gradient to study organic matter... | ecosystem: Environmental > Aquatic > Marine > Coastal... | reverse complement strand
TTTAACTGATGCCTGATAAACAACATCCCTTACAAACTGTTCGTCATCTAAGAACGATTTGTTGCACTCTTTTAGAGTGAAGAGAATGTGTTTCATCAACCAAAAGTAGAATCAGGTTCCAGAGCAATATGGTATGTCACATCGAATGAAGTATTCTTAAATCGTGACAGAAGTTTACGAGAAATAACTACCTCATAAGAACCAGGAAGAATCTTGATATTTTCTACCTTGAAGTTGAAAGAGAAAGTTTCATCAGTTTCACCAACAATCACAGAGAAATCGTTGGAAGTATCGTTCTTCTTATCACGAACCACAAGTTTCACAACACCTGCTTCACCAACCACAGACAAGTCAGGGAGTTGATAAACAGCAGCAGCTTTAAGCAACTTATCAAGTTCTTTGGTATCAAGAAGGAAACAAACATCTTCACTTGGCAGAACAATATCCTTTTCTGGAGGAGTAATGATCACGTTAGGATCCGCAAAGAAATACTTGGAACGGGAACGACCTTCTTTAATAACAACATAACCATCATTCTGAAAGTCAAGTTCAGCATTCTGATGAAGATTGAGACCATTCAAAAACTGGTTCAAATCGTAGATACCAAAATCTTTAGGAAGTTCTTCTTCAATAGTAGCTTCTGCAAGAATGTTTTTCATTACAGAAATAGTTCTCAGACAATTTCCCTCTTTGAAAAGAATTGATTGATTAATTGAAGAAAAGTTTTTAAGCAGTGTCAGAGTTTTATCAGAGAGTTTCATTTTTTCCATATTGTAAATTTGTAAGTTTGGTTTGCTCTTCAAGAGTTAAAGAACAAAAAAGTTCCCAAGCAGCAGCAAGTTGCGCGTTGGATTTTTTTCGGTGACAATCTCTTTGTAGAGATTGTAAATCAGGAATTTCTTTTTTAATACATTCCCAACTCATAGCATATGGTCTTTTATTCCATACTATGTTTCCTCATAATCAACGGAATTCTGTCAGGCCATTATCTTGACGAGAATAATGGGCATCAAAGTGGAGCAAAAGCATAGCATAATGGATAACCTTCAGAAGGTCAATCTTATTTCGACCATCTTTTGACCCGTAACGACTACCATACTTAAGAATGTTTGCTTGGCAGAAGTTTGCAGCAAGTTCTTTTGCTGCCATTAGGTCAATTGTCTGAATATCTTTGTAGTTTGCTTCCTGACCACAATAGTGACTCTTATATGTGCCAGTGACATACTCCTGAATGTCTTTCAGGATTTTGTCTTCATCATATTTCCAAAGGTGATTGGTGGTGTTCATATTCAAATTAAATGTTGAAGGAGTAGAGTCAGAAATTTCAAAGTTCATTGCTGGAAGAGTAATTTCAGAAAAATTAATTACATCAGTATTATTTGAAGAATAAAGGGTTTCAAAATTTTCAGAGTTTATACTGGAATTGAAAGTATAAACTCCATCATAATTTGGTTTCATGATAAAAGAGAAGATAGTTTTACCTTTTTATATTCTATCAGTTTGTTTGTTGTTCGTCAACAGACATCTGGAAGTCAACATCAACTTTATCATAAAGTTCGATGAAGGCTGTCTTAGTTTCATCATCAAATCGTGCAGTACAAACATCGATTGCCTTTGCCTTGTTACCAAAGATACTATAGGCACGGATGATATGCACAAGACGACGAGTGCTGATGACTTCCTCAATGCCACCATCATAGAAGGTCTTGCGAATGATATCTGCCCAGTCCACAAGACGTTTGCAGAAGTCACGGTCTTCTACACCCAGATCAAGAGAAACCCCCTCAAGAATCTTTTGCTCGGTGGCAGGGGCAGGATAGGACTGCTCAAAGGTCACAGGGAATCGTTCCAGGAATGCTTCATTAAGAACGTTGGTGCCGATGAATCGTCCGTCATCAGAACCCTTACCCTTGGTGTTTGCAGTAGCAATAACGTTGAAACCAGGAGCAGGTTTCACCCAACGACCAATCTTCTTTAGGAAGACACCCTTACCTTCTAGAATGGACTGAAGACAGAGGATCTTATTGGAAGCCAGGTCGATCTCGTCAAGGAGAAGGATTGCTCCACGTTCGAGTGCTTCGATGACGGGACCGTTATGCCATGCAGTATTCCCATCAACAAGCCTAAACCCACCGATAAGGTCATCTTCATCAGTTTCAATCGTAATGTTTACACGGATCAATTCACGACCCAACTGAGCACAAGACTGTTCCACTCCGAAAGTTTTCCCGTTACCGCTAAGACCAGTGATAAAGGTAGGGTAAAACAAACGACTGGAAATAATTTTCTTGATATCATTGAAATTACCAAACTTGACGAAGGTATCATCTTTTTCGGGAATTAGATTTTGTTCAATAGGTGGAACCACTGCAGGTGCGTTAAAGGTACGTTCGATTTCTTCAACTTTTTGTTGAGTTACTTCAAGATTCCACTTACCACGACCAACTTTGAATTTGTCAAGTTTTTTAGCAACAGTTTGATAATTGGAACCATTCAAATTACACCAGGCACGAAGGTCACCACTGCTGATGTTATTACCATACAGATTTTGCAGGGAGGTGCGGATGTAGTCAGAAGAAAGTGCCATGCTTGTTTCGTTTCAACCTAGTTATCATATACGAAAAAAGGGGTCTCAAAGACCCCCAGTGGTCAGTTCTCAGACTGTCCATACTTATATCTCATTGCTTGTACCAACCACGCTTGTGATAGTGATTTTGGACCTTCTTTTAAAATTTGAATTACTTTGGGATCTTTTTCAGAATTAATAGCAATTTCTTTCCAATTTTGTTTCATTCTCCCTTTGTTTTATCGTTCTTTTTGGTATTAATACTTTTTCTAATAGCATCTATTCTCTTGGCAGTAGCATCAACTTCTACTGGTTCTTTCTCATACCCACCATATGATTTCCACCCAGCAGGTGGACGATGCATTTGACGATAACGATATGCTTCAGCAGTAAATTTTTGAAAGGTCTTCATGCTACCAAAGAAATAAATTCTCCTAATACTTTTTTATTTAGTTTTTTAGTTTTAAGAGACTTGACAAAGGCAGACTTGATTTGGGACTTAGTTGCATCATCAGCAACTTCAAATTCACTATCTTGGGAAAGTGTAGAAGCAGACAAACCAAAGTATGCATCATACCCAGAGTTGGTAATGGTAAAACTCTTCAATTTTTTCCAATCATTTAGGATTTTATCATAAACCTTACCATCATCAATCGAATGATAAAGTTGAATAAATCGATTTGCATATCGATTTTCAAGGACACGAATGCCAATAAAATTTATATTAGAAAACTTGTCTTTCAAATTCCTCAAAAGAACATCAGTAAATTCATGATAACCATAACCAATACTGTAAGTAGTTCCAAGTTTACGATCACGGAGAAATGTGTTATGGGGGTGAACATATCCGCTACCAAGAACTGGTTTGTCCGAATAAGAACGATGAACTTCTTTATGGTATGTAAGTTGATTTGATTCACCATCAGTCAAAACAATACATTGAACTTTCTGCAGTTTGTTTTCTTTCCGAAACTTGGGAAGAATCTGATGAAGAGAAATCAGTGCTTCATTCAAAGGAGTTCCCGAAAGGCACATACGGTTGGAATAAGTATACGGAGAAGTGTAAGACCTGCCAAAACAATGAGCAAGACGCCAAATGTTCATCATTTGGTGTTCAAGTACACTTCCAGAAACTTTACTTGTAAGAATATTCATCATAGAAAATGAATCATCAACGGACAAAAGTCCTTCTTTCTTATCGTAATGAGGAGTGCGATCTGCAGAAATATATTCTTGAGTTTCATAATCATATTCACAACGACGCCACTCATTTGTGAAAGCATAAACCTCAAAAGGAATGGAAACCTTCTTGCAGAACCACACAAGATTGAAAAGTTGTTTGCAAGTGTCAAGCATTACATCTGACATGGAACCTGACCAGTCCAACACAAACACCAAACCATGATTCTTACCATCAGCAAGAGTTGTTACTTTTTTGAACAAGTCTTCGTTGTATTTGTAAGTATGAAGTTTGGTGCAGTCAAGAATACCAGTGCGGGCAGTGGTGGAACGAGCATAGGAGTCTGCTGCCTTGCGACACTCAAACTCTTTGACCAAATAGTTTACTTCTTTTCCCGAAGAAGACTTGAACTTTTTAAACTCTCTATCAGATTCTTCGTAAAGATTAATCGCAACAAATTTTTTCTCTTCAGCACATTCGTTATGAATTTTTTGTTGATGTTTAAAAGAATTATCAATTTCCTTGTGAACATCAAAATTCTTAGAAATAATAGTATCAAGATTTACTTGAGGAACTTGAACATACACGTTTTCGCATCCACCATTTTCAACAAGATCCCGAATTTTATCCTCTAAAGATTCTGCGGTGCGAACTTCAGGATCCTCTTCAGTTTCAGAAGATTTTACTTTAGATTCTTTACCTTGTGTATTTCCACTATGAGATTTTTCAGAATCAGGTTGATCTTGAGAATCATTAGTGTCTCCTTCTTCCAAAGAAGAGGAGTCATTAGTTTCCACAATTTCATTAGCAGGAGACTGAGATTCACCTTGAGTTTCGTGCGAATCAAGATCAGAAATCTTTTGTTCTTTCTCCTTTTCTTTTTTACAATATTTGTAGAGTTCTTCTGCGGCAATCAAAACATCAGAAAAAGTTTCACAAGCACTAATCAAATTGATAATTTCTTGTTCTTCCGATTTAAATTCTAAAGTGATAAAGTTACCAATTTTAAAATAAAGATTAGCACGGTCTGCAAGATTGAAGGATGAAATATCTTCATCATCAATCTGAAAGAAGTCTTCATCATTCAGTTCTTTATATCCATTATAAAATGTCCTAGCAAGTCCAGCATACTTGCGTTTCATCAGTTTTTCGATACGAGCATCTTCAACCACATTCACAAACTGTGGAGGAACTTTTACTTTCTCCAACCAATCCTCATCAGGAGTAAAGAGTGCATGACCCACCTCATGACCCACCAGAAGGTCATAGACGGTATTACTTGCCTTCTCCCACAAAGGAAGTGTCAATACACGAGTATGAACGTTAAAGCAAGCAGTGGAGACCTTCTTATGCTCAACTACAAGATCTTCAGTAGCCAGCAGTTTGGCAAGTTGAGACTTGATTTCGTGAGAGACTGCCATTTGATTCCTTTCTTATGAAACCATAATACGAAGAAACCGTCCCATTAGGACGGTTCATGTGACACTTTTTGAACTGGGCAAGTCGTTTCTTTGCTTGCCTCAGTGCTTGTGGTTTTAAATGTCGTTTTTGTTCTTTCTTAGAATGTTTTTGCCAGTTTGGGACTTGCATGGTTCTGCTCCAATCAGGAGATCATACGACTAAATCCTTTAACTTTCTCAAACTTTATGACACTTTCAAATCTGTCTTCCATACCTGCCTTATGAGAGATAATAAAGACATTGGAATCCTTCACAACATAACGAATAATCTTGATAAAGTCTTCGGTTCCCAATCCATCAAGAGAAGAATCAAAGATTTCATCAAGAATCAATAGATTGGTGTTGGTTGAATTTTTAAACTTAGCAACTTCTCTCCAAGTAAAGAGAAGTGCCAAGTCGATTCTTTGTTTTTCACCTTCACTAAAAGAAGAATAAGAAAAATCTTCGTGAATAGGAGATTGAACAGTTTCATTAAACTCTTCATCAAGTGTGAAGTTAATGTAGAAATCCAACATTTGCAGATACCGATTAACTTGTTGATTAATCAGTGGCAGATACTTTTTGATTATTTTGGATTTTACACCACTGTCTTTTAATAATGAATAAGAAAAGTCGTGATATTGAATCAGTTCTTTCTTTCCAGACAGATCATCATATACTGATTTTAGATCTTTTTTAAAGTTTTCTAATTTTTCATGTTCAGAATTTCGGTTTGCAAGGTTCTCGGTAATTGTTTGAATTTCATGTTCAAGACTTCGGATTTGTTTTTGTAATCCGTTAATCCTAATATTGTTTTGAGAAATGCCATGCGTTAGGTTTGTTACCTCTTTTGATAGATCGAGAAATTGGTGCTCTCTTTGTTCTTCGTTTTTAATTGCCTCCTCTAGTTCTTTGTAACCAGATTGCAACTCTTTTGCATTATCTTGAGCACTCCTAATTCTATTTAACCTAAACTCCTCTTCTATACTTTGGGTACAGGTAGGGCATACCGTATTCTCAGCGAAGAACTTATGCTCTTTAGTAATCGTAGATACTTTCTGAGATATCTTGCCTTTAAGATTTCCCAACTTACGAAGTTTGTCGGTTGCTCCAACATACTCTTCTAGTTGTTTTTCTAATAAAGTGAGTTTATTAGAAATCTCAATATTCTCTTCATTGTAATTATCAATCTCAACATTGATATTGGCAATCTTTTCCTTATTGGCACTTACGTTGGCATTACCAAGATTCTCCAACTCTTCAATAAAGTTCTGTTGCATTTGAACTTTATCTCTGACAGATTCTTTTTTCAGATCGAGAGTTCTTATTTCTTCTTTTAGTGAACGAATTTTTTCTTTAATAATTGCATTCATGGAAGAGAAAATCTTAATATCCAAAAGATCTTCAATAACTTCCCTACGACTTGCCGCAGTCAGTTGCATAAAGGGAACAAAGTTACTGCTACCCAGAATAACAATTTGAGTGAATGACTTATAGTTCATCTTGAGAATAGATTGTTCCAAGTACTTCTGCTGGTCAATGGCAGAAGAACTTTGATCTAAAACAGATCCATTGCGATAAATCTCAAAGATATTTGGTTTGATTCCACGACGAATCATCCAATCAGTAGAACCAATCTTCAGTTCAATCTCCACAAGACACTCCTTTTCGTTTATGGAGTTGATAAGTTGTGGTTTATTAATCTTACGGAAAGATTTTCCAAACAACACAAAACATAGAGCATCAAGAATTGTACTCTTACCTGCACCATTATTCCCCACAATTAAAGTGGTTGAGTTTTTATTCAGTTCAACTTCAGTAAATTGATTTCCAGTAGAAAGAAAATTTTTCCAACGGATCTTTTCAAATAATATCATTTTCTTTAGGGGGAATCACAATATCATTGGGTGTAATAATAACATATTCATGTCCGTGCATTTCACAAACATTTACAAGCAAGTCACTCTCTATTTCCATCACATGCATTTCTGGATAGTCATCCTCTTCTAACATCAAGGCAAAACGAGTAGCATCATCCTCTTCTTCAAAAAGATAAAGAACTTGATTCCCATCTTCATTTACTACAGAATATGCACCTTCGTCTTCTCTGCCATTGATTGTTAAAATAAACATTCTACACTAGTTCGCAAGCCTCTTGATATACTTCGGAAATAAGTTTTTGAACTATTGATTTATCAAGTTCAATTTCTGCTTCCTCTACATATCTATTCAAGATAGAAATCGTATCTTCTGACTCAAATGCTTCAAACTCTTCATTCTCTTGGATTTGAAAGTTCTCTACAACTTTAAGTTCAGCAACATTGGAAGCATAGAGTTTATCAATAAATTTTTCAAACTTCTTCATGTCCGATTTTTTTCGAACAATCACTCTAACAATTTTGTTCTGATATTCACGAGTATCAAAAGTTTGGTAATTGGTATCTTCATAATAAATGTTATAAAACATTTTATATGGATTGTTGATTGGAGTATGTTCTAGAGTTTCAGTATCAAAGATATGAAATCCTCTAGTATCATTTAGATCATTCCAATACAATTCATAGGGATTTCCAAGATAATAAACTACTGAATTGTTCGATCTAGTGTGATAGTGACCAGAGAAGACCTTGGTGAACTTGTCAAATAATTTGCTTTCCAAACCATGCTCCATGACGATTTGGTTATTAACTCTAAATCCTTGGAGCTCAAGGTGCCCCATCGCACACTCGCAAGATGTTTTTTGAATAAGTTTGAGAGCATTTTTCTCATTTTCTTGATTAATCCAGGGTATAAAAAGTACTTTAAGTTTGTCTAATAAAACTTCAGTTGGTTCGGAATATACAGTTACATTATCATATTCACGCAAAAGTAAATCAACTGCATTTACTTCGTTGGTGTTTTTATAGTAAGCAGTATGATTACCTACGATCGTATGAACACTAACTCCCATTTCGTTAAGACGATCATAGTAATTATTTTTAGCCCACGATAGTGCAGAGAAATCAATTCCTTTACGACTATCAAAAGTATCTCCCATATCTACAACTGTGGTAATCCCGTACTGTTCCAGCGTCGGGAAAAACACTTCATTGTAAAATTTTAGGAAATACTCATGAAAGAGTTTAGAATTCTTTCTTGCTCCAAAGTGCTGATCTGTAATAATTGCAACTTTCATTCAATACCGAAGTTTGGAGTGAATATTGTCCTTGATTGAATTATAATCTGAATAATCAGATCCGTCAACACTTCCACTATCAAATACCTGATCGTATCCTGTTTTTTCAAGAATCTTATTCTTGATTTCCAATTGTTTCTTTTCTTTTTGAATACGTCTTAGAAATGCGTAGTGAATAATCTGTGTAAAGTAAGCAAAAGGATTTTGGGACTTCTCTGGATTAAAATTATGAATATACTGAACACAATTTTCAATACCATCACAAATCATATCATCTTTGAACATATAGTTGACAAAGTTTGGTTTGAATGATAAATGATTTGCAATCTTCAAGAAACACTCACCAATATATCTGGGAATTTGTGGTTTTGGATTACCTTTAATTTTAGCAATCTCAACATCCTCACGATACTTAATAAGTGCTGCAAGAAACTCTTTGTTGTTTACGTAATGCTCTGACCTTTTTCTTCTGGTCATAACTGCTGTAGTTATCATTAGTTTATCTCATAATATGTATGAATTATACCATCTATACAAATAGTTGACAAGGTTCTAAAAACTGTGTAGAATACCTTTGTTGGGTTTGAAGATCAGGCTTTAGCTATTCTTAAAGAGCTTCTCTAAGATCTCTTTAGCATCATTAACATTAGCAAGATAACCCATCTTACGAGATATCTTTGCTTGATTGCTCTTTGTCTTAAAACTTTCTCTACAATAAGTTTGGTACATAGAAATCATTTCAATGTCTGAAGATTCAGTCATTGTAAGAACATCATCAATATTAATAATAAACATATCTTCTGTGGTTGTCTTTAACCAAGGCTCTATCTTGTATCCCATTACTCCTGATCTACCTTTTATTTCAGCAACAATAATGGGATTAGTAACTAATAAAAGAGTTCTATCTTCTTCTTCGGTACATGCTACCTTTGCGAAGATTTCCTCTCCGGTTTTTAACTTAAGTGTGCAGTAAAAATCATCTTCAATCATTTGCTCTTTAGTTGTATTGTAAGGATTTCATAGTTAAACTGTTCCTCGTTGTATATACGGATTCTTTCTATAAAATGATTAAGAGTATAATTTTTTCTTGAATTTAGTGTACAATCATCAGAGATGTCGTAAAGAACTGCTTTAGTTTTATTCTTTCCTTTTCTAAGAACTCTTCCAATTGATTGAAGATTTCTAACTCTAGATTTACTTGGAGATGCAAAAATTACATTATTGAGACTTTTTATATTAATGCCTGTTGAGAAAGTTCCGTAAGATGCAACGATGATTGCGTTGTTTTCTCTTTCTGTAATTTCTCTTACCAGTTCTCTTTCTTCAGCATCCACTCCACCATGAACGAAAAATACTTTACGATCTTCACGGTTGTTGTTATTTATCATCTCATATAGTATTGCTCCATGAGCTTCAACTCTCGAAAACAAAACAAGGGTATTTCCTTTGAGATCTAAAGAAAGGTTTGTAATAAATTTATTTCTTTGTTCATGAGAGATTAGATATTGAATTTCATCCTCATAAGTTTCAAATTTTTGTGGAGGATGTTTAAGAACAAGACATTGAATATCCAACTGAGAAAGGTGTCCTTGCTTCATCAGTTCTGCAGTTTTGGTAACTTTATATGATGGTCCAAATAAACCTTCCAGAACCCATTTATGTGTTTGAGTTCCATCTAAAGTTCCTGTAAACCCAAAACGATATTTTGCATGATGAAGTTTGGTCATGATCTGTATCAAAGATTTGCTCTTGAACAAATGAGCTTCATCACCTATAATTACACCATAATCTTCAAAGAAAGAACGATCTAATTTGTAGACTGATTGCCAAGTTGTAATTGTAACCTCGTGTTCATTAGTCTTCTCCCTACCAGAATATATCTTGTGGCAATATGACTCAGCATCCCAACCATAATCTTCGAAGTCCTTGTACATCTGTTCTACAAGAGATGTCGTTGGAACAATTAAAAGAATTTTTTGCCCTTTATCCACATA
>Ga0070753_1002252_pt1 | contig 10366 bp, 5 predicted proteins | sample VirMetDEL_Aug_31_FD_77441 | JGI IMG/M metagenome (GOLD analysis project Ga0070753, IMG submission 77441) | Aqueous microbial communities from the Delaware River and Bay under freshwater to marine salinity gradient to study organic matter... | ecosystem: Environmental > Aquatic > Marine > Coastal ... | reverse complement strand
TGTCAGATTACCTGTTGAAGTATCAATCTCATTATTATCAGTAACACCAATTTGAATATTATCAATCGTTGCTCCATTATTAGCGTCAATAGCACCAGTAAAGGTTGTGGCACCAGTGAATGTCGATACACCAGTAACACTCAGATTATCGTCAATAGTTGTTTGACCACTAGAAGAATCTAACGTTAATCCGCCACTTGATGTATCAATTTCATTGTTATCGGTTATGCCGATTTGAATATTATCAATCGTAGCACCACCATTGGCATCAATGACGCCAGTGAAGGTTGAAACACCCGTTACGCTTAACTGATCATCAACAATAACTGTGCCACCAGTAGAATCAAGAGTCAAATCTCCTGATGAAGTATCAATTTCTGATGCGCCAGTAATTCCAATCTGGATAGCATCAGCAACTGCACCAGTAGCAAATGTACCTACGCCCGCAAAGTTTGCGTGTCTCCATCGTTTTGGATCCGTACCCTGACCAATATCAAAGCTATCATCAACATTTGGTATCAAATTGGAGATAAATTCACCAGCAACATTAATGTCGTCGGTGTCTGCATCACCAAGATTAATTGTGCCGCCGCGGAAGGTTACAACACCAACAAAGTTAGAGAATCCTTGTACATGAAGGTTTGCACCAACCGTTACATTTTTATTAACACCAAGTCCGCCATCAATTTGAACAGCACCAGTATCTGCATCGCCTAGTGTATTATCTGTAGTATTGCTAAAAGTAGTAATTCCAGAGAAGTCTGAATTTACATTTACGTCAAGGAAAGTTCCGTTTACAGTTGTAATTCCAGTGAATACTGCATTAAGAGATCCACTTGACCAACTTAAATTTCCGGACCCATCATTGGTTAATACTGTTTGAGTTCCACCTTGAACACCTGGCATCACATATGTGACAATGCCAGATAAACTTCCAGGAGACCTTAAAGTTATAAAGTCAGATCCATTTGAAGACCCCTCTACAAGATTAACACCACTTCCAACTGATGAAGTTTCTTGCGTCCAATATCTATGGGATCCAACAAACTTATTGTTTGCAAGAACGTTATCTAAACCAATAAACAAGTCAAATTTGTCAGTCGTAAAACCAGGCTCACCTGCTTTCAACGCTGGTAATTGTGTAAAGGCACCTCTTTTAAACTGTAATACAGGAGTCGCCATTTCTAACTACTTTTCCTTTTATACTTATTTAGTTGTTTTATGTCTTACCAAGTTCCACCATCATAAGCATCATCATCAACACCATCCGCCAAATCTACAATTTGAGCAGCATCAACATGAACATATTCTGATGCCGTTGAATCCCACATCAAGAATGTTCTATTTGCTCTAGCAGTTGTGTCAACATCTGAAGATCCACCAACAGTACTTCCAGCAGCTTTGTTAGATGAAATTACCTTTACACCTTGCCTTTGTCCTACCCTGACTCTGATGTTTGCCATTAGCGTGTTGCTCCTTGACTTACTAGTGCCATTCCTTCAACAACTCTGTCTCTGACTCCACTACCATCAGTCAATACAACATCATAAACATATCTTCCAGGTTTCAAAGATGCCGTTTGTGTAGTAGAAAGACCAATGGTTATCTGACCACCAACAGCACTGGCTATAGAAGAAGTAAAAGTAGTAATACCAGTAGTACTTCCTGGATGTTTTCTCATTTCAGACTTTATACTATATCCATTCAAATTCAAAATGCCATTAGTGTTAACATCTTCCAATGTATAACCCTGTTGGAAGGTCATTCCAGTGTTGATGATAATATTATTGACGTATACTGCCATCTTATAAGGGTGTGTTTAAAATTATTTATGCCAAACCAGAGATAGCAAAATTTTTAATGACCTCTTGTTGCTTCAAATAAAGTTTGAAATAAGATTTAGCAAAGTTTTTAAGTTCATCAACATCCAAATCATCTATAAGTCTTGAGTATTTTTCATACTCAAACATCTTATTCATCGACTCTAGTTGAATTTTGTCTGGGTCCATTGATGATCTCCATAAGTAGGGACTTGATTTCACTAATATCGTTTTTTAGACCTTCTATCTCTTCTTTTTGTTTTTTTCTTTCAGACCTCATTCTAATATATTCACTATACTGTTGTGTATCAGTATTGACAATAGCACCTGAATCTTCACGAAACAGGTGCTTGTGACCTTCAACTCTCATCATGCCAGTGCAATCACCCTCAAATCTTTAAATCTTGGAGCATATGCTTCATCACTACCACTCATAACAATCTTAATCTTAAATCCAGTAAATTGTTCCAATTCATCAACACTAAACTGATATTCAATAAATTCATTATCCTTACTGGATACGACAAATGCATCGGGTCTTCCACTATTCTTAGTAGAATCAATAACAGTGTCACCATAACCATCATCATCAGTATCACGAAGATTATCATATCCAGGGAATAATTCAAAAGATTGCTCAACGCCAGTAGAATCAACTGTATAAAGTTGATATAATACTCTAAAGTCTGCCGAAGAGTGTCTATATGCTGAGAGTAATACTTTCAGCGATGTTGCAGGTTGCTTAAGAGATATCTTATTGGAGACATAGACCGATGTATGTGGATCTCCTTCAATAAGATTAGCACTTCCATCAGAGACGTAATCAATAACAGGAGCATTTAATCTGTTTCTGCCGTATACAATAGCCGAGTTTTGAGTATCTATGACTGGAGAAAGATTCGGGTCAGATGAATTCAAATTCAGTGCTATTGTGAATGACTTATTCTTTGGAAGAGTTGTGAGTCTTGTAGTCTCATTCCTTTCCGATGCAACAATTCTTGTTGATGTTAAGTCATTTTGACTATTAATTTCAACTGATTCATATCCTTGATCGATAAACGAAACCTCAGACCCACCAGCACTAGTTCCAGAAACAGACCTAATCTGTGCTGAAATAGTTGTTGTTTCTCCAGGAGTTATGACATTGAATTGAGGGAGGATTGTGTTGTATTGAATGTTTCTAGAAGAAGAAGCATTTCTTCCGCCAACTGAATTTTCATCAGTAAAGCTTAATTGACTATTTCCAGAAGGTCTAGATGACCTATCGATTTGAAGATAATACTTATCAAGATCTGCTTCTTTCTTCAAAGTTGAATCTGTTGGCAAACTGTGATTTGTATTAATTCTAGTCAGAGAAACTCCATTCAATTCGTAAGAATAAACTTTATCACCAATAGAGTGTAATCTAGTTATAGAGTTATCAATTCCTCTAGTGCCAATTCCAAGAGTACCTGCTCCACCACTACCAGCAGTAATAGAATTGTAGAAAATAATTTCATTATTGACCTTGAGATATCCACTGCTTGTACTAATTCCTTCGAATGTAGCAAACAGTGATGTATTTGCTACAGAAATTGTAGTATCATTGATTCCTAAAGCAGCATTTAATGATGTTGGAATTGTGTTTGGATTTACATTGGCAATTGTAACTACATTATTATCAGCGTGCATACCATGATTATACTGAGTAACTTCGATTACTCTACCGTCATACAGTGAACTTGTAGTTGTTGATGATGTAATATCGGTATTTGCAAAGGATACTGCTGTTGACCCATTGTAAACAACCAAATCTTGTCCAGTTGTAAACTCTTCACCTTGCACATTAGTCAAATACAAAGTATCAAACCCATTAAGAGTAGCTACAGAGATTTGAGCACCACTTCCTTTAACAACATTACTTGTTGTGATTCCCAGTATATCACCTACTACATATCCATTTCCTGCACTACTTACTGATGAAACACTAGACAAAACACCACCAGAGAATACTAAGGTAGCTTCTGCACCTGTTCCAGATCCAGTAATTGAATAAAGAGGAACTCCAGTAAAGGTACCATTACTATAACCAGCACCAACTCTTGAAATTGAAGTTGTATTTAATTTTCCTCCAACTTGCTCAATATATCCATATGGACCAGTAGATGATGTAGTATCACTTACCTTTCTTCCAACTACAAGTGTAGAATTGAGAGCGGTAGTCGTAGTAATTCCGACTTTAAGCTTTCTTGGTAAAGTCTTTATTGCATTATCAATCAGTTTTGAAGAATCATGGTCAACTCCAATAGTTGGATTGTAGAAATATGCAGTTCCTGTATCGGATGTGAAGTTTGCTTTATAAAGTTTAAACTTCAAATCTTCAAATTGATTAGGAGTCCAAATAGTCCCATTTTGAGACTTGAATAGACTTCCACCAATATATTGCTTTGTAACAATTACACTTTCAGAATCTGGGAGAGTAGATGTATTTACAGTTTTTTCACCCATTCTAGCAATCCATGCTTCATAATTATTTGAATATGGTGAAAGAATTACCATTGCATACTCAGTATCTGGTTGCAGATAAACTGGTGATGGGAAAGTAACCTTAGTTGCTACAGATCCATCAGTAGATGTATTGACTTGTGATGGGTCAAGAGTTACTCTTGCATAATCTTCTACCAACTGACTGGTTGGTGTGCCCAACTCAACAGTTCTAATTTCAACTGTTACTTTTTCATTTTCATCTTTGCTTGCAAAGAATAGGTCAACACCTGTCAAGAATGCGCCAGTCTCATCAACAGTGAATGTCTGGGCAAGAGGATCTTTACCTCCTCCTCCGCCTCCACCTTGTGGTGGTGGGGGAGGTGGTGGTGGTCTTCTTACTATGACTCTAGTCTGTCTATAAGTATCTACGATTCCACTTGTAGAATATGTTGTTTCACCACTACTAATTAATAGACTTCCTGGAAGTGGAGTTGCATTTGTTGAGCTTGAAGTCAACTTAAAGGTCTTGGTGCCAGTTGTAAATCTAAGTGGTGGTAATGGTGATGCAAGAGGATCTCTGAAGAAGATTGCACCGCCAACATCACCAAAGGTATCAGAGATAACTCTGATATTTGATACTGATGCTTGAGCACCACTAGTTTCACCCAACAATACCATGCCAGTAGTGATATACCCATTGTATCTACCGACAACATCATCCGATAAAGATTGAGTATCGATATTCAATACCGTAGATGATGCTGAATAAGAAGTTGGAAGAGTTACTGATTTGTTGTATGGGTTGAGTGAGAATGTTGTTGTTGGATTATTGTAATCTCCAGTTTTGTGATTTGGTTGTACAACTCTTGCACTGAAAAGATTTTGTGATCCAATATAACCCTTGACGGTTTCTCCAGATTCAAACACACCAGAAGTCATTGTGATTTCAATGAGTTTTGGAATGATGTCAATTCCACTAGTGCCATCAAAGAATGGATAGTATCTTGTAAGTGGTTTTAATCCACCAGCAATGAATGTGACATTTCTTGAGCGAATATGTGTATCTGGTGCGCTAGAAATCTTAATAGTCTCAATATAAGACCCATTAAAATCACCAGTGATTGTTCTTTCGCCACCATTAACATAAATGTTTCTGACCCAGTTATCGGAAGCTGGTGATAGTTGAATTCTTCCAATAAATTCAATCATATTAAATGGATTTACATTTTCAACCCTAGATGCTAGTGGTTGCTCAATCCAATTCTTTTCGGAATACTTGAGAGTGATTAAATCTCCAGTTTTTTGGACATTTGAATCAAGAAGACTTAAATCGGATGAAAAATCTGCAGTATCTGTATTGATTGATGGAGTTAATGCTATTTCTGGTTTTAGTGAATAAAAATCAATAGGTGTCAGTAGTTGACCATTATTAGTGTCAATGTTTACGCTTGATAAATTTTTATCTAATCTTTGTACATCTCTGAAATCATCTACAAAGAATCCTGACTTAAATCTATCAAATCCATCAATATCTCTAACCTGTAAAGTTTTTGTGTCAATTTCTAAGAGTGAAAGTGATGTAAGAGTTTCTAAATTAGTAACTCTATCATCAATCTTTCCAATATCTCTCATAGTATATCTTCTATTATCTACAAGAGTAATCTTGGCATCATCTGGATTATAAAGATATGCTGGATATTGGATTATAGCGATATCCATCGCCTCTTCTACATTAACTGGCTCCTTTGGATTGAGTGAAGAAACACCCTTAATAACACTAAAGTTGCCCAGTTTATCTAATACAACTCTATCAATTCTTGGAAGATAGAAATCATAACCAATCAAAGAACTTTCTGATGGAGAAACAACTAGGGTTGGATTAATCCCTGATGTTTGGAAATTTCTACTAGAGAAAGCAAATGGTGAAGATGTAGTTGAAGTAAATCTTGCAACTCTTGGTCTAAAATCGAGAGTATCTGAAGATCTTGATCCATTTGGCAAATATGGAATGTCCTCAGCAAATCTCTCTTCATCATAAGAGTTTACAGTATAGACATCGCCAGTATCATTCGTTGGAATTGAATAATAGTCAAATATTGCCATCAATTTATGTGATGGAATATATGAATTATTTTTTCTAACTAATCTAGAATAGTCATAGTAGTGCTCTCTTTGCCCTTTATCTAAGTAGAAATTATCTGTAATATCCTGATAAGCACCTTCATTGACAACTTGTACCGTTGTTGTAATATTAGACTCTTGGAAATCTACTACTTCCCCAACAGAGAATCTATTTGAATTTAAGTGTACAACTTCTACTTTTGTTGCTGATGAGCGAGTTACAATTTGAGCAATAGCTCCATTGTCTCTACCAACAATCCTTTCACCAAGAATGGAATTGCTGTTTAATCCAAGACCAGATGGAAACTCTAAAGAATCTAAAACTGGATTACTGGAATCATATGATTCGTAAACGGCAATTACCTTTACTACATCTGGTAAATTCAAAGATAACTCTTTATCTTCAACTCTAGTTCCATAGAATCTGCTGGTTGTTAATCCACTAATACTTGTGGATACACCAGAAACAGTTTTAGATATGGTTACCTTTTCACTTCTTACATAATCTTTTTTCTTATTTTTAATATTGTTTTTCTTAACAGTAGTATTAACAGTAACTCCTGATGCGCTTGGAGTCAATCCTTTAAAAGTGATTTGACCTCCTCCAGAAGACAAAGTAAACTGGTCTGAGGTTAAGTCTTCAATAATTCCATTTGAGTAGATTATACTATATCTTTCAGAATCATAAGCTTCAAAGAAAGCACTAGTAATTCCTACTGATGAGATGGGAACTGTCATAGTTCCACTAGCATCTGTAGATTCGCCAGTTATCTGCTTAACTACAATCAGATTTGAGTCTGATAGATTTACAGATGCTACATTATCAGAAGAAATTTTAGAGTATAACCCACCATTTTCTCTAACTAAAGGATTTCCTAAAGAAAAAGAAACAGTCTCTGTAGAAGCTGGTAATCCACCATCACAGACGCCATATACATCTGAAATTGCTACAACGGTCATCGAAGACCCATCTGCAGAAACCGCAGAAACTCTATTGTATGTTTCTGTTGTCACTCCAGATATTTGATATCTAAGAATGGAGTCAGTTTTAATGCCAGTAAAATATCTTCCTGGAGATGTTACCGTTCCCCCGCTAGTAATACTGATAGTATCATTGATACCAAAATTCTTTGGCAGAGTTTTTTGTAAGACGGTATCAGCAACAAAGTCTGCAGTTAAACCTGCAAATGCTGAAGTATTCTGCCATATCGATTTTACATCCTGAATTCCATATGCTACAGATGATTTGACAGACCTAGAAATTTCAGTAGTCTCATTAATGAAAAGTTGCTCACCATCAATAAAGGTTCCAGATGTTTGTGTAAGAGTTATCTCTGCTCCTGAGGCAGCAGTTACGACATAACCAGATGCTCCACTGCTTACACCTCTAATGAATGATGTTGCTGGACATTGTGAAGAGTTTAGAGATTGATTTAATGTTAACTTTGTATATGTTTGCACATCAAACAGATACAAATCCCACTCAGTCGAATCATCAGTGTATGAAGCATCAGTTAGACTAAAGGAATATATTCTAGCTTCTCCAATTTCAACACCTGTGCCACTGGAAGAAGATGCTCTTCTTTGACTATACAGGTATACAGTATTTGAGTTGTTATTAACACCAATGAAAGGAGTGCCAACAACATTATTGATTCTCATCAAAGTTCCAAACTCAAATGGAACTAAGGACTGGGAAATAGTTTTCTTATCTCTAGGTTTTTCTACATCGACAACAGTAGTTGCTACCGTTTCTACATCATATCCTCTAACATATGCTTTTCCTGCTGATACCTTAACTGCCAGCAAGTCATCTGATGGAGTATTTCCATTGTCTGTTTTCTGTGATGATGTGTAAACACCTTCATTGGACAGACCATTATTCAATGACTCTTTAACTTCAACATTAAATCTGCCAACAGAATAATCACCAGACTCTTCGTAAGTTCTCTTAGCAAAATAATCTTTAATTATACTATACTCAGATTTATTCTGCAGTTTTTTAATTTCACCATTTTCAATTCTCAATAACTCTATAAAAGTTTTATCATCATAATCACCCAAACTCTTTTTGGATAATATTGTTGAGATTTTTAATCTATCTGCACCTGGAGCAGAATAGTTTGTAAATCCTTTTGCATTATCAAATAAAGATGAATCATCTTTTGCAGTTATTAATTCTTCCGATACTGTCAGTCCAACTCTATATGAAGGGCTTGAAGTATAAGGGTCTAAAATTATCTTGTCTGATGCAACATCTACAAATGTGCCTCTAATAAAATAAACACCTGCTCCAATAGAAACTGCAGTTCCTCTTGCACATGCATCTTGTGCTACCAGAGTTGCAACAGTGTCTCCTTCACTTACTGGAGTATTTCCATATGTAAAAGCATCATCTGTAATTAATACTTCCCCATCGGTAAAATATGCTACATCATTATCTGTGCCTGATGATAAGTATTTTACGAAAAGTGTTAAATCTGTGATTCCGTCAACATCAGAAACTGGCAAATATTTGTCTACTACTGCAACAATATCTGAGGTTTCACCTCTTAATCTTTTACCAACTAAACTTGAAGCATATGCCTCAACATCAATTCCAAGATGCTCTTGATTTATTCTAACAGAATAATATTCAGAATCATATGCTATATTTCCTGGGATCACCATTGATCCCTCTTTGAAGATATGACTTCCGAATGACTCTACTTGATTTTGTAGAATTGATTGTAAAGTCGTTAATTCCCTAGCTTGAATAGGAAATCCTGGTTTAAATAAGACCCTATAAAAATTGTCATACTTATCAAAGTCATCATAATAAGGGCTTATATTGAGGTTCGTTTTCTGTGGCATTTTTTAAAATTCCAGGATAATTTTAACGTCTTCTTTTTGTCTAGAATTTCTTGAAATCACGGGGCGGTTATCAAGATAAATTATATCCCCTGACCCTTTATTTATCTCAGATGAGGAAAGTCCGTTTGTAAATTGAGAACCAAGACTAATAACTTTGGATCCACTTGGATTTGTAGTAATACCTGTAAAATTGGTATTAACTGACCCTGAAAATCCTCCAGTTGTTGTTACAGCATTTCCACTCGATTCGAAATCTAATACTTTGGATAATGTTGAAATTCCAACATAATCTGTAGTATCAAAAGTAGTCTGATTTAAGAATAAAGACCTATCTTGGAAATACTTTAATACTTTTGTTTCAGTATCATATGAAGAAACAAATCCTTTTGCAACGCCATTAGTAACTGTTTGATTTACTCTATCTCCAATAGATACAGTCCCTGTTACTGAAGAGAATAATATTGATCCCAATGAAGAGAATTGATTCTCAGTGAATAATGATGTAGATCCAATAGAAGTTGGATTTTTAACAATTCCAATTTGACCAAAACTAGTGTCTATTGGAAAATCTCTAGTGGAGTCATCAAATCTTGCATAGACGAGAACTTTATCTGCACCCAATTCTCTATAGATGTCATATCCATGTCCCTTTGAAGGTGGGATGATTGGGATTAACTTCGCTTTAGTTGAAGAACTTGCATTAATAGACCCTAAATCTACCACACCATAGGAGTATCCTTTACCACCAGAAGAGACAGTAGTATTGGTTATATTTCCGGAGCTATTTACTTCAACAACAACTTTTGCGCCACTACCATCACCAATAATGTTTAATTCATGCGATCCCTGCGAATAACCAGCACCACGATTATCAATGTAAACTTTCTTTATCTGATTCTCATTTACATCAGAATTTGCATTGGACCTGACTGCAGATATTTGTGTATTTGTTGATGACTGCCAATTATTTGGTAAAGAAATATACTCAGTAGAATCAAATTTAATGATGTCACTTGGAGAAATGGTGAAGAGATATTTCCAAATATACCCATCACCACTAACACCTGCCTTAGATGGTTCTAAATCAGTGAAAGTTGGTTCGTCTA
>Ga0070753_1002251_pt1 | contig 10374 bp, 19 predicted proteins | sample VirMetDEL_Aug_31_FD_77441 | JGI IMG/M metagenome (GOLD analysis project Ga0070753, IMG submission 77441) | Aqueous microbial communities from the Delaware River and Bay under freshwater to marine salinity gradient to study organic matter... | ecosystem: Environmental > Aquatic > Marine > Coastal... | reverse complement strand
TTTGATTCTTCTGCAACGACTTGGTTTTGTCCTTCGACTTCATCCATGTTTTCTCTCCTTGAAACCTTCGTTTCTAATATTATTTAAAATTAAATAGACACACTTTGTCTACTTAATGACCGATTTTATGGCTTCGCCTAACGCTTCGACAATTTTGTTTTGAATATTTCTTGAGAATTCCTCACCATCTTTAGGCAGCATCCTTCTAATGACCTTGGATTTTCCCGCCCCTTCTTCATTGTGATATTTGGCTTTTTCATCTGAAAACCAAACTCTTACATAGTTTTTGGCTTTTCTTGTTCTAATAGACTTAAGCATTTTACCTGTGAGCTCTAGGTTTCTTGGAGTTTGTTTTTTTGATTGCAACGCCCCAGATCCTGTTCCCATTTGCTTAATATAAGACTCGCTGTATTTTTGGTATCTGGATTTGCCACCTGTGTTTTGTGGGTCTGCTGATTTCTGATTAACTGGAGATATGCCCTTTTTAATAGTTGCCACAATTAATCTTGTAATAAAATTATTTACCTTTTTAAAAAACTTGGGCTTTGCAAGCTCTGCGAATTGAAGTGCTTTTAATCTTTTCTTAATCTTCGCTGGCATATTCGTCTAGTATCCTTTGAATACCTCTAGTGATTTCATCATTAAACCTTTGATCACTATTGGGAATAAATTGCCTTCTATTGCTTCTCTTTCTCATCTTGGGATTAGGGTGCCCCTTAAATGCTGTGTGATGGCCATAAGCCTTTGCCGCTTCAGTTTGATCAAATATGCCTACTGTGAGCTCACCTGTCTTTGCATTGGTCTTGTATTCAAGAGAGTCAAGCATATCTCCAAAGAGTTCCATATTGGCTGTTGTGTTGCCTGATATTTTAGACTTAATCTTTTTATAGGATTCACTTAGAGATGGGTTATATTTACCCCCCTGTATTGGTGTTTTAGCTTCTCCTACATGATCTAGAATAGAGTCTCTTATAAACTCCCCAACTTCTTCAATTGCTGCTTTTTTATTCTTCTTGATCTTGGACAGGTTCAGCTTGATTGTTTTGCTCACTTCTTCCTTGGATATTGGCATTGGCTCCACCTATGAAAGACTGCATTTTCATCTGCTTTTCTTGTTTGATTTCTTCTAGCTTTTCTCTGGCCTGATCATCATCTAGGTTTGGATCAATGACCTGCATTGCTTCAACCTCAGTAATTAGACCTAGCTCCATTCTGGTTTTGATATTAGCAAGGGTTTCCTGGTCACTGATCATGACCTTTGCTTTTGGAAATACAATCCTAAAATCTTCATCACCTAGATTAAAGTCCCCATAAACTTCACCATATCTTCTAACGATATTAGCAACTTGCTTTTCTAGCTCTGCAAAATACATTTGATTAGCATTGATGTAATCGCTCACATCTGCATTAGCTATGAGTCTTTCAAGTCCAGATGAGAATTCCCCTGCTGCTTGGCTTGCAGTGATCCCATGCTCACTAAGAACTTGCTCTGCATAATCTCTTAAGACATCTTGCATACCGGATAAGTCAGGATTTGCATTGATATAAGATGCATCAGCCTGGTTCTCTGCACTATCTACTAATGGAAGATTGATAGCAGTAGTCATCCCAGTATGGAGCTTTGCCATCTCGTAGCCCTCGGGCATCTTAAGCACCAACTGCCCATAACCCTGCAAAGAACTTGCGGTGAGTAGATCCGAGGCTAATAAATTATAGACGATAGATTGTTCTGTGATTGGATTTACAAAGGGAAGATCAATAGCAGATGATTTTGAAGCAAAGACAAAAGGCAACATTCCCAGGGGATTGATCATTGACTCATTCCCTTCTATTGGCATGTTGATGATCTCTTTTACTACACTGCCCTTGACCCCTTGTGAGACTCTAGACTTCCAAACAGCATGATAATCAGCAGTCCACATTGCATAGACTCTACCTGTTGCAGATGAATCATTTTGAGATTCAGCAATGATCTGCTCCATATAATCAGTATCACTGGTTGTTGTGGTAGTGATTTCAGCATCAGGATAATTGATAATAACAGCCTTTAATGCTCCACTTCTTTGATCTCTGACCACAAAGGATTCAAACCCCTTAAGAGAATGAAGGCAAAGCATATCATCAACCCGATTAACCCAGAGCAATCCATAGTGCTGCCTGTTGAAGTCTCTTTCAAAGTCTTTAAAGCCTTTATTGAAGTAGCCCATCTCATAAACGTCATTGAGGGTTTCAGTTGCTTCCCCCATGGTTCTAATGGGTTTTTCCTTGTATGCCTTGCTAAGTTTTGTGTTAACTTTTTTGGACAATGACACATCACTTATTCTCATGGTCGTATAAGACTCTGGAAAGAGCTCTTGCAGTCTTTCCACAATGTATTCACGCTGGGCACCTGTCTCAACTTTGTAAGCTTTGTATTCTGCTATTCTTCTGTCTTGGGTTTGATTTGCTTCAATGTCCTCGATGAGAGTCTGGGCTATTGCTGGGGTTCTAATGTCCATGATCTACCTTAGAGTAATGATTTTCTTCTCATTTAAGGTTATTTTATCTAGTGCCCAAAGTCCATATCCGAGGCAATCGCTAACGTGGGTTAGAAGTTTATTGTCGCCTTTTTGATCTAGTTTATTGTCTTTCCAGGCTACTTTTTCAAGGTCATTGATAAGCTTCTTGCATTTGGGATCTATCTTGACTCTGTTTGCTGCGAGTAATCTGTTCACATTATTCACCCTATCTATAACAAAAGGGTTTCTAGTGGGCATGATTCTAAAGCCTCTCTCTTTTAAAATATCAAAGTCAGACTTTCCAGATGTTTTTCTATTCTTACCAGTAGAGTCGGGAATTATTGTGCATCCCCTGTATCCCTTTCTTTCAAGCTCATGGGCTAGTTTATAGGTATCTGAGTTTCTTAAGAATACTTCATCGATAACATGCCACTCATCATTGACCTGTTGGAATAGGACACTCGTTGCAGGATCTACGTTGAAGTCAGTGCCACAAAAGACTGTACCTGGTACTCGTTCTAATTGTTCCACGTGGAACTCTCTATTAAATTCATAATAGACTTGACCATCGTCTGAGTCAGTAAATTGGCCGTAAAGGAATCTATTTCTTTCCTTCTCCGGTAGAGACTCAAGCATAGAGATGTATTCAGAATCGATGTTTTCTAGGTTATCAACTGGATTCATTAAAATAGACTGATAATTTTCTGGATCCTTTAAAGGCTCCCCATCAGCAGGATTGAGCTTTTTAACAAACTGCCAATAAGTCCAGTGAGACTTAGCAGGAGGGTTCTGATCATAGTAAGCCTTATTTGCTAGATCATTCTTTTCTGCAAGTCTTGTAAGTAGCATTTGAACAGCAGAGTGAGATAACTGACTGCACTCATTAAAATGAACAGTTGAAAACTCTTTCCCCAAATGCTTCTCTACTCTCTTGGCATCATCCAAACCGCCTATGAAGTATTCAGAGCCATTAGGTGTTCTGATAAAGAAGTCTGATCTGTTCCATTCTACTTTTAAATCAGGAAAGCATACATTAAGAACGGTTGGTAGTGTATCCATCCAGATTGATGTTTTTGCACTGTTGAAAGTTTGTCTTAGAGATATGTGCCTGGATTTCACTTTGCACATTCTGATGATAATTGCCCGAACTATGTTGAAGGTCTTTCCTGATCTTGATCCCCCAAAAAGCATGGTATGTCTTTGAGGGCCTGCCATTAAGGCAGTTGCTTCTTTTTGCTTGGTGGTTTTCTTAAAGCTCTGAATCTGTGCCATCGATATTAATCTGCACTTGTTCTACTATTGATTTGTTTTCAATCTTGTCAGACCACTTAGCAAGGTTCTTAAGGCAGAAAATCATCATGGTATTATTGCCACCAAGTGCCATTTCGATTGCTTTTTGCTGTAACTTTGTCGCAGTCCTCTGCATTTTGAGGTCATGGTATTCAGCAAAAGTAAGGTCATACTCTTCCCTAATGCGCCTAATTATCGTATCTCTTGAGACACCTAAATAGTCAGAAACAAAAGCAAGTGAGACTTTGAATTGAAGCAAGGCGTCTAGCTCTTTCCATTTCGCCTTGTCAAATTCGATTTTAGCCGTCATTTGTTAAACTCGTATTGAAAAGTTGCAGTTATTCTGTTGTAGGAAACGGTCTTGCTTGATGTAATTATGCTATTTTTACCGGTTTTGCCGACTCTGCCGCTTCTAACACATCTCCAATTCTTATTTGAATTTAAAGCAATCATGAAAGGCTTCAAGCTTGTTGTTATTCTTATTCGATCTTCTCGATACAAGTTTGCAATTTCATTCATGAACTTAATACCTATTCCAAATCCTTGAAATTCTGGAACAATTACAATTCTGCCGATTGTCATAATGTCTTTAGCTTGAGGATGCTGGAATCTTGATATTTGCAAAAACCCAACTTTTTTATTATTCAGAACCATTTCATAATAATGACCAGAGCCTATTGATTCATTTAAATAGTGATACTTTTTATAATATTCCCATGCTGCTTTTGTTGTTTTTCTAATATTGAACTGGAGCTTTTCGCTCCTTGCGACTTTCCCGCGATAAATTCCTTTTTGTCGGTATCATACACCCAATCGGGCTGAAGCCACTCTATAACGTCATGATGGCAAGTGACTGCGACCAGCTGTTTTTTTAATTTTCTAAACAACTTTTGAACTGAGTTTGACATTGACTTTGCAACATCTCTATCAACCAATGAAGTGAATTCATCATAAACTATTAAATCTTGCTCCAAAGCCATTCTTGCTAGCTCTACTCTGCTTTTTTCGCCATTTGATAAAACATTGAATGATTTTAGCCAATATGGAACAGAATTAAATCCTACAGAACCTAGAGCATAAGTTATTTGTTCCATGCTAAGAGAATTGTTAAAGTTTTCTATTATTGACTCGTTATCCCAATTAATTTTTGAAAACTCGCCAAAGACATTTTTTGCTATAGAGGTTTTGCCAGATCCAGAATTTCCAACAATTAGTCCAATGTTCCAATTCTCAGGAAGCTTGTAGTTTCCGCTAAATTTTTGAACTATTTCTTTTTCTTCAAGATCATATTGACCCTGTAAAGATTTAACTCTAAATGATTGTTTTGGTTCTGTTTTATAAGAGAACTCGAACTTTAAGTCCACGATCTACCAACTCCGCCATTGTTTGTTGTTGTGTTATTTCATCAATGCAATCAACTTCTAACTTGTATTCAAAAGACAATTCAATCTCTTTGTCTTCATTTTTTTCTGATGCTTCAACAGTAAAATTCTTTAACCCGAGCATATCAATATCAAGCTCAGGCCCTAAGTCTTGTATGTCCAGGTTAATTTGTGACAGATCCAAAGTTGCCCAGGTATCTTTCCCGATGGCATTATCAGCTACAATATGAGCGTATAGTTGAGCTTCATCATCAAATTCTTGATAAGTGACAGGCACCTTTTCCATTCCCAGTTTCTTTGCTGCCATTAATCTTCCATGTCCTGTGACAATGAGATTTGTGCCCCTTTGAACTGTTAATGGTGTTCTGAATCCTTGATACTCAATCAACTTGCAGAGTCTTTCGATTTGCTCTGGCGGGTGATTGTGCATGTTTTTAGGGTGAGGAATTAAGGCATCGACTGATACCAATTCAATAGATTCTGATTTTATTTGCACTTCTGCACTTCCTTGTTTGACCTTCGTCTATTGAAAGTGTCAGTTATTTGGCATCTCTTGTCAAAAAGAAAACCCCCAATTCAGGGGGCTAATCACACAACGACAAGAAGGAATAATTATATTTTAATTTTTTAGATACAGCGTGTCTATTTTTTCAGCACTCTTGTTTTTGTAATAAGTGCAGCATCCTCGGGCCCCTTCTCATGTGCCTTAACCCAAGTAAATCTCTCAATGCAATAATCACCCTCTCTATCTTTGCCCATGCCTTTACATTTTCTCCAGTGTCCCCTAACTTCCCATCGGTGTGAATAGTCCCATGAGATTTTCATGCCATCTAATTTTTTTTGCTTATGCTTACCGCTTCCAATTACAACTATTTTCCTTATTTCTTTTGTTTTATTCTTGGAGCCTGTTTTTATCTTTATCTTTTTATTTGTGCTAATCTGACCTATGTCGGGCTGCTTTAATCTTTGCAAGTATTCTGACTTTATATATTCAAGTGTTGTGGTATAAACTTCTTTTTCATTTCCATATAATCCATTTTTTTTAATTGATGCTATTAAGTCTTTGCTGTGGTCATATATAAAAATTATGTAATCTCTTGGATTAATCTCTTTAACCAAAAAACAAGAAGCCATTAAAACCAGTGACCGTGACTCCCCATTGAGTAATATTTGCGTATCGGTTTTTGTGCACTCAAATGAACAAACACTGAACGGTAGATCAAGATCAACAGAATATGGCACTAAAAATTTTCCCGTGTATTTATCCCCAGGCTTTTGATCAGTTAAGACAAATGGCTTTACATTCATAAAGCACTCTTCGAGACTAACGGTATCTTCTAGCTCTTTTCCATTTTTAGAAACAAAACCCTCTCCCCTGTTTGCACAATCTATCATTGCCTTGAGCATTTTCATGCCTCACCCCTTTCTATGATCTTTTGCAATGCCTTGATGATGTGCTTTTTATCTTCAATCACTTTTTCTAGTTCTTTGATGTGGTCGTAGGCATCTCTTAATCTTTGGTTATCCTCGTTTGCATAACAAAATAAGAGCTTTCTAAGCCCAGCGGATCTGTTGCCATTACCTATCTTGCAGATAGTGTCTCTTTCTTCGTCAGACAATCTGGCTGTGAACATGGTCATCTCAAAACTCCTCTACGTCTAAGTTTTCTTCATCAAGAACAACTGCCTCACCTGTTGCAATATCTCCAAACTGATCATGAAAAAGATTTACCAATAATGATACTGCACCCTCATGCTCTGCCGTCTTTATTGTGCCCGACTCATTAGTAAGATAAGCAGTAATGTTGTCATCATCTCCAGTGAATACAATGTCTAAAATTTTGTTTGTTTTTGGAAAGTATAAAATCATTTCAATCCTCCTATTATCTAACTTCAAAAAGTGCTGCAATTTGCCCAGCCATTGCAGGGTCAACCTGATCCAAAAGCTCATCAAACTCAGCAATGTCTGCACCTAAAATGTTAATTATTTTTAAAACCTCTTCCCTTGCATAAGATCCACCGATCTCAAGTGCATAATTCAAAGCCATTAAAGCTAATTTGATTTCTACATGAGTTCCATAGTCATAAATTGTTTTCATCCTGCCCCCTTTGTTTGTTTAATTAATTATAGCATAGATTGTAATACATTAAAAGCAATACTGTAATACAATAAGGCTATTTAAATGCTTGAAAACACGGGTTTTCTTAATTTAGCGCATCATTATATAGGGGTCAAAGGAAGAAAAAGTTAAAATTTCAGAAAAAGCTTCCCAGCAAATAAGGCTATCTTTCTACTTTAGGAAGTCCGAGCTCAATTCTAATTCTGATGTTATCGGTTAATGTTGATCTGAGCATCTGGATCTGCCCATTGATCTTAAATGTAGGGCCTTTGCCGTATTGAATATCGTGCTGCCTGATTGCCTCATAAGTATGAATGGCAATGTCTAGTTCATGGATTCTTTCACGGGTGATCCGCTCTATCTTTTCTGCATTTGTTTCTTTTTTAAAATGGGGCATAAGTTCCAACATAGGAACATTATCTCCCTTTGGTCTTAGCATTGTCCAAAATAGAATCAAGATTTTCTTTAAAGAGGCTAATAGTCGTATGCCAATGCTCATCTTTTGATGGTATCTTAGCTATATTCAGATTAACAATGTAAGCATCATCAAGCTTTTCAAAGTGCTTAAAAACTGCATCCAGAATACCCTTGCCCCAGTTGTCGCAGTCATTTCTTCTTGATCTCACTTTGCCATCTTTAGTTATAAACTCTCCCCCTGGGACTTCTACAACTATTGAGCAAAGCAAGCAGTGATCATAAGGGCTAAATGCTGTCTCAAACTTGTTCCAAGAAAAGGAAAGCTTTTTTATATGGTTTTCAACTATCTTCTCAAAGGCCTTATATTCTTTTGTCTTATATCTAATCCCACCGGATCTAGATGATCTGTAAATATTGTTAGTGCTTATTGGTTGGGTATTAAAAGAAAGTGTTATTGTATTCATTAAAGGATGCTACCCCAAAAGGGGGTGGGATAACAAGAACCCACTGACACACTTGATTTATAAGTCTTGTTTTTAATCGATAACTTCTTCCGCTAGGTGTTTAATTGCCTCTAGGTGATAAAAAAGTCTTTTAACCTCTTCCCACTCTTCTTGATTAATGGATCTCTCAAGTTGTATAGTGGCATTTTCTGAAATTGATTTTATTCTTCTAAAAAGTATCCTCATCCTTGCATCTGACATGACTCCCCCCTTAGAATTTTTTGAGCCATCCCCCATAAAAAGAGTCGTACTCAAAACCACGTTTTATCATTTCATCGTGGAGCTTATATTTCTCAATGAAGGTGTTAATGCCTATTTGATGCTTTTCTTCGTGATGACCATTACCCTGACCGAAAACACAAAGAGGCCAGACGTTATCCTCAACATCCATAATAGCCATTCTTTTAAAAGCTTTAATATGGTCAGTTACCGTTGCGGTTGAGCCACAAACAACACAGGGTGCCCCCCTATACTTTTCGGAAATTTTTTGGTTTCTTTTCGTCATATCTTACACAAATGCTTCCATGTCACACCCTTGCAACAATTAGCAACGCTTTCTTTTGTTATTGGAAAAAATTTTGCTATTTGGGAATATTTATAGCCGCAACTTGATAAGGTTTTCATTGTTAACACAGACATATCATCAATCTTTTTACCGTAAGCATATTTTCTTAAACCGTTGACTAGGGCATGATTATAATTTTCTGAAGCTGTAACCCATTCAAGATTCTCTATATTGTTATTGGTTTTAATTCCATCTATATGATTAACCTGCTCACCCTCTTCTTTTGTAAAAGCTAAAAGGACAGCTCTGTGCACATACATACCTTTTCTTTTTCCGTTTTTGTTGACCTTAAATGCCAGATATCCGTGCTTTGTCTTATACGGAGATATCGCTTTGCCCATTATTACATATTTCTTTCCATTTGAGCTCACTACAGTTCTAGTAAGTGATTTTATTCTTCCTTTGCATGATACTTGATAAAAACCACTATAGTAGGGTATGTCTTTCCATTCCTCATTTTTCATCAAATTCTCCCAACTCGCTAGACGCTGGTTCATGTCCATTGGCTTCGCACAAGGCTTTGTAAGTCTCAAAAACGTCCTTCTCGCATTGTTTTTCGATAAATGCAGGATGAAAGCTTGCTTTCCCATCAATAATCATAAGTGCCAAGTCTAATGGTTTAATCATCAATCCACCCGCTCATGTTGCAAGTTAAGCATTCATAAAAGGTGCCTAGCTCCTGTGTCTCATCCAAGACAACATTTTCACTCATGCAAGCTGGACAATGAAAGGACTCTTTTGCTTCAATGAGTTTTCTGATCTTTTTCAATCTTGTTCGCAAGGTAAGTGATCGCCCCTGAAAGATTTGGGAGTAATCCAGTTTCCTTGACGTAGAATGTCTTAATCGCATTGGCTGTTTCCTCAGTAATGTAAATGGTAGTGATTTTCTTTTTCATATTTACCCAAAGTTTACCCAAAGTTTAGTTATATGCCCCAGGGTCAAACGGAAAGCCCCAGAGGCATGGAATAGTTTGCGGGCTATTCTTACTCTTAAGGTACAGTATATTATTTAAAGAGTAAATAAGATTATTCCATCGCAGAAAACATTTCATCGATTAATGCTTTGAGCTCAATGATTTTAAGGGTGCAGGGATCCGCCCAGGGATCATCTAGGCTTTGAAAGTATTCAATCAGGCCGTCAGTAATCTGATGAAGGGCATGGTGCTCATCATTGCCGTCCATCTCCATTAGTGCCATGTAGATTCTATATCTGTTGAGGTCCTCAATTACATCTGGGAAGGGTAGGACATTAGATTGATCTCGGATTTTCATCTTTGGCATCCAGTCTAGAAAATGACTTACAATCTTTACACACTAATCGTTGATAGGTTCTGGTCTTGGTGTGATGCCACCCATTTCTATATAAGTTTTCAGATCCGCATGATGCGCATACAAGCTCATCTTTCTCATTCCATTTATCGAAGTTTGGAAGGTTCTTAGCAAAGGGTCTAAGCTTTTCAAATACCTTCTCGAGAAGTCGCACATCTTGCTTGCAGTATCTCTCCATTTTCTTCATGGCTTTTTCATTTCTCTTGTGAACCTCTATCCAAAGCTCCCAGCCACCATTTTCAAGCTTTGTATCATTGACTAGCCATTCCCC
>Ga0070753_1002249_pt1 | contig 10380 bp, 11 predicted proteins | sample VirMetDEL_Aug_31_FD_77441 | JGI IMG/M metagenome (GOLD analysis project Ga0070753, IMG submission 77441) | Aqueous microbial communities from the Delaware River and Bay under freshwater to marine salinity gradient to study organic matter... | ecosystem: Environmental > Aquatic > Marine > Coastal... | reverse complement strand
TTTTTACCCCCAAAAAAGGCGGTATGCAGTTGTCCATGTAAATCCTACCTAAAAAGTTTCTGGAAAAACAGGTATGCAGGTGGGATTCCCACGTGAATACCATTCCTGAGAAGAGTTTTTTATTTATACTGCAGGGAGCCCACATGCATACCGTAATTTCTGTTAGAGATTTGAACCCGAATCCCGAACCATTTACCCCTTACCGCTGACCGCCCGCCCGAACCCCGAACACGCACCGCTGCACCCCAACCATTTAATTTTTTCTCGTTGACAGGTATGCAGGACGCCACTAACGTGACCTCCGAAATGAAGGAAATAACAAATGCCAAAAACTACGTGCTAACCGAAACGGGGCAGATCTACAACCGGACGACCTGCCAGCCCGTTCAGACGATGTGGAACCATCGACTTCGGAAACCATATTCGCGTCTGGTGAACGATGACGGTGTTCGGGTTCGGGTATACCACGACAGACTTACCGCAGAAACGCCTCAGATGGATTCTGAGGGCCTTTTGGACCTTCCAGAGTATCCGGACTACCAAATAGCCCCACACGGCGCTGTGTGGCGTCTGAGGAGCAGGAAGAACCTATCGCCTGTTTTGATGAGAACCTTCGATAAATCCGGAAAGCAATATGTCCAACTCACCGACAAAGCTGGAAAGCGGAAAACCGTTTCAATTGAACACCTTTTGGAAATCGCCAAATGATTGAGGACGACATCATCGAAAAGCTCAACGTGAAGCTGTATGTGGACGACGCACGTGAAATCGAGAAATCGATCCGGATTGGCCTGTCCTTCGCTCAAGACGCACTCGACACGCTGGACCGGCAAAACTTACCGCCTTATTTGACCCAACTCGCCGAAAACTCGATTCAGAACCACATCAACCAGATGGAGAGTTCGCTTCAGCACGTCACCGGCCTTTTGGGCCGCTAAACCAAAAGCTTGACCTTTACCCCTAATCCGGTATCCTTCGCACCGAATGTCAAACCTGTCCGCGTTAGATTCTCTCGAATTGGAGGGGCTGAATGATAAAGGCAAGCCGGTGAAGGAGCGGCTGAAGAATGTCCAATCCGCTTTAGGCATTTTCAGCACGCTTCTGAAGGCTGACGAACAATCAGCAGTCAACCGGTCCCGCATTGACGCGATGTTTGACGGTGATGCACCCTACAAAGAATCGCAGCTGAAAGCCTCCGGCCAGTCGCTCAAGACCAACCTGAACTTTGGCGAAGGCCAGCGCCTGCTCGATATTTCGCTTTCCGCTTATGTCGATCTTTACTCTTCGCTCGAAAAGCTGGTCGAAGTTTGCTCCACCGGCTATGAGCGCAGCGAGTCAATCGAGAAAGAGAGCATCGTCGCTGAAGAGCTGACCAACATGTTCCGCCGCTGGCCTGAATTTCACTCGTCATATCTCCGACTTTGCACTCAGTTCATCAAGCACGGCGTTGGAATTGCTTACTTCGACTCGCCTGAAGACTGGAAGTTCCGTGTTGGTGGTTTCGCTGATATCCTCATTCCGCGACAGACACCCGCTTCCGAAGAGGCCATTGACGTTGCGGTGGGCCGCCGCCACTACCAGCTACACGAGCTTTACAATTTCATTAAGAACGAAGACGTTGCCTCTAAAGTTGGCTGGAACGTCAAAGAGGTAAAGCGCGTGATGGTTGAAAACGTCCGCACCAATGGCCGCGAGTGGTCCGACATTTCGAACTACGAGCAGCTGCAGGCTGAAATCAAAAATAATGATATCTACACCGGAATCCAAAACCCGACCGTCGAAGTGCTCCATTTTTGGGTCCGCGAGCTTAATGGCTCTGTCAGCCATTATATCTCTGCGAAAGACTCTCCGAAAGACTTCCTATACAAAAAGACCAGTAAATACTCCGCGCCAGAGCAGGCTTACATCTTTTTTACGTATGGAGTAGGCTCAAATGGCACTTACCATTCCATCAGAGGCTTAGGCCAGCGCATTTTCGCTCATGTCCAGACCAGCAACCGGCTGCGCTGCCAGCAGATTGATGGGGCCATGCTTGCTTCCGCTGTCATGATTCAGCCGGAGAACCAGCGCTCGCTGGACGAACTGAGCTTTACGTTCTACGGCGCTTACGCCGTCATGTCGCCGGACGTCAACATTGTTGAGAAAGCCATTCCGAATTTGGGCACCGCTGTCCAACCGGCACTGCAAGATCTCAGTCAACAGCTTGCGCTCAACACTGACACCATCAGCCCGTATGGTCCGGAGCAGACTTCACCATATAAAAATAAAATGCAGGTGGTCGCTGACATGGACGTCGCGACGCGCATTTCCGGATCGACGCTGAACCTGTTTTACGCAAGCTGGAGCCGCCTTATGCGTGAGATGGTTCGCCGTGTGCTGCAAACCAAAACGACTGATGGTGCGGTTGCGGACTTCTACCGGCGCTGCGCGAATAGGGGCGTCGATAAAGCCTTCATCAAAAGTATTGATCTCGACAAGACCAAAGCAGTTCGCTCAGTCGGTGATGGCAGCGCGGCCAACCGACTGGTGGCCCTGCGTGAGCTACAAGGCATCAGCGGCCAGTTCGACGAAACCGGACGCCGCAACCTGACTCGTGACATCGTAAGCACCAGAGTGGGCCACGATCTTGTTAACCGCTATGTGCCGCCCGAACAGGACGAGCGCCAGCCGGTTGACGCGAAGATCGCGTATATGGAAAATGGCCAGCTCGCAAATGGCCAGCAGGTTCCAGTTCTTTCTGAAGAAATGCACGGCGCACACTTGCAGATGCACCTGCCGATGCTGCAGGAACTCATCGAAGCAGTGAACACCGGCCAGATCGAACCAGAACGCGCCCTACCGGCTTTGCAGGCATTCTACCAGCACGTCGCTGAAACCGCTCAGTTTGCTTCCGCTGATCCGGCGCTTGATTCAATGGTCTCGCAAGCCCAACAGCTGTTGCAGTTCACCGAAGAGCACCTCAACAACACCATGAAGGCGTTGGAGAAACAGCAACGGGATTCGGATACAGGAAACACGGTACAGGATGGACAAGCTGAAGAAGCTGAAGAAGCGCTCAAGATCCGACGTGCGGAAGTTGAGATGCAAATCACACAGCAGAAGGCCCAGCTAGAAATGGCCTTAAAGAAAGAGAAGTTCGATCAGGAGCAGGCTTTGCGTGACGCCAAAGCAGCGCTTGATTTTCGTATTGACTCTCAGAAGAAAGCAGTCAATCATCCGTTACCGGAACGCACTCCGTATAAGAGTGTAGGTATTCGGAAACAATAAATTTCAATGTTCAAAAATAAAAAGATCGCTTTACCGATCCCACTTCGCAGATGGTATCACAATCTGGATGATGTCAGTCGCCTGCGCGAGATCTTAAGCGATGAAGTGTTTCAACGTGCCGTTGCCACGTTGAAGGAAAATGCTTCGCCCACCGTTTCAACGCTTTCGTCTGATGCCCAAGCAAACAACAACAAAACGGTTTGGCTGGCTGGCTACTGCGACTTCGTAAAGGATCTCGAAAAACTCACCAACGCACCCGCACAAAATAACCAACAAAACAACATAGAAGAATGGACGTAGAAACACAAGATCCCGTTGAAGAAGTCGTGGACCAGTTGCCCGACGCCAGTGGGGAGTATGATTTTGCGAACTCGCTTGAAAAAGCTTTCGCTACGTTTGAAACCGAACAGAATGAAACGGTTGCGGAAGAGCTTGAAGAAGCGGAGCCAGTTGCTGAAGAATCAGAAGAGGAAGAAGTTGAATCAGAAGAGGAAGAAGTTGAATCAGAAGAGGAAGAAGTTGAATCAGAAGAAACTGACAAACTCGAATCGCTGGATACGGACGTTGATGACTGGACCCCGAAAGCGGCCAACCGCTTCAAAGAGCTGAAGGCCGAACTTAAGACAAATCGGTCAGAGCTGGAAACACTGCGTCAGAAGGCTGAAGAATACGAGTCGAAGATTCAGGAGCTGACCGGTCTCGCCGAAAGCAAAGACGTTGATGAACTCAAATCAAAGCTCGCCGAATATGAGCAGCAGAAGGCTCTTTCGAATCTCGAAGACACTGAAGCCTACAAGCAAGCAGTGTCCGAACCATTGGCCCAGCTGATGGAGCAGGCGGACCAGATCGCGGACAAATACGAGATTGACTCCGACGCGCTGGTTGACGTGCTTGCGCTGGATAATCCGGACGAGCAGGAGCAACAGCTTTTGGAACTTTTACCCAATGCATCAGAACGCGACAAAGCCCGCCTCTTCCGCATTATGGAAGACATTGACCCAATCCTGCAACGCCGAAACGACCTCTATGAGAATGCGGATGCGGCGCTGGCCGAAGCTAAACAGCTTGAAGAGCAGAAAACCGCACAAAAGGCCGCAGAACAAGCGAAGGTAAGACAAAGTGTCACACACAATGTCGTCGAACGTGTCCAGCAGAAGCTACCCTTCCTGAAAGGCTTTGAGGGTGTCGATTTTGAAGCCATTAAGAAAAAGGCCGCTGATGTCGATCCGTCCGTGATGCATCCGGTTGACCACGCTTTCAACGAAGTATCTGCGCAGCTCATGCCTGTTATCGTGAAACAGTATGTCATGATGCAGAAAGAAGTTGATTATCTCACTGATAAACTGGCTGAGTTTAAGGATGCAGAGCCAAAGATGTCTGATGGCACCAATCAATCCGTTTCAAGTTTGGGTGATAATGCCACTTTTGAAGAGCGTGTTTCCGCCGCTCTGGCGACTGCGTAAAATCCCTATTGACAAATATTAAATTTGTGGTAAGTTAGCGCCATCAGCGATGGTTGCTCTGGCCATTAAGCAGTTCTACGTGTCGCTGGTAAGCACATAGAAACACTGCGGTTGCTCTGGCCATTAAACAGTTCTAAAGGTTCAGGTTTCGCCCTTAAGCCGCCCCGACTTCGGTTGAGGCATTTTCGCAACCCCCAATCTTTTAACTTACCATGTCATTCGATCTTGGCACTGGCGTCAGTGCAATTAACACCATTCTGGCTGAAGAAGCAAACCGTATCGGTCAGGATATCTACAAAAACACCGTCCACGTTTCCCCGTGGCTCGACCTCACCAAACAAACCAAGTTTGCTGATGGTGCTGGTTACCAACAGACCACGCTGGTCTACGACCGTGCGCTGCCTACCACCGACACCGCTGGTAACACGCAAGGCGTATCTTGGACGGAAGTTGGAACCCTCTCTACCGGAGGTAATCAGTTTAACACCAGCCTGACTGGCGCGGACGCACAGCCGCTTGACGACGCCGCCGACGATGTTCAAGGCGCACGTGGAACCGGTTCTACCGACAACCGTTCGTTCGTTCAGTTCGGTAAGAAGCTCAAAAAGTATTCGCTCAAGCGTGCTGTCATCGAGTCGCCCCGTATTGCTCTCGAAGATCTCCGCTTCGCCGCTCACCGGCAGGAGCAGCTTCGGGCCATCATGGACGTGCTGACTCAGTCTACCCGCAACACTTGGGAAGACCGCTACCGCGATGAGTATGAGCTTAACTGCGCGAACCTGACCTGTTGCCTTGCAGCTGGTTCGGTAACCCGCCAGACCGTTGACTCTGACGGTGACGGAACTTCGGATGACACCTATGAAGGCAACTCGCTCTTTAATGGCACCTTCGATCTTTCCAGCTCTGGCGCTTCCGACGCCGACATTGAGCCAGATGCGAACATCTCGAACGCGGTCATGGACAAGATCTACTTCCAGATGATCCGCAAAGGTGCTGGCACCAATGCTTACGGTCGTGAAAATGGTCGTCCGGTGTTCTCCGTTGTCATGTCTTCGGAAGCTTCCTACTTCCTGATGACTGAATCCGGATTCCGCGATGACGTCCGCTACAACAACTCGCGTGTTAGCGAACTGATTGCCCCGCTGGGTGTGGAGAAGTCCTTCCGAGGCTTCTACCATCTGGTTGACGATCTCGCACCGCGTTTCACTGCCTCTTCTGGAGTGCTGACCCGCGTTGAGCCTTATGTCACTTCCTCCGGCGTAACGGTCCCGAACTCTGCATATGAGACGGCTTCGTTTGAAGCGGCTTTCGTCCTCCACCCTGAAGTGGTTGAGGCGCAGATTCCGGACCCGATGTCTGGCGGAAACGGTGTGACCTTCAATCCGGTCAACTATCGCGGTAAGTTCGATTGGAAGAACATCCTGAACGAAATCACCAACCCCGATGGAACCATTGGTTTCTTCCGTGGTGTGCTCGCTAGCGCGACGAAGCCCATCAAGACCGACTTCGGTTACGTGGTGCTCTTCAAGCGGGATACTTCCACTCCGGCAACCTAAAGCTACCCCCCGTCCAGAAAGCCCCGCCCGCTATGATTTTCCAGCGGGCGGGGCTTTTTCTTGATACCATGTTGGCTTGACAATTGTTACCTTATTTTATAGCCTTTGGCATGCCCACTAACGACGACACTCCTAAACTGGAACCCCTTGCTGAAGCCGGAATCGCTGATGATGATTTGATTCAGGTTTATGATGTTTCGCAACAAAAGATCAAGAAAGTCACCTGTGCTGATTTGATTGATTACATTGTTCTCAAAACGACTGCTTCTGAAGCCTAATGGCCACTAAACAATACAAACCTAAAGCTGGTATGTCGCCAGCTGAACGTAAAGCGGCGATGTCCCGTGCGAAGCCTTCCTTTTTGGAAGGCGTCGAACAAAAGGCGAAACAAGCCGCGAAACCAAAAACAGCTAAAAAAGTAGCTAAAAAAGTAGCTAAAAAAGCGACCAGCAATAAACCCACTAAAACCTACAGGCCAAAAGCGGGTATGACGCCCGCTGAAAGGAAAGCAGCTAAAACTAAGGCGGCACACCCCGCAAAGAGCGCTCCAGAAGCCGCGAAACCAAAACGTGAAACTGTTCGCTCTCGTGCCGCTAAAGCGGCAAAAAAGTCCGCATCGTCCGGCGCTAAAAGCAGCGCTAAAAAATTGTCTGAAACCTCTGATAAGATCAAAGGCAAAGCCAAAAGTGCTGCTTCAAAAGCGGCTAGAGGTGCCGGAAGGACTGTAGCCAGAGCCGGAGAAGGTGTCGTTAAAGGGGCCGCCAAAGCAGGTAGTTTGGCCGGTAAAGCCGGACCCGCTTTGAAATTTATAGGCAAAACTGCGGCTAAAGCATCACCGGTAGGTGCGGCACTCGCCGCTGCAGAGGCTTATAAGCTTCTTCGCTATGAGGAGGCCCGCCAGAAAGCGAAGGAAGATTACGAAAAGATGGCTGGCGACAACGTTCTTTCCCGCGCAGGCCAAGCGCTTATTGATCCAGTAGACACGATGTTTAGTGCCGGTAGCGCTATCGGCGAAACTGTTGCTGGTATGTATGACACCAGCGCAGCCGACACGGCGGCCCGCATGGCCAACTCCGACGCCGCCCGCCGTGCTCTTTCCAGAGGAGCTGCCCGAAGAGCCGCTTTCGATGAAATCGGCGTAGACACCGCAGCACTTGAACGCAGCATTCGCCGCGACCGCGCTCTCCGCGAGCAGTATGCCGATGTGGATTCCGTTGAGGAAGCACGAGCGCTCATGGCTGCAGCACCAGCCGCCGCACCAGCCGCCGCACCAGCCGCCGCACCAGCAGCAGCACCAGCCGCAGCACCAGCAGCAGCACCAGCAGCAGCACCAGCAGCAGCACCAGCAGCAGCACCAGCAGCAGCACCAGCAGCAGCACCAACAGTTGATGAACTGAAAGCTGATGCACCAGAGGACATGCAAGACATGTTTGGCACTAGTAGTGAACCGGACGTCGATTATGACCTCCTCTTCAAAACTACGCACGGCACCCCGTTTGATCCAAAGTCCAGCATGGATCGTGGTAAGATGGCCACGATTCGGGCAAAGGTGGCCCAGCTTGGTGGTATGGGTGGCATGACCCCGAACCAATTTGCGATTCAGATCTATCGTGACCAGATGTAATGTACGACGAAAAACAGGATCACAACTCGAAGAAGGATCATGAAATGGTCCAGCAGCAGCTCTCAAATGTGAAAGCGAACGTCGAACAACTGCTCGAACAGTGTAGTTGTGGTTCGCCTCGCGTTACTGAGGCATGGGTTCAGTCGAAAGTCACGCTGGCCAATGACTATCTGGATACGGTTCATTCTTACGTTGTCAACGGAGGTCCGATGGACAAAGACGGCAAAGACGGCAAAGACGGCAAAGACGGCAAAGACGGCAAAGACGGCAAAGATGATTTTGCCACTGCTGTAGAAAAGTCCGTTGCATCAAAATACTAAGTAAACACCATGACCAACAACATCGACAAACAATCCTTTGGACGTGCAGGCGCAGTCTATGCTACTGATGGGCAAACGAAGACTGGTAACTTCTGCGCTTTGCAGTTTTTAACAGCCACGACTCTTGCTAGCGTCACATGGCCCCAGCTCGAAGGAACCTTCCCAACGGCTCAACTCTCTGCCGGAACGGTGATCTACGGAAACATCACCGCTTTTGAAGTGACCACTGGTGACGTTTTGGCCTACAAAGCAAGTTCTTAACATGCCCCGATTAGGATTAGGTTTAGGATTGAACAGAGGGGGAATTATCCCCTTTGCACCTTTAGCGCTCAACCCCCTCCTCGCCTACGAGGCTGAGTCGTCGATGGTCGCGCCTTTTGAGCGTCCTACGCTGGACCTCGACCCGTCAAATCCCTCCAGCCTTGACCCGATCACTGCTACCCGAGCAGGCGTAGCGACATACACCGATTCAAACGGAGTCGTCCAGACCGCCTCGCCCAACACAGTGCGAGTTGATCATGTGCAAGGAGAAGAGCTTACTCCGACGAAATACCAGCGGGTCGGGTACACGGATTTCTCTGATTCTACTTACCCTTATGGATGGCAAACCGCAGGAACAGTAGCGGAAGGAGAAGGTTATGAAGGACAACCTAGTGTAGTATTTACCGCACAAACTTCTTGGCAATACATCGCCACAGGAATCCCAACGAAAGCCGGAGTTACCTACACAGGCTCAATTTGGATAAGGAGAATTTCTGGGAGTGAACCCATAGTAATTCAACATTCTCAGTCAGCTACTGGGGTCAACTCTTCTTTTAAGAACGTAACAACCGAGTGGACAAGAATCGAAGTACAATTCCTAGGCAACTCTAGCGATGGAAATGTCTTTTTTGGAGTAAAAATCCAATCACTTAATGCTGCGGGGACTTCGGTAGAAATCGCCATGCCTCAAGTTGAGGAAGGCACTTCAGCGTCCGACTTTGTCCCAAATACAACAGGAGCACCATTGCTGTTTGCCAATGCAACCTACGCTCCACGAGTGCCAATGATTCTTGTTGAGCCAGCGGCTACGAATCTTGTCGATTACAGCAATCTTGATACCACTGGGATATGGTATAGCCTTGGATTCGACATAACTCAAAACGAGATTCTGTCTCCCGATGGTTTAACAAACGGGATTAAGATGGAGCAAACATCCACCACTAGGAACATAAATGGCCGTTTCATTTCAAGTGCCACTGAAACTTCAGTTACTTATTCTTTTTGGGTTAAAAAAGGAAGCGGAGCCACTCATTTGAATAAATTCATTATCAGAAATGACAATGTTTCTCCTTTTAACCAATTTGGCGCAATAAATTTAGCCACTGGAGAAATCATCATAAATGATTTTGGAACGGGCAACCTGATTGTTGAAGAGTATCCTAACGGTTGGTTTAAAGTAAAAGCTACGCGAGACACTGATATAAACCTCGGTGACGCAATTAGAGTTTACCCACCAATCAATTCTAGTGACGGAACCAATGAAATAGGTCGATACAACTACACATTCGGTCACCAACTGGAATACGGTTCTGCTGCCACAAGCTACATCCCGACCAACGGAAGCACCGTCACACGAAACGCCGATCAGCTTGTGATTGAAGGGAGTGATTTTACGGACTTTTTTAACCAAAGCGAAGGGACGGTTTATTTTGAAGGGACCAGTAATAGTCGAAGCGACCCACGCTTATTTGAATTTAGCGACGGGACGGCTTCAAATAGAACCAGAATTGATATAAATGACGGAGTCAAGTTCAGGGTATTAGTATATTCAGGCAGTATGATAGTAAATGAGGAAGTGCCTTTCATAGGTGCGAGTTCACTGTTTCGCACTGCATTATCCTTTAAAGTAAATGACCTTGAAGGGAACTTGAATGGCGCGAGTGTTATAAATGAAACACCATCTTCATTGCCTACATTAGATCAACTCCACGTTGGCTCAAACCACGATGGCACAGCAGGCTACCTCAACGGCCACATCAAGCGTCTCATCTATTGGCCCTACCACTCAGACGATCTCTAATCATGGCCCTGAATCTCTCAGATCTCACCAGTCCCTCAACATCCGATGATGTTCTGAGCGACATCTACACGACCGCGGATCAGGGTGA
>Ga0070753_1002248_pt1 | contig 10386 bp, 14 predicted proteins | sample VirMetDEL_Aug_31_FD_77441 | JGI IMG/M metagenome (GOLD analysis project Ga0070753, IMG submission 77441) | Aqueous microbial communities from the Delaware River and Bay under freshwater to marine salinity gradient to study organic matter... | ecosystem: Environmental > Aquatic > Marine > Coastal... | reverse complement strand
GATCTATGTGCTCTATCTTCAGATTGTTTACGAGTTTCAAAATTAAAACTATTAGAAAAATAAATAACATTTTTAGCTTCTGTTAATGTAAGACCAAAACCACCTGTTGAAGGATTACCTACAAAGAATTTACAAGTAGGATCTTCTTGAAATCGTTTCATGGCTATCGTTCTTTTAATAGAATCTACCGCACCGTAATTAGCTACAACAGATTGTTTACCATATTTTTCTTCTAAAAATTTAATAATATTTTCTATATTATAAATGTATGTGGCCCAAATAATAATTTTACCGTCAGCTTCTTCAATAATATCGGACAATGCATGCAGTTTAGGATTTTTAAACTCTTTTAACTCTCCATCATTAGTTTTAACAAAACCGTTACACACTTGATGTAATTTAATAATTTCTGTTAATTTATTATTAAAAGAAACAGTATCATCTTCTACAATTGCTAAAGCTTGTTGTTTTAATTGTTTATAAACTTTATCTTGATCTTCATTCATGTCTACGTATCGTTTAGTATATAACTTTGGAGGAAGATCTAAACATTGGTCCTTAGTTACACGAAAAGAAAATTGTTTTAATTTTTCTTCTAACTCATCAATATGAATATAGTATTTAGGAATTTCAGTATATCTGCCACCGCCTAAATCTAATCTATGTGTAACACAATATCTATTTCTAAAAGTATAATAACTAGAGTAACCAAGTAATTTTTCATCTAAAAATTGACATTGAGTATATAAATCTAAAGGACTTTTTGTCACAGGTGATCCAGTAAGAATACGTCTGTAATTAGAAAAGGAAGCTAGTTTTAATACGTTTTTAGTTCTTATAGCTTTATGATTTTTTATAGTAGTTGATTCGTCAATTATGGTAAGGACTTTGTGTTTGGTTAAAAATTTAATAGCAGCATCAGCACCTCTTTTAGTAGATAGCGCCTCTACATTCATACAAAAAATAGTTAATTCTTTATTATTAGAATTATATGCTTTTTCTAAAACTTTAGGTTTATCTAAATTCCAAGCGTATATTTTATAATCAATTTCAGGAGACATATGTTTTTTTATTTCATCATATGCCCAAACCGTATATACAGATTTAGGAGCAATAATTAATACTGCAGTTAAATCCTTATGTTTTCTAAGAAGTCCGATATTATCAATGGCTACTTTAGTTTTACCTGTACCCATTTCCATGAAAAAAGCATAGTTCTCTTTATTCCAAGATTGCTCTAAACATTTTCTTTGGTGTTCGTATGGTTCGGTTTTAAAGTTAAACAAGTTCAACATAATTTTTATAGTTGACATATAGGCATTAATGTTTATATAGTCAAGCATATAAGGAGGTCATATTTATGAACCTAGAACAACTAACAACGATAAACATTGACACTAACCAAACCAAAGAGATCTCTGATCTTTGTAATCAATTACTCTCTCAAAATAAAAAGGTAGAACAGGCTGAAAAGCTATTAGCTGATGCTAAAGCTGAACAGACTCGTCTATCTGAAGAAGTAATTCCTGCAAAGATGTCAGAAGCAGGTATCTCTATGATTAAACTTGAGGATGGGTCATCCGTTGAAATTTCACCTTACTACTACGCTAAAATCCCTGAAGACAAAAAAGCAGATGCTTTTAAATGGCTTCGTGATAATGATTTTGGTGATTTGATAAAAAATAATTTATCAATATCTTTTGGTAAGGGGGAAGATTCTGATGCAGTTAAATTAAAATCTGAATTAGAATCAAAAGGTCTTGTCGTAGACCAAAAAGAGGACGTTCATTGGCAAACGCTTCGAGGATTTGTTAGAGAACAAACTGAGAAGAATAAAAATATACCATCTGATTTATTTGGATTGTATATTGCTAACAGAACTAAAATAACACTTAACAACTAAGGAGCAACAAATGGCACAAGCACAAGCCAAGCAGACCACTGCAGTAGTAGAAAAGAAACCTACAGCAGTACCATCGCTAGACATCTCTTCTTTTGAAGAACATGCTGGCGCAGGTGCGGAGAATATTACATCAAAAGATGTATCTCTTCCGTTCCTAAAAATTCTCACTAACAACTCGCCACAAGTAACTCAAGGCGATTCTAAGTTTATTGAGAATGCAAGACCAGGACAAGTAATTAATACTGTTCTGAATAAACTATATAATGGCAGGGAAGGATTCAGAGTCGTTCCATGCTTTTATAAATTTGAATATGTAGAATGGGCAGACAGAGGCAAAGCTGATTCGCTTGCACCTGTAAATTCTTATCCTGCAGATTCAGACATCATGACTAAAACTAAAAGAGGTGATGATAGAAAAGACAGGTTAGATAATGGAAACTATATCGAACCAACTCATTATCATTATGTTTTAATCGTAGATGAAAATGATCAACCATCTGAAACAGCAGTTATTGTAATGAAAGCTACTCAGGCTAAAAAGTCTAAGAAGTGGAATTCAATGATGTTGTCTCAGAGAAGAAAAGGCAAGAATGGATTTTTTCAGCCACCAACATGGTCTCAAATTTATTTAATGAAGACTATGTTAGAAAAGAACAATTTAGGTTCTTGGTTTGGTTGGGAAGTAGAACATTTTAGCGATATACCTAATGCTACATTACTAGAAGGTGCAAAAGCTTTCTATGAAACTTGTAGAAAAGGTATGGCAAAGGTTAATCTTTCTGCTGAAGACGAAAACAACAATACTGAAGCTGCACCCTTTTAATGGATTCGCTAGAATTTTTTAGCAAACTATTTGAGGGTCTTAACTCAGCCTACGGTACCTACGAGCTCAACGGAGCTCGTAGGGCTGATGGTAAAGCTGAGGGCAAAGCACTTACAAAAAAAGGTGTTGTAACTAAAGAATTGTTTGAACAACATTTAAAGGGAGAATTAAGTTTGGGTATTGTTCCTATTATGAAGGACAATAACTGTAAATGGGGATGTATAGACGTAGATAAATATAATGGATTTAATGTTAAAGATTTAATTACTAAAATAAGAAATTTAAAAATACCCTTGTTTCCTTATCGATCTAAATCGGGAGGAGTGCATTTGTTTTTACATATTGATGGAGTAATACCTGCATCCGATATGATTGATAAACTTACCGAACTTGCTGGTGGTTTAGGATTAGGAGATTGTGAAATATTTCCTAAACAAAGAACTATTAATGTAGAATTAGGAACAATAGGTAATTGGCTAAACTTACCTTATCACAATTGTGAATTGACCATGCGTTATGCAATAAACGATAACGGCCACTCGATACCTATTGTTGAATTAGAAAAAGAAGTTAAAAAATATTTAGTCAAACCAGAAGATTTTTATAAGATTAAGATAGAAGTAAAAGATAATGGAGATGAAATGTTTAATGAATATCCTCCATGTGTTCAATCTTTTATGACTACTAGCATGGAAGCAGGAGGAAGAAACGAGGCTTTATTCAATGTTGGGGTCTGCATGATTAAAAAACTTGGTAAAGATGGGGCCTGGGAAGATGAATTACAAACAGTAAATAAAAATTGGGGAGCAAATGCTTTACCAGCTAAAGAAGTTAAGGCAACTATTATTAATAGTTTAAGTAAAGAAAAAGAATACAATTACAAATGCAATACACCACCTGCAAAAAGATTTTGCAATCAAGACTTATGTATTAAAAGAAAATTAGGAATTGGAAGAAGTAATTATAGTTTTTCTGTAGATTCGTTTCAAAAAATAAATACCAAACCTCCTAAATATATTCTTACCATTGATAAAAAACCTGTTCGATTAACAGGACAACAATTATGTCAGCAGCAATTATTAAAAACAGAATTGTTTGATGCAGATATTGTATGGAAAACAATGAAGACAGAGGAATTTGGTTTATGGCTAAATTATCTTAAAACAATTCAAACAGATGTAGAAGGATATGACTTTACTGATGATGATAAAGATGAGTTTCAATATTTATTTAAAAACTTTACCGATGATAATCAAATTGCAGATCATATTTCACAAACTCAAAGTGATTATATATTTGAAGAAGATAATTATTTATTTTTTAGAGCAGAAGTATTTAAAAAGTTTTTAAAGAAAGAGGGACAAAACCTTAAACCATCAGAAGTAAAGGAACTTTTGATAGACAATGGAGCAGAGTATATTAGAAAACATAGAGACTACACTGCTAGATTGTGGAAGATTCCTAAACCTAAATTTGAAGATATAAAAGATCGTAATGTCAAATTTGAAAAGAAACTTCCGTCCTTTGACCCAGATAATCAATAAAACATTTAAGATATTTGGTCCACCTGGAACGGGAAAGACAACTAGATTAATTAAATTATTAGAAAAACATCTACGATTAGGTGTTAATCCTCATGACATCGTGTATGTGTCATTTACTAACAAAGCCGTAGACGAAGCAGTATCTAGAGTACTTAAAAAATTTAAAGATTATAAAGAAGAAGACTTTAGTAATTTTAGAACTATTCATTCTTTTTGTAAGAATCACTTACGTAGTGCTCAAGTATTAGATCCAAAAACAGATATGTTAGATTTTCATACAGCTTATGGAACGGTGAATGCTGGATTTACAGAAGATGATGCAAACATGAAAGTATTTAATAATTGGTCTTTGCGAATTTATGATAAAGCTAGGAATATGCTAATTCATCCTGATGAGGCTTTTCGTAGAGAAAAAGTAAAACGAGCTAGGTTTAAACAGTTTAAAGATATTGTAAGAAACTACGAATCATTTAAAAAAGACTATCGTATAGATTTTACAGATATGGTTTCTAAATACATAGAAGAGATTACTCCTAGAGCTTATAAGGTGTTTATTGTGGATGAAGCTCAGGATTTAACTCCTTTGCAGTGGAAATTCGTCTCAAAATTGGCCGTAGAGGCTCAAAGAATTTATTTGGCAGGGGATGATGACCAGGCAATTTATGAATGGAATGGAGCAGACGTACATAGTTTTTTAAACTTTCCAGGGAAAACAGTTATTTTAAAAAAGTCTTACAGATTAAATAAAGACGTACATTTATTGTCTAAACAAATATTAAAATTGATACCTATTCGACAAGAAAAAGAATTTACTTCTAATGAAGTTAGGGGACAAATAGAACGGTGGTCTAAATTTAATGAAGTACCTTTTGATCAATTAAATGGATCCTGGATGGTACTAGGCAGAGTAGGAGATTGTGTTAATGAATTAAAAGAACTAGCCAGACAAAAAGGATTGTATTTTCAGGATATGAGAGGAAATAAATCTTTTAATATAAACAAATGGAATGCCATTAATTATTGGAATAAGTTAATTAATCATGAAACTTTAATAAGAGAAGAGGTGGGAATATTGTATGATTTTATTCAAGAAATAAAAACGGGATGGAGAAGAGTAGATAATAAAGCCTGGGGATCTATACATCCAATGGAACCATTGGATTTAAACAAATTAAAAGCAGACTGTGGGCTACAGGCCACCGAAACAGATTGGTGGAAAGTATTAAACAGAAAATTTACTTCAAAAGACTTGGATTATTTTGAGAATATGATAAAGAGAAATATTCAATTGAATGATAAAGCAAATATTATTATAGATACCATTCATTCAGTTAAAGGCGGAGAAGCAGATAATGTGCTTATTTATGAAAAAGCTAATTGGCCCTCTCATTTCTCAGGTAAAAACGGTCTTGAAAAAATGGCTGAAGCAAGGGTTTGGTACACTGGGGTTACTCGTGCAAGAAAATCTCTTCATTTTCTTCGTACTACTCATGATTACTATTTCCCTATGGGCAAAATATTTACTGACTATCAAAGGAGTATAAACAATGACAACTAAAGAAGACTTAGAAAGAATATTTCCATCATCAAGACAAGAAGGAGGAAATCATTATCAAAAACATAAAATACAACCTTATACTTTTATTACATCTAATAACTTATCTTTCTTTCAAGGAAATGTAGTTAAATATGTAGTGAGATACAAAGATAAAAACGGCATAGAAGATTTAAAAAAAATTATTCATTACTGTGAATTAGAAATTGAACAAATGCGAAAGGACGAATGCAAGGACCAGTAGAAGCTCATACTAATTTATATAAAAGATTAAAAGATCATGGAGTTAAAATAAATAACGCTATTGATGTAGGTTGCTACAAAGGATCGTGGACAGCTAAACTTAAATTAATTTACCCAGATGCAAACTGTTATCTTATAGATCCTAATCATAAATTTAAAGAAAAATTAGAAGTATTAGGAACTTTTTATCAAGAAATTGTAGGAGAAAAACTAGAAGAAAGAGAATTTAATTTTAGTCAAAATGATTTAGCAGATACAGGTAATTCTTTGTATGATGAAAATTCAAATGCAAAATTTAAAAAACAAAAAGTGACTGTTAAACCTTTACAAAATATTGTACCAAATCAAACTTACGAAGTAATTAAAATGGATGTACAAGGTGCAGAACTAGAAATTATTGAAGGTTCTTTAAAATTATTTCAAAAAACTAAATTTGTTCAATTAGAATGTCCTGTTCATCCTAATAATGTAGGAGCTCCTTTGTTTGAACATTACATTAACTACATGGCAAATTGTAATTTTAAAGTATTTGATATAGATAGTTTCTTTATTAATGGAAAATTAATGGCGATAGATTTTTTATTTGTAAATAAAACTTTGCCTAAAGTAACTAATTTAGAATTAGATCAATTATATTATAAGGAGCAATAATGACTACTCAATTAACTTTTACTACTACTGATAGCGATTGGATTCCACCAGCGGAATATCCAGATCTAACAGACAGAGCCGCTATTGCTATTGACTTAGAAACAAGAGATCCAAACATTAAAGTTAAGGGACCAGGATGGGCAACTAAAGACGGAGAGATTGTAGGTATTGCAGTAGCTGCTGATGGATTCAAAGGTTATTTTCCTATTGCACATGAAGCTGGAGGAAATTTAGATCCTGCTATGACTATGAAATGGTATGCACATTTAATGGCATCTCAAGCAGATAAAATTTGTCACAACGCTGCATACGATATTGGATGGACTAAAGCATCAGGAATAAAAGTTAATGGAAAGATTATTGATACCATGATTGCAGGTGCAGTCATAGATGAAAATAGAAGAGGTTATTCTTTAAATGCATTGGCTGCTAGTTATTTAGGAGAAGTTAAGTCAGAGGTTAAATTAAGAGAGAAAGCAGAAGAATGGGGATTAGATGCAAAAGCAGATTTGTGGAGACTACCTTCTTCTTTTGTAGGAGAATATGCTGAACAAGATGCTGAACTTACTTTAAAGCTTTGGAGAAAATTTGAAACAGAAATAAGATTACAAAATTTAACTACCATATTTAATTTAGAAACAGAATTACTTCCTATCTTAATTGAAATGAGAGAACATGGAATTAGAATGGATATGGAAAAAGCTGCAAGATTAAAAAAAGATTTTGTTAATGAAGAGAAGAAAAAACTCAATGAAATCAAGAAGTTATCAGGAATTGATGTAGAGCTTTGGGCAGCAGCATCTGTAGCTCAAGCATTTGATGCATTAAAAATTCCTTATGACCGAACAGAAAAAACTCAAGCGCCTAGTTTTACTGCAAATTGGTTATTGAACTGTACTCATCCATTAGCAAAATTAATCAGAGAAGCTAGAGAGATGAATAAGTTTCACTCTACTTTTATTGATTCCATTTTTAAATTTGAACATAAAGGAAGAATCCATGCAGAAATCAACCAACTCAAGTCTGACTCTGGCGGCACTGTTAGTGGCCGTCTGTCTATGTCTAATCCTAATCTTCAGCAGGTCCCAGCCAGAAACAAAGAATTTGGAAAACAAATTCGATCGTTATTTTTGCCTGATGAAGGAACCAAATGGGGTTCATTCGACTACTCTCAACAAGAACCAAGACTTGTGGTGCATTATGCATCTTCAGTCGATAGCGGATTCGAAGGTTCATTTGAATTAATCAAAGCTTATGAAAATGAAAATGCAGACTTCCACCAGGTCGTAGCGGATATGGCAGACATACCAAGATCACAAGCTAAAACAATTAATTTAGGATTATTTTATGGAATGGGTGCAGCTAAACTATCGAGAGAATTAGGAATAGATACAGATTCTGCAAAATCATTGTTAGCAGAATACAATCGTAAAGTTCCTTTTGTAAAACAATTAGCAAATCGTTGCATGGCAGTAGCAGATAAAAAAGGATGCGTGGTTACGATACGAGGAAGGCATTGTAATTTTAATATGTGGGAACCTAAAACATGGGGTGTCTTTACTGCAATGACAAGAGAAGAAGCAGAAGCAAAATATGATCGTAGTCAAATTAAACGTGCAGGAACATACAAAGCATTAAATAGATTAATACAAGGTTCAGCAGCAGATCAAACTAAACAAGCGATTATAGATTGTTATAACAACGGCCACAGGCCACTGTTACAGATACATGATGAACTTTGTTTTAACATTAAAAATGATGAAGATACTAAGATAATTAAAGAAAAAATGGAACATTGTTTAGATGATGTTCCTATGAAAGTTCCTTCTAAGGTAGATATTGCAATTGGAGACAATTGGGGCGATGCTACTTAGATATGGAAGAAAATATAAAATCAACAGTAGGATTATGTCCGCATTGTAGAGCAGATGTAATTTTTATACCTACCTATAAAAAATTAATTTTTGTTTGTACTCATTGTAATAAAAAAGTTAAACAATTTATTAATGGTAAAATTCATTGGACAAGTGTTGAGGAATATTTAAAGACAGAAATGGATTAGACTAAAAACGACTTTTAGTTGTATTTACTACTAAACTTAATTATCCTGCAAATGCGTGGATTTCGTAATCCAAAACATTAACAGAATTTTTTGCAGCTTCCATATCTCTAGAGATTAGTTCTTTAACAAGTTTTTTAATCTCTTGAGAAGTTTCCTGCATTTCATTAGTCACCCTACCATTTTCAAGGTAAGACTGGTTCCACTTGGACTCCAAGTCCATTTTCTTTGCCAGAAGTGACTGAGACGATTCTATCACGCTCTATCTCCTCATAAGTTACTGAACACAGAGAAGGTTGTCTTCCAGTTTTTTCTTCCTGAATTACAATCTTTCCTTCATTCAGTTCGTTAATGAAATTTTGTATCACCTGCTCATCTGATTCGGCCTCAATGTTGTGATCGAGGTACACACCGATATATCGAGCTTGGACACGATACAATTTCATAAGACAATTTTACCTTTATTTTACTTAAAAATCAAGACTTTAAACCTTTTGTGGTTTCGATGCACCATAGTTCACCTTGAGTAATTGTCAAGCCATTTTCTTCAGCTTGTCTACGAAGTTGTATACCTAATTTTTTACCAGCATTATCGCAAGCATCTAAACTTTTATAATGAATAGTAGGTTTTTCCCATATATTAAAACAATTTTCTCCCCACTGATTGTTATCAGCAAAACAAATCATTCCAATTAAAGCAAAAGTTTTTAACATTTAATACTTGACCTTTCTTATCAAATCCTTATATGGATAAGATATGATTAAACAAACAAATAGAGATGCACTTATCTCAAAACTAAAACCTTTAGAAGCTAAAGGTAAAGTCAAAGTGGATTATGACACAGGGGAAGTTACATTGCTAGGAAAATCTGAAGAGGAAAACAAAAAGATTTTAAATAGTTTTATGTATGCTACACCTCAAACTTGTCTTAACGTATTAGAACAATTATGGGGGAAACATGAAAAGTAAAAGTTATTGTTTTAAAAAAATGGTAGATAAAATAGAAGATATTTTATCTAAATTACACACTCATACAATAGATGGCACTCCATTAAATCCATCTCATGATGAATGGAACAATACAAGAGATCGATTAATGAAGATTAAAGTAGGCCCAGAACATTTTGGAACTTACCCAATTAATTTTCAATTAGCTGATCATTTAATTTTATCTGAACTTGCACATCAACCAGGTGCAGATAGAGAACACTTAACCGAGTTTGAAGAAAGGATGAAACCAGTAAATTAATGGACACAGTATCATGGATCATATTTGCATTTTTTGTATTTATGTTCCCAAAACTATTTCTAGGTATTTTAGTTGCATGTGCAGCGTTTTTATTTGGAGCAATTGGAGTATAGACAATGAAGGTTAATGATTTAGATCAATTAGAAAAAAGTGAACAAGAGTTTATTATGTATCAAGAAGCTTTTTATAATATTTTGAGAAAGTTTTATCGAGAAGGAGAAAAGTTAATGAAAAAAGGTCCTTCCCCTCATACAGAAACTTTAGGATATATAGATTCTTTATTGTTTCTTTTGTTATGGCAAACTATTAAAGGAAGATATGACCAAGTAAGTGTAGATATCATACGAGATTTATATAT
>Ga0070753_1002245_pt1 | contig 10391 bp, 9 predicted proteins | sample VirMetDEL_Aug_31_FD_77441 | JGI IMG/M metagenome (GOLD analysis project Ga0070753, IMG submission 77441) | Aqueous microbial communities from the Delaware River and Bay under freshwater to marine salinity gradient to study organic matter... | ecosystem: Environmental > Aquatic > Marine > Coastal ... | reverse complement strand
TGCGTGCGAAGCTGATCCCCGTTGTCTCGGTCAGCTATATACTAAGTGTAGGCGTTCTGGCTATACTAATATCTGCAGCTCTGTACTTGTGGACGAAGCTACGCAAGTTAAAGACAAGCTTCTAGGGATACAGTCTAAGACGGGTAAGGACTCCCAGGAGAATATATTCATGAAGAAGGTGGTTCCGATCTTTAAGTCGTACCCTTTCTTTTTCAAACCTATTCAGGATGGTACCACTAACCCACGCATGGAGCTGGCTTTTCGCGAGCCGAGTAAGAGAATCACGAAGAAGAATAAGACTTCGCAGAAGGGGGACGCTCTTAATACGGTCATAAACTGGAAGAACACCACCAACAACGCATACGACGGTGAGAAGCTACACATGCTGTACCTCGATGAGGCTGGCAAGTGGGAGAAGCCTGTCGATATCCGCGAGGCTTGGCGCATTGAGCGCACGTGCCTTATTGTGGGTCGTAAGGTGGTGGGAAAGGCTTTGGTGGGTAGTACTGTAAACCCCATGGACAAGGGCGGTAAAGAGTACCGCACGCTTTGGGAGGACAGCAACCCGTCGGAGCGTAACGCCAACGGTAGAACGAAGACGGGGCTGTACCGTATCTTCATACCCGCCTATGAAGCTCTCGAAGGTTTTTTTGACAAGTACGGAAATCCAGTCGTGGAAGATCCTGATACTGTTCTCGACGGTATTGATGGTGATAGCGTGTATCAAGGGGCAAAGACGTATCTAAAGAACGAGAGGCAGTCGCTTAAGTCTGACGCCTCGGAACTCAACGAGGTGGTGAGGCAGTTCCCGTTTACTGAGGATGAAGCTTTCCGCGACAGCGTGGAGGGCAGCATCTTCAACATCGGCAAGATCTACCAGCAGATAGAGTACAACCAAGACATGTACCCCAATCCTGTGGTGCGCGGCAACTTCATCTGGAAAGAGATGGACAAGGAGGTTGTGTTTTCCCCCGACCCCAACGGTAGGTTCCGTGTGTCGTGGATGCCACCGCAAGAGATGCGAAACAAGATAGCTGAAAACAAGGGCAAGCGCGTAGCTCCTAACGCCAACCTTGGGTGTGGCGGTGTTGACTCCTACGACCTCGATGCTGTTCTTGACGGCAGGGGGTCTAAGGGTGCGCTTCATCTGTACAATAAGTTCAGCATGAACCACCCATCTAACATGTTTGTGTTGGAGTATGCTTCGCGCCCTGACCTAGCCAAGATATTCTACGAAGACGTACTTATGGCTGCGTTCTTCTATGGGTACCCACTCCTCGTGGAAAACAATAAGTACGGTATCGTAAGATACTTTGAATCAAGAGGTTACGATGGCTACCTAATGGATAGGCCAGAGCACTTGAAAGCCCCTAACTCTACCACGAAGGTTCGCACCAAAGGCATCCCGTCTAACTCTCAGGACGTCATCCATGCACACGCTCAGGCTATCGAGGCTTACATCCACGATCATGTCGGTATCAATCCAGAGACTGACGAGTTCGGTAAGATGTACTTTAACAGAACTTTAGAGGATTGGATAGGGTACAAGATCTCCGACAGAACCAAGTTTGACTTGACGATTAGCTCTGGTCTAGCCCTTCTAGCTGCTCAGAAGTTTAAGAAGGAGAAACCTAAAACAGATTTTACTGAAAAGAATTTCTTTAGGAGGTATCAGCCAAAATCCTGGCACTCTTGATTTTACTATATTTGCATAGAAGTATAACTGCAGAAATACTATAGATGTACGATAACCAAGGGAAAAAGCGTAGCGGCTTTCCTGACCCCCTACTTCCTAGAGAGAAGAAAGAGGGCAAGGAGTATGGGCTGAGGTACGCCAAGGCCATCCAAGATCAGTGGGGGAAGATCGAGGAGGAGAACTCTCTCTACAGAAAGAGACGTAGAGTATTTGATAGGAACCGAGCCTACGCAAACGGAACCCAGGATACATCTATCTACCGCCAACTTTTGAACAGCCTCGACCCAAACAATGGGGACGGGAGCATGCTCAACCTGGACTTCACCCCAGTCCCTATCCTCCCTAAGTTTGTACGAATCGTGGTCAACAAGATCTTGTCTCGTGACCCGTACCCTAATCTGGAGGCTATCGACCCGCTGTCAGCTTCTGAGAAAGACAGAGAGCGCCGCAAGGTGGAGATGAAGGTGCAGAACAAAGGTGCGCTTCAGAACATCGAGCAGCAGCTCGGAAAAGACATGGGGACGAAAGACACCCCAGAGACTATGGAGGAGGCGGAGATCTTTATCGACGCAAACATCAAGACGTCAGGCGAGGTAGCGGCACAGATAGCTACCAACATGACCCTGAAGTGGAACGACTTCTCCGATAGTGTGTACCGCAGGTGCGTCAATGACATAGCCACTCTAGGTATGTCTGTAGTAAAGAGAGACAACGACCCGTCGCTTGGAATCAAAACTTCATACGTCGATCCAGCCAACTTCATCCACAGCTACACCGAAGACCCAAACTTCGGTGACTTGGTATATGCTGGTCACGTAGAGCGCATCCCTATCCAGGAGCTTAAGCGCAGAGCTGGCGACCAGTTTACCGAGGACGACTATAAAAAGATTGCATCACAGGCTGCCAAGAAGTATGGGTATGACGCTTCTAAGGTAGACCAGAGTTACTACGACAACTACATCAATCGCAACGTTTACGGCTATGACGAGTTCATGATCGACATCTTGAACTTCGAGTTTGTCTCTGTAGACTGCATGTACTTCGAGGACAAGGAGAACAAGTACGGGAACAAGAACCTGTACTTCAAGGGCGACTCCTACAAGAAGCCTAAGAACTCTGTCTTTGAAAGAGAGGTAAAGAAAGTGGAGAACGCTACCGTTTATGGCGGGGTGTTCGTGATGGGCACCGAATGCCTCTACGACTACGGCATCAAAACAAACATGCCGAAGAACATTCATGATCTCTCGCGTGTGAACATGTCATACTCTGTTGTTGCCACCAACCTTCAGAATATGATGCCTAAGTCGATGGTTGATAGCTGCGTCGGTTTTGCCGACCAGCTTCAACTGACGCACCTCAAGATTCAGCAGGCCGTAGCCAAGGCTAAGCCAGATGGAATCATCATCGACATCGAGGGGTTGGAGAACGTACAGCTCGGTAAGGGCGGTGAGCTCCAGCCTCTTGAGCTGCACGATATCTACGAGCAGACGGGTGTGTTCTACTACAGAAGTAAGAACCCAGAGGGTGGCTTCCAGAACCCTCCTATCCGTGAGATCAACAATAGCATCCGCAACATCAACGAGCTGATTGGTTTGTACAACCACTACCTCCGTATGATCAGAGACGCTACGGGCATCAATGAAGTTATGGATGCCAGCACGCCTAAGGGTGATGCGCTTGTCGGTGTACGTGAACAAGCCATCGCAGCTGGCAACAATGCTATCTACGACATCACCAACGCCTCTATGGTGTTGTTCAAGAAAGTCTGCACTGACATTGTCAAGTGTCTGCAGGTGCTGCATCCCGAGTCTGTCCTCTATCGCATCTATGAGAACGCCGTAGGCAAGGAGAACATGAAAGTTCTGTCTGCCTTCCGCAACCTTATGCTGTTCAACTTCGGCGTCATGGTTGTCAAGGACATGGAGGAGGCAGAGAAGATGTTCCTTGAGCAGAACATACAGGTGGCTTTGGCTCAGAAGGAGTTGGATCTGGAGGACGCTATCGCTATCCGACAGTTAAAGGATATTAACCAAGCAGAGCGCTTGCTTATCGTGCGCCGCAAAAAGCGTATCGCCATGAATCAGCAGATAGCTCAGCAGAACGTACAGATGCAAGCGCAGGCCCAGCAGCAATCAGCTATGGCAGCTTCTCAGGCTAGACAGCAAGAGCTTCAGCTTGAGGCTCAGCTTGAAGCAGAGAAGATTAAGATAAAGGCTCAGTACGAAGTTCATACTCAGACCGCGTTGCATGAGTTGAGAAAAGAAATCGAGATGATTAGAGCTCAGGCCACCCTCGGATTTAGAACCGAAGAGCAAGAGTTCAAAGAGAAACTCGAAGTACTCAAAGAGGACCGCAAGGACGATAGAGTTAAGAAGCAAGCCGTACAGCAGAGCAAGCTTATCGCTCAGCGACAGGGGTCCAGAGGAGAACTTAAGGGACAGCCTAAAGAGGGGGAGTCCCCAGATATAGACCAAGCAATTTCTAACATACTAGGAGAAGGACAGTAATCATGGCAGTAGTCAATCTAGATACAGCAACGCGCCTCGACATCATCTGTCGTAAGGGCGACACGTTTAGTCTTACTATAGACTTCAATACAACCCTTACAGTCGACTATCCAGCAACTTACTGGAAGATGCAGATTAGAGATTCCGATGACGGCACAGGTGGTCCTAACACCACTTCACCACTTACTTTCTCTACTACATCCTCAAACTTTACTGTAAACATAGAAGAGCTTACAATAAACATTCCGTCTAGCAGCACTGAAAATTGGAACTCAGGGACGTATGTATATGACCTTCAGACTGACGACGGGTCTGGTGGTGTCAGAACTTGGCTGTACGGAACATTCACCATCAACGAAGACATCACTGAGTAATGAGCACGATTATAGTATCGGGCTCTAGTCCTAGTACGATATCTGTATCCATACCTCAGGTAAACACTATTGTCGTTACTCCTCCAGAGGTAAGGACTATCAGCGCTACCCTTAATGTCGGCAGCGCAGGCACGCCTGGGCAGGGCGTAGAGGCTGGCGGTACTACAGGTCAGAGCCTTGTCAAGCTTAACGATAACGACTACGCTACTACGTGGGCCGATAGGCTATCCGCAGTTGTAGATGACACATCCCCTGAGCTAGGAGGCGACTTGAATACGGCTGGCAATGCCATCACCTTTGAAGATAATTTGCAGGCTTCCGCTGGAAGCTTGGCTTTTGACAACGATGAACTCACGCTATCGTACACCAATGCTAGCGGGGTAACGATAGAGTTTGGTGAGAAGAGTGTGTTCTACGGTAAAGCTTCCGAAGCCATTGCCAAGGGCGACGTTGTCATGTTTGGCGGCGTGCAGGGCAATCACTTGCTTCTCAAGAAAGCTGATCAGCAAGCCGCTGGATTTATTCCAGAGTGGGTTGTTGGTTTCGCTGCACAGGCCTTAAATACAAATGACTTTGGATATGTGGTGTGGTTTGGAAAGCTTGATGGGCTGTCTGGGTACAACACCTCTACGTATTCCGATGGGGATCTTTTGTACCTCGATCCAAACACGGCTGGAGCAGTTACGCTTACAGAGCCCACCCCCGCGCAAGGTCACAGCATACTCCTTGCAGCCGTCTTGACTGCAAGCAACGGAAACGCTGGCAGGATAATCATCAGGCCAACGCACAAACAAGACACTGACGAGGTGCCTGAGGGTAGCACTAACCTGTACTTTACTGACGCTAGAGCTCAGGCTGCTGTCGATGCGTTCAAGGACAATGACATTACATTTTCCGACCCTACTAGGGCGGCTGACCTTCAATCAGGCGGTCGGCTTACCTTCAGAGACGACTCTAATCAGAACATACTCTATCTAGATGAAGCGACAAGAAGCGTTGGAGTTAAGACGACTTCAGCCCCTACAGCCACCCTCGACGTTGGTGGTGACGCAAATATATCCAGCAATCTAACGGTTGGGGGAAGCACGGTGACGCTTGCCGACTCTGCGATTCTTGGCGTTGCTGATACAGGAAGATTCACTATAGGGGCTATTTCGGGTTCAGCCAATCTAACGGTAAATGCCACTACGGAGTTTACTCAAATAACTAATTTTGCGGCAGGAATAAAAATCAATGGAGGTGGAGGCAATAATGTAACCATCGACTCCCCAACTCTTGCTGGCAGCTATACGATCACACTTCCTACCGACGGAGGGACTAGCGGATATGTTCTTTCCACAGACGGCAGTGGGACTACATCGTGGGTCGCACAGTCTGGTGGCGCGACACAGATAGACGACTTGTCTGATGTAGATACGACAACTGTAGCCCCAACCAATGGGCAGGCCTTGATCTGGGACGGCAGCCAGTGGGAGCCAGGCACAGTGGCCTCTACTGATACCAACTTAGGAAATACAAATCTGACATTGTCTGCAGCCAGGACCATAACCAGAGGCGGTAATTCTTTGTCGGTAGTTAATTCTAGCACGACTGACTTTCAGATTGACACCACAGGCAATACCAGGTGCGTAGACCTTGTTGCCAACACTATAACAGAAAACAACAAGACAGGGCTGACTAGCGCTGGTGATTACAATGTCGGCGCTAGAGTGCTAAGAAACGCATACGCATTTATTGCCTTAACAGGGGACGCTGGAAACGTTGTCGAGCTTGGGGCCTCTGCTGTTTCCGACGGATTGGCCACAGTTGCTGGCGGAGCATACTCTGGCATGCTTGCTGTAGTTACGTCTAGCGAGAACGCAAATGAGCTTCTTGTGGGCGGCTTGGTTCGTGTATCGACAAACTTAACTTCTGCCAGTGTTGGCGATATCGTATATCTGTCCGAAACTGCTGCTGGAGGAGTTACAACAACTGCTCCGTCAAGTAGCGGAGAAGTCGTTAGGATTGTAGGACATGTGGTAAAGCCAGCTAACAGCACCATATACTTTAACCCATCTCAAGATTGGACTGAATTGTAATGGCTATAAACAAGCTATCAGGGGTTACTTGGTCTGACATCTCCAGATTGGAGAATACGCGGTAAAACCAGAGTAATTATATTTGCATTATGGACGTAAAGAAGAAGCTTAAAAGATTTGGACTCAAAGGGTTGAACAAACCCAAGAGAACTCCTGGTGCAAAGAAGTCTCATATCGTAGCTGTCCGTGACGGAGGTAAGATTAAGATCATTCGTTTTGGAGAGCAAGGTGCTGAGACAGCGGGCAAGCCTAAGGCTGGTGAGTCAGACCGCATGAAGGCTAAACGCAAGAGCTTTAAGGCGCGTCACAGAAAGAATATTGCTAAGGGCAAGACTAGCGCTGCGTACTGGGCAGATAAAGTAAAGTGGTAAGATGAACGCAGTCAAGCACAACAAAGGCGGTAAGCTTAAGGTAAGCACCAAGGCCGTAAGCGTCCCACCACCAAGTGGGTATCACTGGATGGAAGATCGTGGTAGGTACTTCCTTATGAAGGGAGAGTACAAGCCGCATCCTGGTGCCGTAAAAGAAGCTAAGTTCAAACTCGCTACACACTCATGAAAGTAAAAAAGAAAAGCAGAGTCAACGAGGCAGGTAACTACACTAAGCCTGGGATGCGTAAGCGCTTGTTTGAGAGCATCAAAGCTGGAAGCAAGGGCGGCGACCCAGGAGAGTGGTCAGCTCGCAAGGCACAGCTGCTGGCTACGCAATACAAGAAAGCTGGAGGAGGCTACAAGAACTGATGGGACTGTCTAAATCACAGAAGAGTTTGAAGAAGTGGACTGCACAGAAGTGGAGAACCTCTGACGGGAAACCTTCGAAAGGGAAGAAGCGCTACTTACCCGATGCAGCGTGGAAGTCTTTGAGTGCCAGTGAGAAAGCTGCCACCAACAGAGCCAAGGCTGAAGGGAACAGAAAGGGTAAGCAGTTTGTTTCGCAGCCCGACAAGATTAAGAAGAAGGTCGCAAGGTACAGAAAGTAAATAAGTTATATATTTGCAAAAACAATAGATATGGCATATCCAGGAGCACAACTACCGTCCTCGTTCTTTTACCTTGACGCAGCAACAGAAGCGACAGCGCCTTCAAACAAGAAGTTTGTTGCCTTTACATGTGTTGAGGCTGGAACGTTTACGTTTAAGGCGCCCGAAAGCAGTGCTAGCCTCTTTGACATCAATGGTGATGCCGTTGGTGCTAGCGGTGTAGACATTGCTCTTGAGGCTGGCATGACGGTTTACGGTACGTTCTCGTCTATTACGCCAGACGCCTTTGGAAAGGGCCTGGCATACGTAGGCTAATACAATAGAAATCAATATTTTAATTCATGGAGAATAACGAAAACATCCAACCACAAGAAGTCCAGAGTGAAAGCACTGGATTTACTTTTGTTTCTGAAGAAGAGGTGGCACAGGCTATGGCCCAACCAGAACCTCAAGTAGAAGAAGCACCACAACAAGAAACCTATGCTCAACCTGAAGCCGTTGACGAACAGCCTCAAGTTGAACAATCACAAACACAAGAGTACACGGACGGTCAAGTCGAAGAGGCTGTCTTCTCGTTTCTTAGCGAAAGGCTTGGTAGAGAAGTCAAAACCTTTGATGACCTAACCGCTACTCAGCAACAAGAACAGCGCGAGCTGGACGAACGGATCAAAGTGATCGCAGATTTTGTCGAAACGACTGGTCGCGATCCGAGAGACTGGTTTGTGTATCAATCGCTCAACCCTTCCGAAATGGATGACTTGACTGCGATTCAGGTACAGATGACCTCGGACTATCCGAACCTCTCACAAGATGAGATCCAGACGCTCCTTGCAAGCAAGTACAAAACCGACGACACTATTTATAGTGAAGAGGATGTAAAGCTGTCTGCGTTGCAAATGAAGATTGATGCAGAGAATGCACGCAAATCAATAGAACAGTTGCGCGGTCAATACCAAGCACCTGAGCGTAAAGAATCTGCTGAGACCTTCGACTCTCCAATAGACGACCAATGGATCGCCAACATGAAGAGCAGTGTGAACGACCTTGAAGGGATCGAATTTGATCTCGGTAATGGGAACAGCTTCACGTTCGGATTGGAGAACGATTACAAAGGAAAGCTTGCGGAGAAAAACGCTCGCCTTGATGAGTTCTTCGACACCTATGTCGATAACTCTGGAGCGTGGGATTTCGATAGGCTGAACATGCACAGAGCCGTCGTTGATAATATCGAAAGCATCGTGAGATCTGCTTACAGGCAGGGACAGAGCGATGGACAACGAGGCCTTGTAGACAGAGCAGCTAACGTTACTCCTACGTCACCGAATCAAGGAGGAGCGCCACCCGAGGCGGACTCTCTTTCTCAACAGTTGAGAGAAGCTTTGCTTGGGGACAATACTCTCAAATTCCTATAACTACAAAAACTAAGAAACTATGGCACTTACAACGCCTACTACTGGTGGTTCAAATAGAACCGCTCTTGGCACGAACCTCGCGCCTCCTTCGCTTCAGGCAGATCCCTCACGGTATATCTCTCTGAGCCAAATTATTGACACTAACAAGCCTGACAACAGAGACTTGTTGGTAAACATCTACGGTGATCAAGGTATCACGGGCTTCTTGACGCTCACGGGCGCCACGACGAACGCTGGTACAGCAGACGAAGTCACCTGGTGGGAAGAAGGTCGTCTGCACAAAGTCTTGACTACTGAAGCTGGCGGCCTTCAGGCTGGCAGTGGTGCTGGCACAGAAGCTGAGTTGCACGTTGGTGCGTTTTCCACTGGTGCTGAGCCAGTTCGTTTGAACGACGTGCTCTTGACTCCAGGTGGTCAAAGACTGTTTGTTTCTGGCTATGATCAAAGCAACTCTGAGGTTCTCGTTAAGAGACTTGACGGTGGTGACGTCGCTGCAGAGGCTAGTACTGGCCTGAACATCGCGATCATCGGTAACATCTACGGTCAGGGAACGGATCAGCCTTCTAGCTTCTACCACCCAGACATCAAGAAGTACACCAACCCATTCATCATCACCAAGGAGACCTACAAGGTCAACGGTTCTCAAGCAACCAACATTGGCTGGGTGAATGTCGGCAACGGTGACTACAGATGGTACGTGAAGGGCGAGATGGATACTCGTAAGCGTTTCATGAACCAGCGTGAGATGATGTTGTTGTTCGGTCAGTCTGCCATCAACATTGACGGTACTGGCACTATGAACGATACTGCTGACATCACGCTTCCTGACGGATCTTCTGCTACTGTTGGGGCTACTGGTTCTGAAGGTTACTTCCAGGCTATTGACCGTCGCGGTATCACCGCTACTGTCTCTGGAGGTGCTCAGGGATCTTTCGCTGACATGTCTGACATCGACGGTATCATCCTCGAATTGGACAAGGAAGGCGCTCCTGCTGAGTACGCTATGTACGTCAACAGAGCCGTCTCTTTGGACATCGACGATATGCTCGCACAAGGTATCGCTACGCAGGTGACTGCTGGCTTGCCAGGACAATTCGGTGCATTCAACAACGATGCTGATATGGCAGTGAAGCTCGGCTTCAAGTCATTCACTCGCGGTGGATACACCTTCCACAAGCACGACTGGAAACTGTTGAACGACCCAACCCTCGGAGCTGTTTCCGATGTGAAGGGCGCAATGGTTCCTTTGGCTAATGTTGTTGACCCACGTAGCGGATCTAAGGCTCCTGCTTTGGAGATGAACTACAAGGGTACGAACGGTTACAACCGTGACATGGAGCACTGG
>Ga0070753_1002238_pt1 | contig 10402 bp, 5 predicted proteins | sample VirMetDEL_Aug_31_FD_77441 | JGI IMG/M metagenome (GOLD analysis project Ga0070753, IMG submission 77441) | Aqueous microbial communities from the Delaware River and Bay under freshwater to marine salinity gradient to study organic matter... | ecosystem: Environmental > Aquatic > Marine > Coastal ... | reverse complement strand
TACATCATTATTGTCTTTCGCAAATAAAACGATTTGTCTGTTGCGAGTCAATAATTTCAATTGATTGCGCTTGTCCTGGTCCATTTTATTGAAGACCGCAACAAGTGCTTGTTCGAAGAAAGTCGTTCCGTTTTCTAGCGATACTTGGAAAGTCTCCGTCAAGTTACTAGTTTGCTTTTGAACCTCGAAAGTCAATAAAGCGTCATTAACGGTGATTGCGGACAATACACCATCAGTAGTATAACTAGCACCTGAAACGGTCCCGCCAGCAACGTAGATTTCCTTAATTCCACCCACTGAAGCCGCGCACCCAAGTTCGATATTTGCTGTATTAAAACATGCTGAATACGACATAATTTATTTATTTTTTGTGTAGTTTATTTTTAATGATTTTTTAATCAATTGATTAAAGATTGTTAGTTACGAAATACTCGGGAAACGCTACCTGAGCCCCTAATTTGAAATTAGCACGAACTCGCACTTCGTCGTTATCTCTGCTGTAGAAGATGTCTAATCTCTCCTCATCGCTCATTAAATCTACACCTACTACCATATATTCAGCCGGACCCATATAAACACCATTAGTGTTAATACCATGCGTTCCTACGACTCTGAAATTAGTACCAGGGTGCATAGTTACGTATTCCTTCATTTGGTCGCCCTCGATGATGAAGTCTTGGAAATAGTTAGTCGTTCTTAAGTTAATAAGATACTTACGGTAATTTGCCATCGACATCCATATGATGATGTCGTCTCTGTCAGCAACTTCATTAGGAATCAACTCTACTAATTTATCAACTTCACCCAATGCGTTAGATGATGTAATTGCCGCAGCACCTACAACAGGAACGACACCAGTAGTACCAGTTGAAATTAATGTAGCGAAGCCATCGAAACATGAAGTCCCTGTAGTGCTTCTCCATAATTGCTCCTCGACATACTTTTGGATTTGTTGAACTTTCAATTGAGCGATTGCTTCCTCGAATGGTACCGACTCATTGTAAGAACCAGCATTTAAGAATGCACTTGCCCAATACTGATTCAAATCTCGAGGACAAAGCGACTCGTTCACCTTCTTGTCGCAAACGGTGATGTCTCTTTGACTGAATGTAGTCGAGCCTGATGAATTCCAACCGCAACTTCCGTCTTGAACGTTTAAGGTTGATGATAAGATATTGATGGCCTGTGTGCCTTTGATATTTGACTGAACGAAACATAAGTCCGCAGTCTTACCTTTTACGATTGCCTCTGCAAGTAAAAGTCCTCCAACCTCGTCTGTGTATGTCTGCAACGCAGTCAGGTCGAACGAGAAGTCGTGTTTTTTAAGATTTTTTTCCATGATTAATTATTATTTATTTGCGTCTTAATTGCGCGAGTTGATGAAGTTTATTTGATTTTTGGTCCTTCAACATCGCTTTATAGTCCTGCTGGAAATATTGTCTTTCACCTGCAGGTTCTGCTGAAAACTTATTAAAGTCTTCACGTAGTTTATCATATTCCTGTTTCATAACATTCAGGTCATTTGTTAGGTGATTGAATGCTGCAGTGAATACCTCTAATAACTCGTCGAATGATGCTTCCTCTTCAGTAGTCATCTCTTCTTCAACGATGTCTTTTTGTTTAATTTCCTTGATGATTCCGTCTTCAACTACAACGATGTTGCCATCAGTAGTCTCATGGTCTCCTGTCGGTGCTGGTGACCTACCTTCTTCAGTCACTACGAATAAAGTGTCCCCTGCAGATAAGACTTCAGTATCACTTTCAACGATGGTTCCGTCGATTAATTCAGCGGACACCATTGTAGTCTCCTCTTCTTCAACCTTTACTTCAACCTCGTCTTCCATGACCTCTTCCTCTACAATTTCCTCTTCAGCGTAGTTGATTGATGAAACCATGCCATCTTTCACCTTCACCTTCATTCCGTCTTCCATTTCATACTCGCCCTCCTCTGCTGGTATATTACCATCAGGGGTAATGATATAGATTTCCTTTTCAAGCGCCATATCACCTTCGCATTGCATTTCAATTCCGTCTTTAGTTTTATAAAGACCGAATTGCTCCTGACCGAATAAAAGTTTTTTGATTTTTTCGATTGCTTCTTTACTAGTCATTTGTTACTTTGTTTATTAACATTTTTATTTTTTCAACGATTGCGTCATCCTCGCTGAATATTGATTTTTCCTCGAAGTATCCTTCAATTGAAAAACCTGCGTATTTACCTACCTTGATGTCGGTCCATACTTTAGGGTCATCCGTCTTCATAGTAATTACCCAAGTCCCTTCAGGGTATTTCAGTCCCAAGGCATAACTTTTGTCGTCGAACTCATCCTCTACTATCCATGATTCAACAACGTAAGTATCAGTGGCTTTTACTGCTGAATGTTCGATATTAGTGGCGTCTAATCGCTTTTCCTTCATAAACTTATAGGCAAGTTTTTTGATGGTCTCTTCACTGAAATATACATAGTAAGGCTCACCACTTGCTGAAGTGCGAATGATTAATTTATTAGGGACGATTGCAGCACCTGTAATCTCCATCTTTTCATCATTGTAGTTGAAGTTTAATTTAGGTATGCAATTAGGGACTTCCTTACCATCTTTAATTTTTGTCCCATATGCGATGTATCCTGTCTGGCATGGATTAGGTGTAATAAACTCTTCGCTTTTTGTTTTACCTGTCTGGTCTGTATATGGTGATAAAGTTGATGTATCAATATTCAACTCTTCTTTATCAATTTTCTCTAATTCAGTTTTAGCCCATTCAATACCTTCTTTACCTCCCCATGCATCAACCATCAACAATGCGCATCCTTCATCATAAGAATCCTGTTTTTCAGCGTTGGCTAAGTGACGACTGAATGACGCCATTCTGGCGATGATGTCTCTACTAACCTTATCACCATTACATAATTGCGCTGACCTAGTCCAACCTACCCTTGTCCCGCAATCAACATTAGGGTTCTCCTCCTTGTAATTTCTGGCTTTACACGCTTTATCCCTTGCATATTGCGGGACGTCATATATGGCTTGCATCCTTTCTTTTTCAGGGTGACTTTCGCATGGCATGTAATAATCACGACCACCTACATTATGGACGTGAATACCTTTACACCCGATTATAGTTGATATTTGTTGAGCTTCCTCTTTTGTAGTGAATAAAGGGTAATTGTCGATTACATCAATAAGACTGAATGCAAGTGCATCATATCCATTATTTGCTGCGTCTGTAGTAGTAGTGTCCCTTGCTGGTACTGGTTCTTGGTAATCAAGGTTTCTTTCACTAGTCCCTTTATTGATAAGTCTGTTTTGCGCTTTTCCTTTAGTATCATCAATAGGCTTATAAAATAATTTCACCCACTTATGACGACAATTGTAAGACCCTCTCCACTCGAATATATCATATATCCCTGAATACTTTGATATATCAGTATTAACCTCTCTGTCTGTAAGTGATTGAATATCCTCTCTGCGATATATCAGGTTTTTACTCATCATAACACCGCAAAAAGGTCTGTTTTTTTGGTCTTTAGGACCTACATATTTGTAGCGAACTCTGGCGTATGGTGTATCCTCTTCACTGACCTTATTAGGGTCGCTACTGATTATACCTACAAATTGATTTGGATTTGGTAATTCCTCTACTTTATAGATTTCCCAACCATCCATATTGCTGTCTTCACCCAACGCAGTAACGGCTTCAGCCAGTTCGTCCATTTGTTTTTCATTAAGTATTTCATAAGGCTGTAGTTTTTTGGCTTCACTTTGATTGAAGGCAAGCCAATTCTCCATATGCGCAGGACGATTCACTAATGCAATACCATCAACGCCTACTTCAGGGTCATGTATTAAGTCATCATCAATTAATAACTCTACTATTCTCATAAAAGATATATCGATATACCCCTAAATATAAAATGAAGGTTAATTTGCCGGCTTATAAGAATGAACGACTTTTCACTTCTCGGTCAAGTTGCATTTGCGTCTCAACATCACTCGCTACTACATAAGTCTTAAACACCGGCATATCACCTGTTTTTGAGGGTTCTGGTGTATTTATATCAGCATCGAATGGTCTTCCCCCTCCCAACTGATTAATTGCACTTAAAAGGGGTCTAAACATGTTAGTGCTTCTGGCGTTGATTACACTTTCACCATTAGATAAGTTTGCACTTACAGAATCCGAAGTTGAAGTACCAGGTCCTTGGACTAAACCTCCATATGCCATATTAGGTACTGGGGTGCTCCTGATTTGTCTTACTGCCATAAGACCTGTAGTAAGTACCGATGCGGTATTTAATATTTTTGCGATTACATCGAAGGGTGAAGGTAATGCTGATTCCTGTTTAAGTGCTTCACTGACCCCTAAATAAGTGTTAATTAACGCCTGAGCAATTGCAGCACCTTTACCCAATTTAGATTCCTCACCTACTACCTGCTTAAAGATTTCAAGTCCTTGAAGTGGCAATGCATTTTTTTGGTCTTGAATCATTTTTTCCTTCATCAATAATGATTGTTGCGCGTCAACCATCGCTTGCCCGTATTGCTCCTGTATTTGTAATATCTCCGCATTAGTCAGTCCTTCAGCGGCTAATTCAGCATTTAATTTTTGTAGTAGTAATGCTTCAAGGTTTTCTAGGTCTTGTTGATTATAAACCTTTTGTAATCCTAACAGAATATCAAGGTCGCTTTTCTTTTTGTTTAATCTTTCAAGCTCAGCGGCTTTTTCATTAGCAAGTCTTTTTTCCTCCTCGTCCTTTTCCTTCTTGGTAATTGCTTCCTCAAGTTTAGCAACAGAATTAAGGTATTTGGTTTGCGCTTGTTCTCTCAACTCCTGTTTATGTTGCTCAGTAGTTTTAAGGTCATCAATGGCTTCAAGGTCAGCATCTCTTTGGATTTCAAGTGTCGTCCTTGCTTTTTCATCTTCACTTTCAATAAGGTCAAGCATCAGTTTTTCCTCGAATGCCGCCAATTGTTCCATCTCCTGTTTGCGTTTATCCGCTGCGGCTTTTGCTTCAGCGGCTTCTCTTTGGCGTAGTCCTCTTCTTTGGTCGGCGGCTTCCTTTTGTTTATTTGCAGATTGCTCCTCTAACTGAGCAATTTTAATCCTTTGCTCAGCAAGTTTATTCAGGGTCTCAGCATCACTATCACTCATGGCGGCAAGGTTCTCCATGGCAACCAGTCTTGCCTTTTGTAATTTCAATTCCTCGTCGAGCATTTTTTGCTCCTTTTCAATTACTTCATCAAGGGCTTTACCTCTTTCCTCATAACTTAAGGTCTCATCATTAATCAATTGTTTTGCTTTTGCTAAGTCCCTGTTTTGCTCAGCACGAGCAACATTCAAGTCTCTTTGCTGGTCCTCAAGTTTTTGTAATTCACCTGTAAGTTGCGCAGCCTGCTTCGCTTCATTTGCAATTTCATTTGCAGTGTTTTTCCAGAAATCTAATGTAAAGATTTTTTTGAAATTGTCCCACGAACTAAATAATTCAAGGACGGTGTCCCTTAATACGTCCATCGCAGCACTGACACCTGCCATGACTCTGGCGATGGCTTCACCACCTGCTTTGGTTGAAGCGAATGCTTTGTAAAGTGCGGTAATACCCGCAACAATTGCTGCAAGAAATAATACAATCGGGTTTGCAAGTAATACCTTGAAGGTCTGTCCTAATCCTTTAATACCTTGACTAACACCACCTATAGGCCCAGGTATTGCAGCCATACTTTCACCGAAGGACTGCGATTTCAGTTTTGCTTTTTCGAATTGTGTTTCAGCATCCTTCAACCTTTTGTTTAAGTCCTTGAACTCTTTACTACCTAAAGGTGCTTTACCTAATTCAGTCCTTAACTGACCTATCCCTTCCTCGAAGTCATCAATAGATTTAGCAACCTTTTGGACCTGTTGCGTTGCTCCGTCAGTCTCAACGGTAATAGTATAAACAAACTCTTTTTTAGCCATAACTAATGTATAATCCTAAATATAATTTATCTTGGACACGACCCGCAATCCGTGTATGGTGGTGATACGATTACACCATCTTCAGGTGCGGAGCATGTACCAGTAATTTCATAACATCCTGGTAATAAGTCTAGATGAACCACTTTACTTATTGCATAAAATGTATTAGATGCCATGCAGACAATATCACCTGGGTCATCGCAATTTGTCCCTTCATAATAATATGGATATGACCCTTGCGATGGTGAAGGTGTCGGGGTTTTAGTCATTGTCGGGGTCGGTGTCGGTGAAGGACATGAAGTGCTACATGGATATGAAGTTGAATTAACCCTGATTGAACCAGTCGGTATTGTAGTCGAGCAAATTAATCCTACCTGACCTGCACCTATAGTATCGCTTGATGATAAACCGGTGCAACAATCAGTATAGTAGTAAGGTACCGAATAAGGGTTTTCGTTCTCAATCTCATACTCATAACATGCATTAGGGGTGAATGAAGGGGTCGGTGTCGGGGTCGGTGTAGCCTGTGAAGGTGAAGGTGTAGGCGTAATTGACGGACTACAATCTTCTTCATAATTTTCTCTAATACCACCTTGTTTAATAATAGTATTTGCGTCGCAGGTGCAACCTGTTGCGACATTACTCGGACCGATATAAACATTAATACGCTCACCTGTGTCGCAGTCAGTATATTCAACTGACGCAGCAAATGGATTTTCATTTTCCCACTCATAATACGTGCAACTGGTGCAACCTGTCGGTAAGATGGTCGGGGTGACTCCTGGTCTCAACTCATCATAAGGGACTACACCATTAGTTGAAATACTTACATTACAATTACAATCAGTATAAGGTGCGCTTAGGTCAAGGGCTTGATAAGTGTAACCAGAATTGTAAGTCCCACCTGTAATGGTATAGCATTCACCATCAATACTTACATTGTATCCTTTAAGGTAATACACCCCATAATTCAAGTCTGTTGAAGTGTGAAGGTCAGTCCCACCCGTGCAGTTAATCAAGTCATAATACCTTATTCTGTGTCCTTCATATTCCTTGGTAAGTTTAATCAATTCAACATTCGCAATATTAGGTGATACTAGTGATGCACCTGTAATTTTATTCACCCTGTAGTAATCACCATCAATAAATATTTTTTCATTGAATTGTAGTCCTCTCACCTCTTCAGGTTTAAGATAAATTGATGCTTTAATAATCCTATTATTTTCATTAGTAAGGTCTTCAATGTAGTCCTTGTAATATACATCATAAAGGTCTTCATAATCGCTCAGGTCATACTCCTGAAGGTCGAATCGGTCATTTTTATTCCATACCATTGCGTGAGTCAGTCCTGTTGCACCATAAGGGTAAGTGCTGAAGCGATTACCACTAGACCAGTTGTTTGTCTGGTAGTCATTGATATAGATATACCTTGAATATGTACCGAAGCTGACTAATGGTATTGCTGGCTGTCTAAACAATAATTTAGGGGGTGTCTTATATGGTCGAAACTGAACGAATGTTGAACCATCTTTTTCCTGCGTTTTTGTGACGTAGTAATTTGGTATAGTAAGTCCTTTCCATGATGATAAAACATTCAAGGTCGTATCAACCTGACTACTGAATATAGGGTTGAAGTTTAATACTTTATCCCTGTAGTCAGTATTAAGTGAAATGGTATTTTGCCCGAAGTCTCGGTCATTATTTTGCTCCTTGAATGTTTTATTACTACCACCATCATCTTTGGCGTAAGTATAGTCAAGTGTCCCGTTGATTATTGATGTAAGGGGTTGAACGGTAATAGGCTTATCCTTATCAATTTTATCACTCCAGTCTAACTCATCACCTTTACCTATCCAGTCAATAATAGGCTCAACTTTGATTTTTGTCGGGTCAGTGTAATCAGGTATTACAATAAGGTTGAATAATTTATTTACTGATGTAATGAAGTCAAGTTGCTTAATATCAGGTTTAATAAACTCTCTCATCGCAACATATGTATCCTCACTATAAGGCTGACCTGAATATAGCGGGATATAATGCGGTGCTTCAACTAATTCAACATTGATTTTGCTGATGGTAATACCATTACCGAATATGTTGAATCCGTAATACCTGAAAAACTTCCATGCGGCGATACTGTCTGCTAAGTAAAGGACTTCATCCTCCATATAATCACCCGCAGTCCCACCTGTGATGGTGACGGCATCATCAACATAACCGAAGTTTTCGCAGACACTAGTGACGGCTGGTATATTACCATAAGTGAAGGTAAGTGTCCCATTATCTACATTGACGACACCACTGAATGTAATTTTCCATCTGTAATACCCACTTTCATAAAGATAAACTAGGTCAGGGTAAGTATTATAAAAATAGCGGTCATTTACGGTCCATGCTGAAGTGTATAATCTCTTGTAGGCAAGTCCGTTATACGGGGGCGGTCCTGCCCATGTTGAACTACATGCGTAATTAATTGAAGTCCCTGTAGTCGCTCCTGTAGCCCCGAATGCATATTGTGAAGGGACGGATTGCGCAGGGTATAATCCTTCATTACTGGTAGTAAGGGGCATGTATATTTTCTTAAAGTAAGCGGTATTAAAAAAGTCACTTTCAACCTTGTATCCGTTTTCTCTAAAGATTGCTTCATAAAGGTCTTTGATGCGTAAAGAGCCAGTAAAGTATTGACCAGGAACGTATTTCCATTCACTATAAACAGGGGCATTGTCGCTGTTCCAGTAAGTAAGGTCATTATTAGTTGAAGGGGGTTTTTGAAAATTAAGACGGGGTATTACATTTGCGTTAATTTCCTGTATCCCTGTCTCCGTGTCCTCAAGGTAAGAATAACCTCTTGATAAAATACTGAAATATACATTACCATTTTTCATCGGGTCATCACTAGTGTAAAGTGATGGTTTAAGGTCAGGGTCATAATCCCAATTGTAAGTCGATGCCATTGATTCAGGGTAACCAGTCACGGCATACTCCCATGGTGTATCAACCCATAATTGAAGGTCTGATAAATATTTGTCTTTGATGTTTGCAGTAAGATTACCTACCTCACTATAAAAGGTGACGTCATATACAATTTCACCCGCAGTTTTTGTGACTGAATTAAGACGGATATATCCTGTGTATAATGTAGCCCCATTATTCAGTATTTCAGCGTCGAACTTACTTAAAGGTGAATAGTCGAATGTTGAACTATTAAAGTCATAAAAGTGATTGAATATATCATTATTTTTTTTAGTCCCTGGCAACTTAAATTGTTGCGTAAAGGGGCTATTTTTTTGCGTAATGTCTTGCACTTCGTTGAATGAAACGTTGATTTTTAAGTCCTCACCTCCGTAAAGGTCAATAAACTTAATTTCATTATTAATAATAGTCCTAATTTGTAGCATTATCCTTGCGTGTAATATTTGTTTATCGGTGTATATTCAAGGGTGAATGTATATTGTACCAGTTTATTATAGCGGTTTTTATATTCCTGTATTGAATTAGTTTTTAATACTACAGGTAATAAATACGGATTATATGATTTTTCAGTTTTACCAGTCCAATCATGGTCTTCAATAATATAAACTTCAGGTGATAAGAATAAATCTTCTACTATTTGTTTATCATTATCCGTTAAATACCATGTATTAACTGTCATCTCTTGCGTTAATTCCTGGTAGAATATAGTCTTCCTCCTATTTGTCGATAAAAGTGAATAGACGTCATTATTTAAGGACGAGGTCTGACTATAGATATCTCTTGTTATTGTATTACTTTCAAGTGCTTTACGGTCAAGGGTATATGTATCCCATACTCCTTGTCGGTTTAAGAATAATACATGGACGGGGTCTGATAAGCAATCATCTTGCTCAAGGTAATATTCAAGTATTTCACTATACCCATATCCGTCATATTGATAGTTACCTACGCTATTTGCTAACCAGAATGCAATTTTACCACCTGCAAGGTCAGGCTGTATTTGGTTCCAGTAAAGTATCCTTTCATTTTGCGGGGTAATACCTGTATAAGAATGGTAAGGGTATTCCTCCTCCCATGATATAAGGTAATCACCTGATTGCGTTGATGCAGATGCATAACCTAATAATTGTAAGTCATTATTAAACTCAAAGTTTGCGTTTTCACTTAAAAAGCCATTGAACCATGAAATAAGAATCGGGCATGAAGGGTGATGTCTCCTTCTCCTAACCCTTGAAGTATTAATACCTGCAGATGCAGAATTAATGGTGAATAACTCATCACCCGCAGTAGTAAGGAAACGTGATGGCTGACTTTCATTAACGGTCGTCCCACTCATCAGGTAAGTTTTTGCTTCCCACCACTCATGTTGCGTATCAGGTGAAGTTGCAGTCCAATAATCATTATTGCTTAAGTAAGGTGTATATGTCCCTTGCTTCAATGAAGTAACATTCCATATGGTTACTGCAGGGGGCGAAT
>Ga0070753_1002236_pt1 | contig 10405 bp, 13 predicted proteins | sample VirMetDEL_Aug_31_FD_77441 | JGI IMG/M metagenome (GOLD analysis project Ga0070753, IMG submission 77441) | Aqueous microbial communities from the Delaware River and Bay under freshwater to marine salinity gradient to study organic matter... | ecosystem: Environmental > Aquatic > Marine > Coastal... | reverse complement strand
TGTATGATAGAAATGGTAATTTAACTCTTAACAAATTACTCATAGAATTAAGTTCAAATGAAACTGAAACAGTGTATAGATACATTGACAAAGACATCATCAGAACAGTGTTTATTGGTGATCCAGAAGATGAAGATTACACACCAATGATCAATGATCCAGATCTAGTGCAATCCGATACTAACATTTATTATATAGAACAAGAAAACCCCCTCGGATATATACCTTGTATTCCAGTATATCAAAATCAAAAAATATACAATGGTATAGGTAGTACACCAACTTTTGATTTAGCACAAATACAACGTAGTGTGTATGGTGACATGGCAGAGATATATTCAACTATTGCATACTCTGCACATCCTAGTTTGGTAGTAGATGAAGAAACCGATAATTTAAACAATGGTGAATTAGGTGCCGAGCCTGGTTCCATCGTGAGAGTGCCCAGTGCTGTAGGCCAAGGTGCACCTAATTATGTTTACGAATTCAAAGCACCACCTCTTAATGCATTAAGTGAGATCCGTGCTTTAGTAGATCAAAAGATTGATAAAATGAACCAATTGGCAATGATCAGAAGTGATGAACTGATTAAAGCATCTAGAAGCGGCGAGCAAATCAGAGAATATGACGCCAAGATGGAATCATTTATCAGAAAAAAAGCAACAAATTTAGAAAACGCTGAATATCAATTGTGGACAATCTGGTTTGATTGGACAAATCAAAATATACCAGAAGATTTTACTATCAGTTACAATAGACAATACAACACCAGAGCTATTGAAAAAGAAATTGATGAAATAAACAAATTGATCACAGTGTTTGAGAAGTATGATCAAGTATTTTACACAGATGTAATAAGATTCACAGCAGAACATTTTGAAACATCTGCTCTAGCAGAAGCAAGAGCAGTAGAATTAGGTGGCAAAGGATATCATGAACATGTGCTAGAAGATGGCACCACAGTGTATATGCCTTTCCCAACACATGCAGAATATGAATTGAGATTACAACTGAATAATCAAGGCTCGGACTATGAGGAAGGCCTAGCCATCAATGCTAAAGATTTAAAAGAAAATTTGCGTGACCAATTGCGCCAAAGACTAGAGGAATTGTTGAATTCAACAAGCACTCACAACAGTCTTTAAAACAATTGATATATACGGCTCCTCAGCCGATAAAAAGGAGATACAATGAGTGAAGAAATCACTACAGATACGCTGATTGCAGGCGAGAACGTGCAACCCGTAAAGACAGAGACGGAGGCAGAAACTACAACAGTTGAAGCAAACTCTGAAGATAAGGTGTCTAAGCCTAAAACACCAAGTGTGGAAATTAGAGACGGCAAAACATTTGTCGATGGTGTAAGAGTTTACAGCAGAGATGAAACAAATGTTATTGCATCAAAGGCTAGAAAAGACGTTGAAGCAAATTTGCTCAACGAATTGGAAGTTGAAAGTTTTGACAAAGTTAAGTCAGTAGTTCAGCAATTAAAAAATGCTAACCCTGATGAACCACAAAGTTTAAACGTTCAAAGTCTTAGAGATGCAGTTGCTAAGAGAGAACAAACAGTAGAAGAATTAAGAGCAGAATTACAAAGTGTTAAAACTGAGTATACACTTAAGGAACATATTGGTACTCTCAGAGACAACATGCCTACAACATGGAATGCTAACCAAAAATCAGCAGTAGTTGATTTGATGAAAGCAAGAAACATGTTGCACTTGGAAGGAGATACATTTGCTATTAAAAATGGTGAAAGTTATCTCACAGTAGATGGAGAAACTCCAGACTACTCATCAGCAGTTAAACTTGTTGGTGAAAGTTTAGGTTTACCTTTTAGTAAAAAAGGTATAGACAGTTTTGATGCAGATAAACAGCCTTCTAAGGTCAGTGAAAAAGGTGCTAATATTCAAGATTTGATTAAAGGCAGCCCAGATCTTAGAAATGCTTATGTGAAACTGCGACAAAGAGGAATTAAGGCTGCGGACTTAACAGAAAGCAAACTTAGATCCTTTGTAGAAAAAAATAAATTAAGCTCAACGGCAGAGAGATCGTTGAGATAATAGCCAAAATTAAAGGAGAAAATCATGGCAACAACAACAGCAGGTATAGCCGAGTTGTACTCCGATGTAGTAGCAGATCTTATTAGCTTCTACGATAATTTTGTACTGCTTCCAAACCAACAACTCATTGTGAACCAGTACAATTTAACAGGTGCAATTGGTAATACAGTTAAAATTCCTTTGACTAACTCATGGCCAGCAGGTAACAGTTCAGTTGGTGACAACATCGACTTGATCAACGCCGGGTTTGATTTCAACCCAGGTGCTGTAAGCCTTACAGTTGGAAAAAGAGGTGCAGGTAGTTTAGTATCTGAAGAATCACTAGAAGATGGTGGATTCGAAACAGTTAGAAATGCAGTAGTAACTAGACTTTCTAGAGCTATTGCTCAAGCAACAGACAAAGCAGGATTCAACATCTTAGCATCTGGTGCTGAAGCAGATCTAACAGATATCGCTAACGTTGATATCACAAACGACAGTGGTCTTTCAAACGCAGACCTTGCAAACGCAGACGTTTCTTTTGTAATGTCTCCAGAAGCAATGGCATATGCTGTTAAAAGAGAACCAACTGTTAAAATGTTTGAAGACATTCAAAATGATAACCACCAAATGGTTGCTACAGTTAGAAATGGTTTCGTAAGAACACCTAACGGTAACAGTGATCAAATGGTAAGAGCTATTATTGCTTCAGATTTAATTGGTGAATCTAATGCTTCTTTAAGAGCAAGTTTAGACATGGTTTCTACATCAGTAGCAAACTTAAGAAAACTTAATGCTCCTACAGACGATTCAGGATTCTACGCCGCTGTAGTAAGTGCCGCTCATGAATTCCATTTAGCAAAAGAGCTAAACGGTATCGGTGGTATTTCAAGTGGTTCAATTGGATCAATCAGTCAAGACCTTGCTAACCAAGCATTGCTTGAAGGCTTAATCGGTCAGGCTGTTGGATGTCGATTCTATAGAAGTAATAATGTACCAAGCGGAATCGCTTCTGCTTAATAATTAGGAAGATACTATGGCATTTGTAACTAACATATCCGGCAACGTAATTAGTTTTGCAGACAGTTTTGACGTAAGAGATATTGAACAGAGGATTTTTGAAGCCAATGAAATCAATTTCTTAGATGCGGCATCACCTGCCTTCGCAAGTCTAGATGATTACATAGATAATTTGTTGGAAAAAAGCACAGACAGAATATTGCTTAAAATTAAAGCAAGTTCATGGTGGAGAGATTATAACAGTTTTGTTGGATCCTCTATCAGTAACATAAATGTTTTGCCTGATGTTGATCCTGACAAAATCAAAAATCGTCAACAAGACTTCACAGATATGTGTGTGTTCTATTGTCTAAAAGAATACTTATTGCCCAAAACAGCAGACTTCGGTATAGAAGAAAGCAGTGAGGTGCAAAAAATCAGATATTATGATAACAAGTACACTGAATATTTCAATGAATTGTTAGCCATTGCTGATTGGTATGATGCAGATGGTGACGGCACAGTTGAAGGTGGCGAGCAAATGACATCATTTAGGAGAACACGTAGAACACGTGGTAATCCATACGTGACAAGGATTAGATAATGACAACCAGATCTACTTTACTGAGTCAGATTACAACCAATTTAACAGGTAGCAATGTTGCTGTTAGTAGCGAACTACCTTGGTTGCAAGATGGAACTGAACTTTACAAAAAGAATAAAAAACATTTTTATCTTAGTGAAGAGTCAGAAAGCAGAGATGAGTTCATTAAAACACTTGACAAAAATGATGTCGAAGAAAAAACAGTTACATTAAATGGATATTTGGTAGTTGATGCCAAGAATCAACCTGGCGATATAACAAATGTGGTCGCCAATATCATGAACGCAAACAGTAGCATCACAAGCACTATTGATAATAGTGTGAGTTATGAGACAACGTTTGAAGGTGATGATATAATTTACACATTTGAATATAACTTTATTACTATAACATAGAGGAGAAAACAATGGCAGTGATAAACGTAAGTGCTGGTTCAGAAGCCGTACTTCATCTTAGTGCAACATCAGCCGCTGAGGCTAACGTTGCGGCTAACGCACTCGTTGTTCCTCAAATGCAGGACATCACAGTAAACAATACTGTGGGTGTGTTTAGATTTAAAACTCTAGACAACACTGCGGAATCGGCTGTTACTATTCCAGCAACAAACCAAATCGCACTTAACTGTGTGGTTGATGAAACAGCATTTTTTGGCACCGGAACAGGTGGCGATGATGATGCTAAAGAAAATGGTTTGTTCGGTGTAGCAAAAAACAAGACAAAAGTATACTTCAACGTATACTTTAATGGCACAGACTCTACATCTAGATTTGTTTCTGGAAGTGGTTATGTTGCAGGTCTTGCACCAACAGTCAACATGGATAGTCCTGTTTGGGTAACACCTTGTACTATTGAAGTAGATGGTGATTTAACTGAACATACAGTACCATAAACAAGTTATGTGAGTGTGCCTTTCGGGGCACACTTACTTTTTTGAGGTAAATACTGATATGAAACAAAGAACAAAAGAAAAAGCAACAGAATGGCTTAAAACCGCAAAGAAAGGTGATAAGTTTTCTATTGACACAGTTCCTCACAGCAAAAAAGAGATTGAGGAATTATTAGGTATAAAGGAAAAAAGTTATGCAGATATGGGACAGACATTCGACGAAGGACATAGTGAAGAGCCTGGAGTCGGAACTAGCGAAAGCACAGAATGAATTAAACTGTGCAAAGGGTGATCTAGAAAAGATTACCAACAGAGTAGCATTTTGTATTAGTGCTATACACAATTTAAAGAAAAGAGATATACAGGAGTAAGATATGCAGTTAGAACAACTAGCAGTAAAACCACAATTGGTAAAAATGACAATTACTTCACCAAAGATTGTAGAAAAATATGGTGAGGAATTGGATTTTTACGTCTATGACAGGCAAAAACTTGATGTGTTTGCAAAAATGGCAAACATCACTGAAGACAATGCCATGCAATATTCACAACTACTTACAGATTTAATCCTCAATGACAAGGGAGAACCTGTGATGAGTGAAGAAAAAATATTGCCCATAGATGTGCTCACAGAAGCAATTAAAATTATTGGCGATTTGTTGGGAAAGTAACAAGCCACATTGTTGATAGAGATAATCCTACCACACAATGGATATTGTTGATAGACACACTTGCTAGGACATACAGTTGTTTGCCTAGCCATGTTTTAAAACATGCAGACACATTTGATTTAATGGTTTTTGATGTTGCTATGGCAAATATGGAAATTGAGCATGCTATAAGCAATAAAAAACCAATACCGAGTAAATACTATAAAGATGTAGATTTACAAGAGAAATTAAGAAAAGCGAGAGAAAAAAGTGGCGTCGATCAAAATAAACCAGAAACAAATTGATGATTTGTTTGACACAATAGGTGAACTTCCGGCATATGTGTTGGAAGAAGGCTATGACTATTTCAAAAGCATAACACCTATAAGAAGTGGTAATGCAAGAAGTAAAACTGTGTTAAAGAAAGGTAAACAATTTGATACTAGAAGCAATAAGATACATGCAAAGTATCCATATGCAGGTAGATTAGATGAAGGCTGGAGTAAACAAGCAAGAAAAGGCATGACTGACCCCACAAGCGACAAAATGCAAGATTTCGCAGATGAATTTGTGAGGAAGAATTTTTAAATGGCTAAGAATATTGAAGTAACACTAACCCTTAACACCAAAAAGTTTAAGGGACAATTAGCAAATGCTCAAAGGCAAATGCAAGGTTTTGGTGGTAGTGCCAATGTGGCCAAAGGTTCTATTATAGGATTAGCCGCAAGATTTGCACCATTAGCGGCCGCGGCAGTAGGTGTTACTGCGGCATTCAAAGGACTATCAGCCAGTGTGGGAGCCGCAAGACAAATTCAAGATATTGGTGTAGTACTTAAGAACATCGTGGGTGATGCAGAAGGTGGCGCACTAGCATTACAACAAGTCAGAGATATAGCAACTGAATTGCCATTTGCATTTGAAGAAATTGCAGGTGCAACTCCAGCATTGGCAACAGTTTCACAAAACTTAAAAGAATTAGAAGATAACACAAGACTAGCGGCAGACATTGCGGCTGTTACAGGACTGAGTTTCCAAGACGCTAGTAGTCAATTACAAAGAGCGTTTAGTGCTGGTGCAGGTGCCGCTGATATGTTCAGAGAGAAAGGTGTTCTCTCAATGGCAGGATTCCAAGCAGGCGCAAGTTACAGTATAGATGAAACCAGAAAGAAATTAAGAGAGTTTGGAACAACCATTGCTGGTGCGGCAAATGATCTCAACATAACACTAACAGGTAGTTTATCACAAGCAGGCGACAGATTTTTCCAATTTAGAAGTGCTGTAGGTGATGCCATAGTTCCAGAATTCACTGCATTCATCAATCAGATGGTTGGAATATTTGACAACAACAAAGAAACCATAACAGCATTTGCAAAAACATTAGGTGAAAGTGTTGTAAATGCATTCTACTCAATATTAGAAGTAGGTGCAGTTGTAGTTGATTATTTCTCAATGTTGTTTAGTGCATTGAAATCAATTGCACAGTTCGTAAATGACAAATTTGGTGACGTTATATACACAGTGTTCAATGCCGCGGCAAAAGTTATTGGTGGTGTTGTAGAAGCAGTAGCATTCTTAGGTAAAGGTATTGGTAAACTGATTGAACTAGCAGGTGGTAGTGCAGATGTTACACAATTCTTTGACAATATTCAAAATGCCGCAAACAAAGTTAGAACAGAAGGCTTAGACAAATTTGGTGAAGCATTAGATGACATGTTTAATGCAGTGCCAGTTACCACAGCACAAGATTTTGTTGCCGCACTCATAGAAGATTTAAGAGCCGCAGGACAAGTTGCTGATGAAGAAGCAGAAAGAATCAAAGAAATATTGGCTAACACTGAAGAAGCAGGCAAAACTCAAATACAAGCGGCAGCCAATTCATTTACAGAAAGTTTAGCAGATTACAAATCAGCCAGTGAAGAATTATTAAGCACATTCAGCAGTGCTACACAAAAATTAAGTGATGACTTAGCAACAGCATTAGTAGATGGTCAAGATGCTATGGGTGCATTCAAAGACTTTTTCAAAACTATTGTGAAAGAAATCATTGCACAAGCATTAAGACTTGCAATCATACAACCAATATTGAGTTCAATATTCGGTGCCTTTGGTTATAACATTGGATTCACAGGTGCTGGTGGTATTGAAAGTATCACAAAAAGACAAATGGGTGGCCCTATAATGAAAAACAAACCATACCTAGTTGGTGAAGCAGGACCAGAACTTATTGTGCCTAGTGGTGGTGGCAGTGTTATATCAAACAGCAGTTTAGCAGGCATGGGTGGCGGCACAGCAGTCACATACAACATCAATGCTGTAGACGCAAGAAGTTTCAAACAGTTAGTAGCAGAAGACCCAGAATTTATTTACGGTGTTACTAGACTAGGTCAGAGGAGATTACCAGCATAATGAGCATTCAAACAATCATAGATAGAGCAACTTTTATCACAATTGATAAAAGAAAACTTGCTTCACAATCAATATCACGCAGTGGTAGAGTTAAAACTGCTGAAGTTACCAGTGCTGTGCCTTATAGATTCACAGTGGGTGTTCATGAAGGTGCAACATACTCAGATAACAGAGCAGTATTAGAAGAATTAGATAGATTAGACGTAACAGAAGAAGAACAAGTTGATATTGGTTCAACAAACTCAGGACTAAGTTATATCACAGCATATCAAGGTGGTATCACCGGGGGCAGTATCAGCAGTGTGGGCAGTGATGGTAGTGAATTATACATCAATGCAAGTGGTCTTTCAGGCAGTGGCACACTGTTCAAGAAAGGTGACTTTATACAACCACAAGGCAACACATCTACATATAGATATCCTTATCAAGTAACATCAGATGTGGCATTTTCAACCGGTTCTAACGTAACAATACCAGTGCATAGACCAGTTATATCACAAGATGGTGTTGCACTTACTAGCGGCAGTGTTGTTTATGGATCAAACGTACAATGGTATGTTAAAATGACCAACAAACCAGCATACACCATACTGCCTTACAACAGATTCAGTTTAGATGACAATTTAGAACTTGTGGAGATTATTCAATAATGGCAACAACTATTGCACCAGTAGATGGTACCTTTAACGTAAAACATGCAATGCTTGTTGATTTAAATTTAACCAGTAATGTGTATTATGTGAGCACTGCATGGAAGCCAGTTACATATAACACAAATACTTACACAGAACTGGGTGCATTTTTAAGTATCAGTGATATGACAGAAGATATCAAAACCACAAATGGTGATATCACATTACAACTCACAGGCATACCAAGCAATCAAGATTACATGGCAGAAGTGTTGACAACACCTATTAAGGGTGGAGAAGTTACAGTTTATAGAGCATTTTTCAATGATGATTACAGTTTAGATTCAGGCAATGTGTTTCAGAGATTCAAAGGCATCATCACTAATTTTGCAATAGAAGAAACAGAAAATATATTAGAAGGATCACTAACCAGCACAATAGGTATCAGTTGTGCCAGCATAAACACCATTTTAGAAAACAAAGTTTCAGGTCAAAGAACTGCTCCTGTAGACAGAGATAAATTTTATCCAGGAGATCAAACCTTTTATAGAGTTCCAGAATTACAAAATGTACAGTTTGACTTTGGTAGAGAATATACCGGAGGCTCAGGCTACGGAGGTGGCGGTGGCGGAGGCCGTGGCGGTGGACGTTACGGTGGCGGACCATTTAGTGGTATCAATGTGAATTTGAGATAATGATTAGAACAGCAACAATACAAGATTTTGATAGAATAATGGAGATGATGATAGATTTTGCTAATTCATCACCATATGAAGCACAACACAATCCCATATACGATGATGAATATGTGAGAAGATTGTTGTGTAACTTTATGCAAGCCGGAATGATACTGGTAGGTGAGGTAAAGGGAGAGATACAAGGCATGTTGATAGCAGGAATAGCACCAGATGTGTGGCTTCCTGAGGTAAAAACCATGAAAGAAATAGCATGGTGGGTAGATCCAGACCACAGATTTTCAACTTTAGGCTTCAGATTACTCAAAGAATATGTAAATTGTGGTGAAAAAATGGTAGAACATGGCATAATTGACGGTTTTACACTCACAAACATGGAAATTTCACCAGATTTTGACTTAGAAAAACGTGGATGGAAGAAAATAGAATCAAATTTTTTATATGAGGGTGTGTAGATGGCAGTTTTTACAGCAATAGCAAGTGCAATCGTAGGTGCAATCACAGGTGCCGGCTTTGCGGCAACGTTTGGTGGCTTTATAGCAGGAACATTAGGTATTGGTGCAACAATTGGTGTTGCATTAGTTAGTGGTGGTCTTGCCTTAGCAACAGCAAAAGCCACAGGTTTGTTTAAACCACCAGGATTTCAACAAGCAAAAGATCCAGGTGTTAAAGTTCAGTTATCACCAAGCACAGATAACAGGATACCAGTGTTCTATGGCCGTGTAAACACAGGTGCAATCATGGTTGATGCAGGTATCACCAATCAAAACAACACCATGATATATGTGATGGTTATAGGTGAAAAGACTGATTCAGGCAGTTATACAGTAAACAGTATAAAAAGAGGTGATGCAACATTAAACTTTACTGGTGGTTATGCAAGTGCAACATCACCAACAGTTATAAGTCAAACAGACCCTAATGCAACAGCAAGTACTAGAGTAAATGGCAAAATGCGTTTGAGAGTTTATGCCGGTAACGCTCAAAGTAGTGTAAATCAAATATTCCCTCCATTAGGCACAAAGGTAGCGGCACAAACATTGTTGTCAACAATTAGTGCAACAACAAATTATGAAGACCTAGTGTATGCAGTATTTGAAATGGACTATGATCCAGAAAATGGTTTAACGCAATTAGGTCAATTGACCTTTGATATATCTAACACACTACATGAGCCATCAAATGTGTTGTTAGATTATTTGCAAAATGACAGATATGGTGCAGGACTTGCAAACACTGATCTAGTGTTAAGTTCATTTGATGACATGTATGATTATTCAAATATCAATGGCACTTATGGTAATGTTGATTTTATCACCACAGCAAATGTCACAGCATATCACAGCAGATGGCAAATTGATGGTATGTTATCAACTTATGTAGATGTAAAAACAAACATAGATAAAATTTGTCAAAGTGCTAGTACATTTTTCACATATGATAACAAAAACGGTAAGTTCAAAGTTGTGCCAAACAAAGAAGCAACTGCAG
>Ga0070753_1002223_pt1 | contig 10429 bp, 7 predicted proteins | sample VirMetDEL_Aug_31_FD_77441 | JGI IMG/M metagenome (GOLD analysis project Ga0070753, IMG submission 77441) | Aqueous microbial communities from the Delaware River and Bay under freshwater to marine salinity gradient to study organic matter... | ecosystem: Environmental > Aquatic > Marine > Coastal ... | reverse complement strand
ATTCCGTAGTGGGCGCTTGACTTGGGGGAGCAGTCGCACCCATTTCTACTCCTGTCGTCTTTGCTTCTTGTTTTAAGATCGCGTTGGGAAATTTAGATAAAAACTCCTGTTTTCTGTTTGGGGCAACCTCATAGGTCTGACCATCAACTATATAAAATTCATTCATTAGCTAGAAAATTCTCTATTAACAACATTGGCTAAGTCATCTCTTTTGTCCAATATAGAAAGATCACCTATTTTTCCGCCAGTTTTGTAATAATTTACAAAAATTTGTTTATTCTCTAAAGTTTTTGGTATATTGTGTTTTTCAAAAAATCTTTTTTGAACCTCTGTTAGATTAGATGTAGTACTAGCACTTGAGTTCATATTAAATTTTACAAGACTGCCTTTAGAATCTTTAAAACTACCAGGCACTTGGTTCTGTTTTTCAACTTGCTGATCTTTTTCTTGTTTTAAAGCATTAGCTATTTCCTGTATACTACCAGTTTTAGAACCACTTTTTATTATACTAATAAGTTCATCAGCATTTTTTTGATTAACTTGTAAGCCAGAATTTTGTAATGCATCTATAATGTTTTTATCTGCATTAACAGTTTCTTTTTGCGATTGTTTTTGTTGAGCACTTTGTTGTTGTTGTTGAAGTTTTGCATTTGCTGTGTCAACATCTTCTTTTATTTTATCCATCGAAAGTTTGATATAATCTCTTCTAGCGTTATATCTTTCAGTTGGTGGATAATTTTTAGCGTAAACATTATCAAATATTTCACCAAATGCTACTTGTGCTCTTGTTGGTTCGTTTTTAAAATCAACTGTTTTGATAATAGATTGTCCAGAAGCTTCATCTAACACTTGATAATTAAACGTGCCTTTTAAAGGATCATAAGCACCTTCTTGTCCAGTACCACTATATACTGCTGATATTAAATTAGAAAAAGTATCATTTACATTTGACTGTAAATAATTTTTATCATATAACTCTTTTTCAACAGCAATTTCTTGTTTAGGAATATCAACAACAATATTTTTTCTAATTAGATCACTCATTTTTGTTTCTATAGAAAATGCTCTAGCTTGATCAAAAACTTTTATATCTTCTATATTTATTTTTTCAGCTGGCAAATTTTCATAATCTAAACCTAAATCTAAAAGATCAGAACCGTTATATGCTCTTTCTTCTGGTTTCATATCTAAAGCAAAATAAGCCTTCATTCTTTCGTCAACAACATTTCCATATAAAGAAATATTATTACTTATAATACTTTTTACAGCTTCTTCTTTATTTTCATCAGTTATTTCTCCAGCAGCAATTCTACTATCTATTTCTCTTTGTGCGGACAGTAAAACTCTATTAGCGCTTTGATCAAAAAAATCTCTATCATTATACCTTGTTGAAGATGTATTTAGTCTATTTACTAAAGTACCTAAATTATGTTTTTTACCTTCATCATCTTCAAGATATAATTCATATTTATCTGATTTTAATTTTGCTTTTCCAGCTTTGTATTTTTGTATAAGTAATCTGTCATTAGGACTGTAAAGCGTATTACTATCATCTGCTTGATCCTTAAAGGTATTATACAGGTTTTTATTTAAAGATATTGTAGAAATAATCTCGCGTCTAGCATCAGCATTTTCTTCGTCAAAAAAACCTTTTTCAGAAGTAGGTGCAGAATACATGTTATAAAATAAATCTCTTTCTTCTTTATTTATTGTTTTTACTTGGTTTACTTGTTTTTCGCTGTCTTGAATATAACCTACTTTATTTTTAGCATTATTGGTTTCTACTAGTCGTTTTTTTTCTGCCGCCTGTTCAATAATACCAATAAACTTTGCCATAGAATTTTCAAAAGACTTTGAAAAAGCTGTATAGTCTTGTATTACGCTATTTTGCTGTGGATTAGTGTAACTCATTTTATTTAATTATTGTTAAAAATGCCAGAAAAAATACCATTGTCACCTTTACCAAAAGCACCGCCAGCAGCTAAACCACCTATAGCTCCTAAACTTCCTATGGCAGATCCTAATCCAGCCATTTGTTGTTGTCTATAAGCTGCTTCTTGCTGTGTTGCTTGATCAAGCTGCGCTTGCGCTCTTTCTAATTGTTGCGTTTCTCTTGTTTCTCTAGCGCCAAACATAAACTGTTGCCCAGCAGCTCTAGCCTGTTGAACTCTAGACATTTCTTGTAAGCGCATTTGCTGCATTTGAGCTTCACCTTGCGCTCTTAATCTAGAATTTTCAGCTTCTTGTTGCTCAATGCTTGCTGCAATGCCTTGTTTAGATCTAGCTGCTGCCTGCGCAAGAGCCGTAGCTCCTCCAGCACCCGCACCTGTTTCTCTTAATACATCTAACGTAGAAGCTAAAGATATATCTGTTTCAGCAGCTTGCATTTCTGCTTGCTTAGTTGCCACTTGAATATTTGCAAAAGGATTTGATATCATAGAAGACAAATCGGTTATTGCCGCATAAGGATCTATAATTTGTTGTCTACTAGCTTCTAATCCTTTAAGTTTTAAATCATACCTTTGCATATCAGATGCGGCTCTTTTTCTAGCACTACCAGCTCCTATTGCTTGAGTTATACCACCTATAAGACTAGATCCAAGTCCAATTAAAGCAGAAATTGGTTCCATATTAATAACTATTTATATTATAATTAGTTGAAACGCTAAATAATTCTTTGTAATCTGTAGCGTCTGTTTTTATTCTCATTTTTGCAAAATAACCTTTTATTCCAGAAACATCGCCGCCAAAATTTATTTCATTTCCGTATGGCACCGTGTTTTCGTCTTCGTCATTATATACGTTTTTATTAAATATATTAGCGTAATACTTGTTGTCATATTTTTTAAAACCAGATATAATAAGATCTTCGTTTAGAATATTATAAGCCACTATATCTTCCGCAAAATCAGAATCTGTGATTATATCTTCTATATTCCACGTATTTGATCCTTCATAATTAATAGTTAAGAAATTCTTATTTGCAGAGGGGTTTTGATTAAATACAATATCTACATAGCAACCATCTGAATTACCACCATAAAAAGTACAGAAATCAGCAGAAGTTGAATTATGCAACCAAATTTCATCGCCCTTTAATGTATAATAGTTTCCGTCTAAGCTTCCACCACAATCTGGAACAAAGCTAAAAAAGGACGTCCAACCATTAGAAGATTCGTCAAAGGCAATACTTTTATTTATTGAACCATCTAGCGTGAGAATGTAATCTTTGTTATACATGTCCCAACTTCCAACTATAGTGCTTGCATTTTTAAGATTATCTCTAAAATAACCTCGCATGCCATAATTGGATATTTCTGTAATACCGTCACGTGAAAGTCTTAAAACTGCTCCTTTTGGTTTGTCTACAAAATATTTTCTACCAGCGTACACCGCAAAGCTTTCTGGATTAGTTCCTATACCATAGTTTGTTCCATAGCTGTTTATTTGACTAATAACTCTTTGACCAGCAGTTGTTAATCCTTGGCCTTCTGCAGTATAGATAATATCTTTATCAATTAAAGCTTGTGATACTTTTTCTTCTTGAAATATAAGTAAATCTTCTGTATCTGCGTATAATTTTTGAATTGAACCATAGGAGGGATCTAAAGATCTAGTTATTTGATCACCTGAAGGAAATTGATTAGTATTGTCTACTCCTGTTCTTGGATTTATTATACCAGAATATATCAAACTGCTTGACCTTACTTGTTCTTGGTATTTTTCATTTACAAAGTAAGCCTGTACGCCATTATCAATACTAGGTTCATTATAACCTCCTTTTATTGTTGATTCTTGAAAACCTACATCTATATTGTTTATTTTGAAATTAATACAATTATAGTAGTTTATAGATATTGGATTTGAATCAATATCTTCTATTAAACCTTGCGTTGGAGTTTCAAAAAATATATCAATAGAAGATTCAAAAGGTTGAGTCTCTAATATGCTTAATGAAGCTATTTTACCTTTTAAATCATTAGTATAAGTTATACCATTTAAAGTACCACTAAATACATCTTTTAATTTTACACCAAATTCGCTATCAAATTCTACAATGCGATAATTATTTTGTTTTTTGTAAAACGTTGTTTCGTATAAATCGTAACTTGTATTTTTAATTTCATCAGGTATACTGTTAAAATTGTTTAATGTAGAAATACCAGTTACTTTTACCTCATTTAATTGTTTTTGTTCTGGATTTTCCGTATATATATCATATATATAATCTTCATTTAAAGCGTCCACGCCTTCTACATAGATATCTACACTTAAACTATCTCCAGATTGAGCAACTGAAACATTCGCGCCAGCCGTTGGCTGAGTTAAAGAATAACCAACCCTGTTTGCGTATGGATAAACAATAACGTTGTTATATGTTGGAAATATTTCTACAATATCTCCTTCTACGGCTGCTGTCGTTAAACTGACTGTATTTGTACTATTATTTGCTGTTGCTGATGATAATATGCCATTTACATAAACTATTGGACTACTCGCCATTGTGACACCGCTAGCGCCCATATCGCCAAAATAAGAATCAAATGTTCTTGTTATAATAAAATCTTGTTGTCCACCAGATCCTACAGTAAAATTGCTTTTATCTTTTGGCGTATAATTACTTATAGTAGAATTAGAGCCACTAGAATTTTGTATTCTATATCCAACGGCATATACTTGTTGCCCAAGTCCAGACTGTATTGTTCTTATAAAATAACTTTTATTTTCTAAAGATAAATAAACTTTAACGTTAGTACTACTTATGCTTGTTTCCGTATTATACGTAGAAGTATCTATTGGTAGTTTGTTTATATTATCTCCAAACAGTGTCGCATAAGTTTTGCCTTGATAACTTCCAAAACCAGGCAAATATATATTATAATACTCTTGACTTGCTTGTTTTACTACAACGCTATAGTATAACCATTTAGGGTTTAAACCTTGTATTTCTGATAAATCAGTAAAAGTTATTGTTAGTTTTTTGAGTAAATCAGCATCATATTCAGGAGAAGCATCTGTATCTAAATAAATAATACCATTATTTTCTCTTGAAGTTAAAACAGTGGAAGTTCTACCGTAGGCATCAGATAATACAATACCAACTTCATAAGATCTTTTTAATTTTAAACCTAATGCCTGGCTTGAATTTGTTGCCGTAGACACTGTAAAACTAAGTTTATTGTCAGCTGGCGTAGGAATATTTAATGTAAAGTTTCCATAAACAACTCTATTTCCAACAATTTCCTGCGCTAAAGCTTTTGTTGGACCATCATCATACACTCTAGTTAATTGTTGCTCTGGAAGTGTAGATTTTGGTTTTGTAGATTTGTATGTATATGTTATATAACTTATATTTCCAGCACTTGTAGTGGCTGTTAAATTGGATAATGTATCTATAATATTAACCGCTGGCGAATCAGATGTTTTCATTAAAACATCGATGCTATCTATGTTTATATCGTCAATAGTTAATTCACCAGAATTTTTTAAAGAATTAGAAGGAAGGTATATTTTTAATTCAAACTCGTTACTGCTATTAACCATTTGATCAATAATACCTTTTTTGTATATGGCACTTAATTGATCATCTGTTAATTCATTTGTTATCGTTTCTCCTGTATCAATAGTAAAGGCTATTTGTGAAAAAGGAGAAAACACAGAATAAGAACCGTCTTTAAATTTATAACGATAAGCAAATCTTGCAAATTTTTCTTTTATAAAATCACTGTTGTTTGAATTATAAGAAGAAGAAGTTATTTCTGGAGCTTTAAATGGAGCTGGTTTTAATATAGATAAATTAACATTTATATTGTAATTTATATCGTTATTATCTAAATATATTTTTCTTGGTTCGTTATAGTTGTCTGTCCAAAACAAAACATTCTCAATAACATTTATTCCAGTTATAAGTCTTGATTTGTTAAAATTTAAAAAAGAACCTGTATTAATAGCTGTTGGATTTTCATCACCCACTTGCCAGCTATAAATACCATGGTTCGTGTTGTCTGTTACAAAAAAATAAATAGTATTATTTTGATCGTTAAAAAAACTACCTATAATTTTTGGATTAGTGTATCCAGAAACAGAAGCTTCTAATGAATTACCCCTAATATTATGTACAACACCAACGTTTTCGCCATCGTCAGCATCATTTTTTGTAACTTGTATATTTAACGCATCTCGGTATTCACCTTCTGGCAATAACCGGTCATCAAGACTTTTATTCATCTTTCCAGCAAGGAAAGTGTTTTTAATCTCTGGCATTTAATTAGTGTTTGATTTGTTTAGATTTACCACGCATAACTTGAGTAAGTTCCGGTAGTTTTAAATCGTATAAGCGAAGTTTAGCATTACGCATAGAAGCTCTACGTTCTCTTCTAAAACGGTTTACAATATATTCTGGTACTTGTGCCATAGAAGATAATAAAGCGTGCGCTACGTGCTTATAAATAGCCTCTTCAGCAAATTTATGCACCTTCATTTCATCATCAGTACCCATGCTATCTGAAATATACTTTAATGTAACTAAGTATCCAGATAAATTACTTGTAAAATTTATTGTACCATTTTTTTCATCAATAACAAAAAATCCATTGTTATTCATAAGTACGGGATCGCCGCCAAAACGTTTACCCACTTCAAGCATTTTTTCAGCTGGATAATCAGAGTTGTAGAAGTAATCATCATCCGCAAAAGAACCTGCTAAATTTTTATAGTCAAGGCTTTTGAATCTTTCGTCTGTTAAAGGAGATGTAGTAGCAAGTTCATCATCACTGTCAAACTGATAGTTAAACTGGTCATCTTGCAAGATTGCTTCAGATGGCTTAGATGTAATTGTTCCTCTTGGTATAGGTCTTTCAATACCGTATTTATCTACATAAGAAATAGCCACATAATTAACATAGTCTTGTGGCATTGGAATTGACAAGCTTGGGCCAATCTCCATCTCTTGTATCTTTTCTACTTTCGTGATATCGTACGAAAATTCTTGAAGTGCTCTTTTAGCGTGGAAAACAACATCCCTTCTTTTGGCGCGGTTAATAATTTTACCGTCGCCAACATAGCCAACCATAAAGTTAGTAACGATATCAGCCAAAGAAGTGTACCTGTAATCGCCGTATACCTTTTCTTTAAGCGTTACGATTATTTGCGCATTATTAGCCGGGGCGGTAACAAATGTTAAAGTTGTTCCACTATAGCCATAAGTATTTTCAGCTTGAAGATCGTCGTCTATATATACAAAGAAATCAAGCTCATCTGTTGGTTGAGGTGATAAATCTATGGTAAACGCAACCGTACTGCCATCGCCAATGAAGTTTTGACTACCAGCATAATAATTATAAGCGTTGTCAGTTATAAGTCCCATTTATTAAGAATTTTCTAAAGTTACGTTATTTGCTTCTTGTTGCTGTGCTACTTGTATAACTGTAGGATCTTTTATAACAACACCAGCATAAGCAAGTATTTTAATTACTAAATCTGTTTCGTCTGAGGGATGTAGTTCAAAATCTGTTGAGGCGCCTGACGCATATATATAAGCGCCCGCGTTTGTTTCACCAACTCCAGGTACTGTATATCCCCAAATAGGATCAGCTGGTATCCTAATATAATTTATTACAGGACTTGATATACTTGAAGGGAAAACCTTAAATACATTATTATCAAAATAGTAAACAGGATAAGATGTAGAAGGCGCGCTTAATTGTGAAGAACTGTAATAAGAATATTCAGATTTTTTTATCTTTTCAATTTCGGTAAGCCCATTTGATGTAGTAATTTGTATCGTTCTGTATAAATCAGCGGGCGCAGAATATGTACCACTGCTAACTAAAGTTAATCCTGCGGACTTAGCAAACAAGTCAATTTTTTCTTCAATATTATCGGCTATATCTCCATATTCGCTATTAACACCTTGAACATTTCTTTTTGTCAATTGCCTATTATAATCATAAAAAGACTTTTCAAACAAGTCTAGTTGAGCCTGTCTTCCAAGTCTATTGAATTGATCTGGTGTTAAATAACCGCGCTGCTCTTTGTTGAGTATTGAAAGAACAACTCTGTAAACTTTATTTACATTTATAGCCATTAGTTATAGTTATTAAAAGTTAAGGCGCCCGAAGGCGCCCGAGCTTTTTTATTTTAATCGTTTTTCAATTGTTTGATAAACTTCTACACCTTCATCAGTTTTAAACCATGCTGCTAGTGCAGAATATGGGTTTTCATCAAATGGCACGGTCATTAGTAATCTGCCATTGCTTGCCCATTTAAATGAACGCTGATCATCAGATAATTTAATAATACCTTGTTCAGCAGCTTTTACGCCAATATTTCTAACATTTACATTTTCATCATTAGCAAGCTCTACAAATAGCTTGGGTTGTTTACGTGCAAATATTAATAAATCACGTTTAAGTTCCTTAGAAGTCATCTCAGATACCTTAGAACCAACCTCAACACGCATAATTGCTTCTGCTTGATCAATATCCATTTGTCTAGCAAGAATTAAAGCATCAACTTCTGCTTCAATAATATCAAGATCTTCTTGCGCTTCAACTTCAGCATCATATTCTACAAAAACTTTATCTTTATCAGGATGATAAATAGAAAGCATTTTTTGAAGTACTTGTTTTTCTTTTGGTACAAGTAGAATACCGTTTTCAAACACGATGTGTTCTAATCTTGCGTTTCCGTTAAATTCGTCAACGAACGGTGTTTTTTGATTTACAGTGTATTTAAGCTCTCGCTCATACCCTTTTTCTTCATCAAACCAAAATATATTTTTTGATCTAATTGTGTATGTTAGTGGTTTTTTACCACTTCTGAGCATATAAAGTCTATCCTTCATTACCCAGTTCTCTAATTTAACTGTTTGTTTAGCCATGATAAAATAAAATATAAAAATAAAAAGTAAGAATTTACCCCCAGCGCTATTGCCAGGGGTAACTCTCACGTGTTAGTTATTAATTAAAAATAACGAAGTTGTTAGCTCCTTGTACAACCAAACATCTTTCAGTTAGGTAGTGTACTTCCATTTTGTCATCTCCTGAAGTAGCAGCACCACCAACAGAGCCAGTGATCCAAGACTTCATGCGACGATCATCAGCTTCAGAAGCTCTGTATCGTACGTGTAGGAAAGGACGCTTGATGTTTTTACCAAGAATTTGGTCATAAACACTTGAAGTACCAGCAGGTACAAGTACACCTTCAACGCCTCCGATAAGACCACGAGTGGTAGCATCGTTAAGGTATTTCCAGTCAGTTTTATAGAAATCGTAAGAACCTCTACGGAAACCTGAGAATCCTAGGTTAAGTGCCATATCTTCTGAGTTGTTGAATACTCCATAAGAAGTACCACCAGCTCCGTAAGAGTTTTGAGCGGCAAGCATGTCATCGATAGAAAGAGCAATGTCGCGGTTAACGAAAAGCATGTTTTCTTCAATAGCACCCTCTTTGTCAAGTTTCTTAAGAAGAGTATCAAAATCAGTCAAAGACTCAGTAGCTGTACCTCCAACAAATCCGTCGAATTGGTGACCACGAGTTTCAATAGCAGAGAAAAGACCTTCAGTACCATCTACAGCGACAACACCAGAAGCACCTTTTTTCTCAGCCTCAACTAGCGCCATTTCAGCGTAGTCTTCGAAACGCTTACGGGTATCACCCTCAGCTTTGATGTACCATAGGTAACCTGTTTGACCAGCTTCACCAGTTACTTCAATCCAACCAATTTGAGAAGCATCAGATCCAGAAATTTCATAGTGATCTTTAAGGATGATAGGCTTGTTAGTTAGAGATACGAAATCTGGCTCAACAGCACCAGCCATAGCGGCTTGTCCTTTAGCAAACTCAGAACCGTAAACAAAAAGATCTACGTCAGTAGCTCCAGAGAATCCGAAACCATCTGAGCTGTAGCTTTGAAGAGTAACAGTAGTATCAGTAGTAGCCGAAACTAAAGCTTTCCAGATAGTAGTTCCGTCAGTTACAACTACAGTTTGGTTAACGCGTACAGCGTGACCAGAACCAAGAGTAACAACGTTTACTTGAGAACCAGCACTACCTGAATCAGCAGCAGAAGAAACACTTGAGTAAGAAAGGTGTAAACGTCCTTGCTCTGACCAAATAACTTGATCTGAAGTCATTGGCATTTCAGCGCCAACCATTTGTAAGAAACCAGCTAATGAACGATCGCCGTATCTTTCGATTTCAGCCTCGTAAAGCTCTGGTAAGTATTGTTGCGCCCAACCAGCAGTACCAGAAGCGGTAAAGTCTATGTAGTTGGTAGCAAGCGTTTGTTTTACAGGAGCAGCATTTGATAGAATCAAACTTCCCCCTGCAGTGTAAGTTGCAGTTGCCATTTTTTAAAAATTTAGTTTGTTTTTAGTTTTTAATTTTAACTCTAAGTTTTGAACTATTGTCGCCTGAAACAGCTCTT
>Ga0070753_1002214_pt1 | contig 10448 bp, 3 predicted proteins | sample VirMetDEL_Aug_31_FD_77441 | JGI IMG/M metagenome (GOLD analysis project Ga0070753, IMG submission 77441) | Aqueous microbial communities from the Delaware River and Bay under freshwater to marine salinity gradient to study organic matter... | ecosystem: Environmental > Aquatic > Marine > Coastal ... | reverse complement strand
TGGGCTTATCACTATCAAATAGTATACACTGGAAACAACACAATATCTAACTTCATACAATACACCTCCGCTGGTGCTTTTAGGGACTCTGAATCCAATAGGATATATGTCTCACTAAACTATCTTCAAGAGAGGAATGTATCTTACGCTGAGGAGTTTGGGGCTAAAACCCCACTAGGAGACGACAAGCTGTATACATATCAAGAGGGTGACAAGCTTAGGGTTATATCTGCATATAGAGATGGGGATGGATCTAGAGAGTTTTTCAATGATATAGAATTTGATATTGTAGACTTTGTTACCCTTACAAATGACGAATCAACCAACCCGCTATATGAAGAAGGTGAGAACCTAACTGACGGTAATCAGATCAAGGTGGGGGACTTTATCGTCTTGAAAAACAACCCAAACCACGTAGATTTCTCAGCAGCGGCAGTAGGAAACAATACAGATCTTTGGAACAATAGATGTGTAGTTGAATTGTTCTCAAGAAAAAAGAGGCAAGATGAAGAAGACATAGCCTATTTTGAAACATCTGATGTATACGATGTAGTCATAAATACTCAAGGCGTACTTGTTCATGATGTACCAAACATAACCACATACAATGGTGACGTATTCTTTAGAAGAGTACCAGTAAAAATGCCAACCTATATAACTGATCAAAACTCTGATACATTCCCTAATCAGGAGATCGGTACATATGAGGATATGATAAAGTCTGGTAATTCCAATTTCAGCAGCTATTTTCTTGAGACTGAAACGTTTAATGATCTAGTCAGGTTTTCAGACGTAGACAATTTTGGTAAGGTAAAAGCCATACTACCGAACGACATAGAGGTAAGAAGAACGTCTTCTATATCATTTGGAGAAGCAAACAACTATGCTTCAAGCTTGTCTAAGTTTACTTCATTTAATAAGTCAATAGGTAACTACAAGGATATACCAAATGGCTATGGGTCGATAAACTACATACAAGCATTTAATGAGTTTCTTGTATGTATACAAGAGTCAAAGATTAGCAGAATACCAGTCAATAGAAACATCATATCTGACGCTTCTACAAATCAGCAGCTTATAGCTACATTTCAAGTACTTGGTGCTCAATCTTTCTTTAGCGGCGATTATGGTTGTGACGGGCATCCTGAGTCGGTTGTTGTTGTTGATAACGACGTGTACTTCGCTGATCGCGGGAGCGAACAGATAATAAGGTTTAATAGATATCAAGGAGGGGTGAGCCCGATTAGCGAGCAGGGGATGAAGGAGTTTTTTGAAAGGGAGTTCAGGGCTCTTGGCGACAACCCTAGAATTGTAGGTGGGTTTGATCCTCTTAATGGGGAGTTCATTATATCCATGTATGACCAAGAACAGATGAACGCACAAGGGATAGCATTTGTTTCTCAACCGACTCAGCAAGTGCAAGAAGAAGATGGCGGAGGAGTCGTTGTGGGTGTTTAATAAACCGTAACAAGTATGACTATATCATTTGACCCAGGCAGCGAAAGATGGAAATCAAGATACAGCTACGACACTAGTTGTTTTGAATCTTTAAATAACACCATGCTTACGTTCAACACCTCTACTCAAGGGGAAGACGTATGCTATTGTCATGACTATAACGCTGCAAAAAACACTTTCTACGGGGTTCAAACAGATTCTCAGATGTCTCTTTCTTTTAACGCCAACCCCTCTTCAAACAAAGTCTATAATGCTTTGAGTCTAGAGGGGGCAAACCTTCTTAACGCTAGAAGTGTGTTGAGAACAAACTATTCCCCCGATCCTCAGCAAGACAACGAAACCCAAGACTGGGAGGGGTTTACTGAGAAGGGTGGTATTTTTTATGCTGGCGTTACTAAGGTCGCTAGTTCTTCAAATGAAAATGCACTCAAGTTTGTAGGTGAAATAACAGGGGCCAGCAGTGTCAGAATAAACCCTGCCGAAGAACCAAACATAAACGACGGGGTGTTTCCATTTGCTGGGATCACCCTGAACGACGAGTGGTGGAACTACATATTTTTCTTTATTATACCAGGACCTCATTACAGAGCTCTAGACTCAGCGTCTTCTGAAGACATCATATCGAAGTATTACGTTGGTGTTGAGGTTGGTGGGGAGGTATCCGTTAGGCCATTTAGAGCTCAAGAGAACCCTGGCCCAGTATTTACTTTCCTTAGCCCACAGTTACCTATTGGACAGATAACAGATCATGATAATCAGCCATTTGATACTCTTTTGACTAACGTTTACAACACTAACCTTCAAGCAAAAATTGGTAACAACACGCTTATGGCTAGAGTCACCAACGAGGTATTGATAAACGCCCCAAACGAATTCACAAACGGGATTGGCCTAGCGGCAGCAATAAACGACTATCTTTTGAACAACAATCAGAGGTTGTTCTTGTATAAAATAACAGACGATAGGATCGACGGATCAGACCCCATGGGTCAATACGCAGATATAACACTTAATCTTGGAAGTCAGGACTTTGAGTTGTTTGCTGTAAATGCGCAGTACAACACAACAGCACTGGACCATAGTAACTAATTATTTATTACTTTTGCAATCATGGCACTACCACTAGCAGCAGCAATAGGAACCACCGCACTCGGATTAGGAGCAGGAGCTCTAAACATAGGGTACGGTCAACAACAAATGAAGAAGGGCCAGGAGCTGTATGAAGAGCAGCTTAAAGCACTTAGAAGCGGTAAGTTTGATCTGAGCATGTCTCAGGCAATGACTGATGCAGCCAATCAAGCCAGTCAGTTTGGTGAGATGGCAGCAAGGCAAGCAGCGGAAAGGGGTCAGGCTCAGACCACTGCGGGTATTATGGCAGCACGGGGAGGCGATCCACGTATGGCCTCAGGTCTTGGGTCTCAGATAGCGGGGTCTGATCAAGCTATCAGAGATGCTCAAATGCAAGGTCTTCAAATGAGCATAGGTGCTCAAAGCGGTTTGGCTCAAGCACAGCAAGGTATACTTAATCAAAACCAACTCTTTAGACAGGGATTGGAGTCTCAGGAGATGCAAAGGGGTGCTGCAGCAGCTGAGGCTGGCAGAAACCAGAGAATGATGGGTACAGGACAGATGTTCCAAGCACCGATTCAAGGACTTCAGATGGGGGCAGCAGTCAAAGACGCTAAGCTTAAAGATAGTGATTTTGGATTCAAAAAGAACGGAGGATATATACCCAAAGCCAATAAAGGCATGATGACTCCTGGTGAGTTTAGCCATAAAAGAAACCCTATACATATGATCGACAAGAATGGCGATAAAGTGGGGGAGGCTACTGGTGGTGAACTTATCTTCAATCCCAGGCAAACAGAGGCTATAGAGTCCCTTATAGAAGATGGGAACGCGAATATGTTGATGATGTTTATGAGACGTCTTCTTGACCAGCCTCAATTCAAAGAGGAATCAAGAAGTATGGCCGATGGAGGGTCAGTACCTATGGGGTATTCAGATGCCTTGAGTATAAACCCAGCCATGGAAGCCTTCCTTCAGTTCCTTATGAAAGATAAATCAGAAAAAGAAGGCCCTGAATACTAACAGGCCCAAAAAGAAGGCACTGAATACAAACAGGCCCAACCGTATAGCCTCCTTGAACTTGGAACATATATGTCTTCTCCTAAGAGACAAAACAAACCAACCATATAATGAGTAACGGGGGACCTGGTTTTGGCGGGGCGGTAATACCTGGCATACAGGTATCTAATATTGGTGGGGGCGCCGCTCAACGCCAACAAGAACAGCAGCAAAAGGGAATGCTATCCAGCCTGATGGGTATGGATATGACTGGTATGTCGGAACAAGGGATTCAGTTCTCTATGGCTAAACGAGACTACCTGATTGATAAGATCCTTAATGATGACGACGAAGACTTTGGGTACGAACAGCTTATAAGAGGTATAACCTCTTTGAATGATTTCCTTCTGAGGGATAAAACAACGTATGCAGAAAATCTGGCTGTAGCATCCCCTATTCTTAATGCATCTTTAAGTGATGCGGGATACAATGATCTTAGATCTGCTCTTGAAGAGAAAGCACTGTTTCTTAACAAAGAAGACGTAGACAGGTATGCTGTAGATTACAATATGATGCTTGAAAACCCATATGGTATGGGTAACTATTTCAACCCTTCTGATGACATGGTGTACGTACAAGATCCTACTATGGCTGGCAGAAACATGCAGCAGGTTAGCGGTCAACACGTACTAGGCATGCAAATGCCAGATCGAAACTCTTTTCAGTACCAGACTGAGGATATCCCAACAGGGGATGTTTTCGCTTACATGAAGAGTGGTGCAGAAGCGAATCTGATGTCTATGCTTGGGGCAGTAGACAACTCAGTTGATGCAAAGCAAAAAATCAGAAGACAATTTCAAACCTTCATTCTTGGGGGAGGACTAGGCCGTAAGGCTCTGCAAGAGAGTTTGTCTGCCTTAGGATATGATATTGAAGATCTTGCTGGAAAACTAGCAGGGACTGTTGCCGACAACGAAGAAGGACTACAAGGAGCCCTTTTAGAGAAAAACGTTACATACGCTAGTTCGTTTAAAGACAACGTTGAGACCATATACAAGGAGTTCGAGGAGTACTATATGGATATGTGGAATGCTGATCGTCGTGACAAACAGGCTAGATTGAATGCATCAAAATCAGGAACAACACCTAAAATAGAATATAACTTCCAAGAAGATGTAACTATAGGTGTTGACAGTTCGCCAAACTTTTTAGAAGTTGATAGTATGCTTGGTGAAGACTCTGCTATTGTTTCCGAACTAATGAATAGCTTTGAACCAACAATAACTGGAATTCCTAGCCCTGAGATGGAAGAAGCTAGAGATAATATACTTAAAACAATTTCTGACAACAAATTTCTTGGTATAAGAAACATGGATCCTGTGGAGTTTGAATTCCTTGGAACTAATCAACCAACTTTTAAGTCGTCTTCCTTCTCTCTTATTGACTCTCCAAGAAGCGATGGTAGTATGGGTAGCTGGGTGATACTTAACGGATCTCAATCCAATCCAATTATGTCAACATCCTGGTTTGAGCCTGAACCAGGGAAATATATAGGTGAGTATACAACGCGACAGGAACCAAACCCTGATCTCGGTGGTCAAGTTAGGACTAAGTACTATTTCGTGTCAGATTACGAAGACACAGCTGTAACAAAAGAGTTTCGTATAAGCGACCCACAACTTCACAAATGGTTTTCAGCAATAGGGTCTACTTATATGAAAAAGACAGATCTTGATAAAGCAATAATTGGTGACGACATGGAGGCTTATTATCAGCGGCTGGGGTATGCTATTGTTGTGAAAAAAGCCGCAGATCAGGGGATGAGAAATTACAATGGGGATCTGATGTACCCAGAGGGAAGCATGGAACTTTCAACAGCGCGGGATATAATTAGAGACGCACAAATAAGGATTGACTAATGAACGACATTGAGAAACTATACAACTCTTACTTAAAAAGTGGGCGAAGTGACGATCAGATATATAGCTCACTAGTTTTGTCTGGCTATAATCCATCGGACATAAATTCTTATATGGATTACGCTAAAAAAAAAAGACAAAATCCAACAAAGGAATACGGTCAAGAGTTTTCTCAAAACGTTTACACTCAGGTTCAGGGCGATTCGGTTTCTCAGTCCACTTCGGGGTTTGGGAAGCCTTTGTCGGAATCAGACTACAGCGCGGTAACAAAGTTTAATTTTGAACCTATAGGAGATCCCGTAGATGGGGTTCAGGAATACAAACAGACCAGTAGTGTTACTATAGAGGAGCCTCGGTTTGGTGCTGAGGCTGCAGCTTTAAGTGAGATATATAAACCTTTGAAACTCCCTGATGGGAGTAACTCTTCTATCTACAAATTTATGAGGTTGGATCCTTTCGAGGAAGATAACTTTATGAACTCTTTGAATTTAACCGTTCCAGAGGATAGGAGAAACGCTCTTGCTACCATGTACAAAGCCCCCAAATTTACAGATGCCGAAGGGGACATGGTAAATCCTCAAGAGATGGCAATAGAAGAGGTTCAAACATACATGAAAGAGTATGTAAATGATAGAATCAAATCCGTAATTCCTGGCAAGTTTGAAAAGGGTCAAGATCCAGCAAGTTTAGAAAAATATTTGCTTGAAGAGTTTGGGTATAGCACGCTACTCGACGAAATTGATTTTGTAGGGGATGATATGTCGTCTACAAAAGAGGGTTTCGTTAGAATGATGCAAGGCTTCAGACCTATAGGTGATCAAATGCTTGTAGGGGGATTAAACATGCTTTCCTTTTTAGCTGGGGATAAAGACGTAGATGATTATGTAGAAAATTTTTCAAAACAAGTAAATCAGGACATAGAGAAAGAACAGAAGGAGTTTGAGCGAGATATGCCAATAAGGTATATGTCTGATTATGAAAATGAAAACATCGGAAAAGACGTAGAAAGATTTCTTGGTTTTTCTACAGAGGACGTAGTTAGAACGATGGAAAGCGCACCAGTCACGCTTACATCTTTGGTAGCGGCGGTAGGGTCATACCTTGGCACTGTGTCAGCCACAAAAAACCCTGTGGCCGCAGGCAACGCAGCTGCATTTGCACAGGCTACGGTTATGGGGCTGGCGGTTCATGGCCAAGAATATATGTCCACATATTCAGACCCTATGTTTTACGATTACTTCACTAGCTCAGGTGAAAAATCAACTATGGAAGACGCCACTGAAATAGACGACCAGGGGAATCTTGTAGTAAAGAAAGGGTATTACAGAGAACACGACAAAGTAAGAGCATCAGGGTATGCTAGTACTGCCGCTATGAGCGAATTTGCTAGTGAGTTTATAGGAAACAAAATATTGATTGGAGGATCGAGGTATCTTGTTGCTGGCAGAGGAATGAGGACTCCTGGTAGACTTATTCAAGATTCGGTTACTAGGTCTAGAAAAGCAGCACTTCTTTCTAAGGGTACAACAGAAGCGGCAGCAGCGGCATCGGCAAAAGCTTATGGAAGAGCGGCAAGATACGCTGCTGGAATGTCGTCTGCTATAGGTCTTGGATCTTTGTTTGAGGGAGGTGAGGAGGTTCTTACTGAACATATGCAGCACGTTGCTAGAGCAAATGGCGGTCGAGCTAATAGCGGTCCTGAGTTCTTCAGGAATGTGTATAGTTCTTTCATGAACCCTAGTGAGGAGCTTAAAAGGAGTGGAACGCAAGCCTTTAAAAGTGGAGTATTGATGGGGATGTTCCTTCCTCTAGGAGCAGGAACCGCTTCAATAGTACATAACGAAAGACAAATAAAAAAAGCAAACGAAGCTCTTAGAAGTAACCAACTTGCAGTAAATAGAATAAACAAAAAGTTTGGCACCTCTTTTACTCCTTTCAGTGTTTTGAAAGGGCAGGGGGTAGAAACTGCTGAGTTCTTTGGATCAGATGCTGAGATGGCGGCGTTTGAAAAAAATCGAGAATCGTATTCTGTTCTACTAAATAACCTACAGGCTAATGTGGGGATGATACAGGCTGGCATGTCTCGTAAAGACCGAAGGGTTTATAACGAGCAAATGAAAAAACTTGAAGATCTTTTCAGAAGCACTAATGAGAACGGGGAAATACAAATCGAGGCTCTTGCTTCTATATTGCCAAGTATAGCGTCAGAAATAGATGCTTTGAGGGGTAATATATATATGAGCGAAAACACTGTCAACTCGCTCATTGAAATGTCAAAGCAGGGTGATCTTAATTCTACCCAGTTACTTTTTGATTTGATGAAAAATCAGCTTGATCTCAGGGCTATGGTGATGTCTAGCATGGACGCCAACATAACGAATGAGATGGAATCTTACCTAAAAAGTGAGATACAAAAACTCGAAAAGAGAAATTCAGAGTTGAGGGATATCGCTTATGATCAAGCCGAAGGAAAAGGATTTAGGTACACATTCATAGAAAACCAGACAGACGCATCTAAACCAACCCTGGTTACAGAAAAGACTCGTGTCCCCAACACAGAAAATGAGTATGTAGTAAGGGTCGTAAACGCAAAAGAGGAGCGCGGCGCACTCGCTACACCAGAATCGGAAACCGCATCTGAAGAAAGTAGATTTACATACAGTGAGCTTGATGATGGGGCAACTGTAGTTACTCTCGATACAATAGATGGTTTTAACCTTAGTGACGAACAAAAGTCTAGCTTGAGGACGCTAATGCAAGCCAGTCCAAACGCTCGTGTTATTCTACACGAAAGCCAGGATTCAATAGATAAAATAGGGGCTAGAGCTGGACTTAAAGGCAACCCAGCATTTACTCTTCAAGACAATAAAGGAAGGGTGTTTGAGATTCACCTAAAAGAGGACTTCACATCAGAGATAGCCGATGAGGAGTTTGGTCACTACGAGTTTAACGAAGAGCTATACAATGATGAGGTTAGAGAGCCCATGATTGATGCTATAAATAAAGCAATTAAAGAAAGTCCAAACAGTGCTCTTGCAGAATTTGTTAGGTCTCATAATTCTAGGATGTCTGGTAACTCTCAGAAAATCATAGAAATAGAGCTTCTTACAAACTTAGGTAGGGTTATATCTAGGAAAGAAGGGAGTGATGTAACAGGAGAAACCATTAGCGCAAAAGACGTAGAAAGCCTACTAGATCCAAATCGTAGCAACTTCAGAAACTACGTAAAGCGGTTTGATAAATACCTGAAAGGAAAAGGTAAGGTAAAGGAGTTGGCTTACGATCCTTCTCAAGTAGACAACGAAGGTCCAGTAGAAGGCACAGCAGCATCATATAAGCCTACTTTCCTTGATGGAAAAATGGTTTATGGGTACATACCTGTTAGTCAATTTAACGCATCTAAGAACCTAGAGGTGTCTGCCAAAATAAAAGACTACAATCACTTCAGAAACTGGTATACTAAAATTACTGGCAACCATAAAAGAAGGTTGTATAATCTTAGTTTCCAAGACGATAACGGAAATAGAGTACCTATATCCTCTATGCCTGGTCATGATATTACAGATGGAAGACCTCTAGACTGGAGAGGTAAAGAGTTGTTTTACAAGCGCGACTATAACACCAAGGAGATTATACCTATGGAGCCTGTTGCTTTGACAATTCAAGAGAAAAGAGCTTTAAATTACAAAATAGAGCAAGAACAAATACAAGCCAGAAAACAGAGTAAGACAAACAGGTTTAATAACCTTAATAGCATTGCTATGGAGGCGCTAGGTGTTAACATATACACCTTTTCTGATCGTATCCCAGGTATCGAACAGGCTACCGATGAGTTAGGATACAAGAGCGGATTCACAGAAGAATCTCTTGAGAAGATAGAGGTTGCTCTGGCTGCCGAAATAGGAGTATTACCTCTGACCCCACAAAGAGCTACACTCCCTGTACCAAGAGTCCCAAAAAACATGTCAGGTGATATAGTGGAGGGAACAGCGAACGCCGCCAAGCTACCGACGATTCAATATGCAGCATCAGAAGAGAGGGCTTTGCTAAAAAGGTTTGGTGTAGACAAACTTACGGACATAGATATAGCTCAACTTCAGGGAGAATATCTACATCCAGCTCTAGCCATCTCCATCCTTGGAAGCGAAGCAGCTACTATTCAGTTTGACAAGTATGCTGGGATGAGGCCGAGCATATCAATACTTAGGATAACCCCTGAAGGAAATCCTTCTATAGCGAAGTCAGACATGACTAGTGGATCTTCCTATCTAATGAAAAAAGACCCCGATAGAGACGGTATGGTTACGATAGCCGCTAACACCGATCCATCGGCAGCGGGCGTTATAAGATCAGCAGTCGATATAGCTGTTAAAAATAATGAGCCTCTAATAATAGGATATTTAAGCCTTGGTCTAGAAAATGTGTTCTCTGATCCTGGTGGATTCGATTTCTTGATGAAAGAGATTGTCGCATGGCATCTTGATAAATACGGAGACACTCCACTGACCTCTGGAAAAATCCAGACAACTATGGTTGAGGCTATAGCTGAAGGTATCAACAGTGCCATAAGAAAAAAGGGGATGAGAAATATCTTTCTCCCACAAGCGACTGAGGATGCTCAAAAAGCTGCAGGAGTAAGATATCCATTTAGTGCCACTTCAGCCATTGTAGAGAAAGAAGGGTTTAAAGGTGAGCTGGTGCTAAGTACAGAAGCAAATGTACCTCAACTGGTAAAAGATGAGTTTGGGTCATATAACGAAAATCAAGTAAGAGAAGCGATTAAGCTTATTCTTTCTATGTCTGATCAATACGAAAGTATAATGGTTTCGAGGGCTGGATTTGGTGGCAGAAAGACGATTGCTACTTCAATACTTTCTAAGTTAAAGGATTTAGAAAACCCAAACAAGAAAGCAAAAGGAAAAAATACATCAAGGAAGTTTTTGTTCTCAGATGGAACAAAAAACCCAAATGCCATAAGTCACTACACAAAACTTATGAATGACC
>Ga0070753_1002213_pt1 | contig 10449 bp, 12 predicted proteins | sample VirMetDEL_Aug_31_FD_77441 | JGI IMG/M metagenome (GOLD analysis project Ga0070753, IMG submission 77441) | Aqueous microbial communities from the Delaware River and Bay under freshwater to marine salinity gradient to study organic matter... | ecosystem: Environmental > Aquatic > Marine > Coastal... | reverse complement strand
TCTGCGGCGCCCAGCGGAGCGGGCGCGTCGCCGGGCGGCCGGCGGAGCGGAGCGCTCGCCCAGCGCGCTCTGCGGCGCCCAGCGGAGCGGGCGCGTCGCCGGGCGGCCGGCGGAGCGGAGCGCACCCGGCGGAGCGGAGCGGGCGCCCGGCGGCCGGCGGAGCGGCGCCCCGGACAGCCGCCCGCGCGCCCGCTGAAACTCAATACAGCGAGTTTGAGCGCTCGCCGCGATGCCGCGAGACGCGCGAAACGCAACACAGGGCACTCTCAGCCGGGGGAAAGCCGCCCCAACAGGCCCCGGGAGCCCCCAAAAATCGCGTACCAGTACTTAGGGCTGGTGTGTCAGACATTTTTTTCACTTTTTTGAGTCGTTAGTGTTACAAAACACGATAAATCCGCGAAAGTATTGACAAACCTGTGCAAACAGGCATACCCCAATTTATAATGACTAGGAGTCCCATATGGGGGTATTGACAACTTTTTAGGTTTTTGAATGACCAGGTGCGTGGCACGAAGACGAGTGGCGAACAAGTTGGCACGATTCTTGCATTTCCAGAAAAGTTCCCAAACTTTCCTAGTCATCGTCCGCAAATATAAGGGTAATAAACCCTTATTATTTAATATCGATGGGTACTAAAAGCTATTTTTAAAGCCGATACGTCAAAAACGTAAAGTTTTAGTGCAAATATACAGGTAAATCAAAATAAACTAATAAAAACAAATACTTAGGGTATAAATATATAAATATATATAATCGCGTGAAAAAAATTATATATGTAGGGTTTATTACTCTTATATTTACGGAACATGACTTGGAAAGTTTGGAACTTTTTTCCACGCACCTGGTTAAACAAAGCTCCTTTCGAGTAAATACCCCCTACAGGGGTCTGCGGAGTCATACTAGAGCGTAGGCCGAAGGTGTATCCTGACCTCGGCACATCACACAGATTGGAGATGAGCAATGGATGACGATCATTGCGGACGGTGTGATGCGCCGATCGCAGTAGACCTGCTTATGAGTACGCAGGCAAACGGCTTATGCGAGGCGTGCATCGAAGAACTCAGCAGTAACGACAACTAGCGAGGGCGGCATGTACGATAGCTGGAACGCTTTAATTTCAGCGTGCGAAAGCCTGGACGACGATGTGCAACCCAGGTTCACGGCGTTCGTATCAGACGAGATGCTGCCCGTGTTGTTTGATGCGGGCGTGCGCCTATATGTGTCAGAAGAACCCCACATTGAGTCGTGTGGCGGGTATTTCCTGGATTCTGACGAGTACCCAGAGTTGGCGATTGCAACCGGAACCCCGACGTGGCCGGCCACTCTGATCCACGAGTTCAATCACTTTTGGCAATGGAGGGACCGGGCCGAGGTGTGGGTCGCCGGATTGCTGCCGGATGGCACATACGGCTCTGACATACTGGAGATGTGGTACGCCCATATGGTAGAATTGAACGAGGAGCAGTTGGACCGCTATTTTGGCCCGACACTTGACGTCGAAGTGGACTGCGAGAAACGTTCGATCTGCATGATAAATGACTACGATCTGCTTTTTGACACGAAATTGTACGCGAAGCAGGCTAACGCCTACCTCTTGATGTACAGCGAGTGCAGGCGGCGTCGAGCGTGGTCGCAGCCAGGCAGAGCCCCGTATAGAGTCCCAGAGATATTGGACCGGATGCCCCAGACGCTGTATCAGATGAATTACACAACAGATCCGCTGGATGAAGAGCTACAAACGCTCTTTGACCCGGTTTTTACCGAAGGGCCTCCGCTTTAAGGCCCTATGGCTCCTGGAAGTAACCCCCGACTTCCAGGAGCCATTCGGTTGGATACCCCCTATTTGTGCAAAAGTTTCATACTGTATATGTAGAGGTGAACTGCGTCTAAAATTAGGTTTCGCCCCTGTTCGCTCATGCAATAACGCAAAAAGGCGTTCGGGGGCTCTTTTGCATCGGAGGTCCAAGGTGGCACGAATCCGAAAGGCTGTCGAAAAGCGCGACCAGGTGACACTCGACCAGGACGGCATCATATCTGAAGAGTTGCAGATAGTGATGCACGCCCCTCCGAGCGAGGCTCATCTGGATCGGGCGGCTGAGGCCGTCGGTCTTGATCGCAACCTGGTTCCACATTGCGCAACAGTGGCAGAACTGCTGGCATTCGTGCTATCTGTACAAGCAGCAGGTGGAAATGATAAGGCGATTTCGGCCATTTTGGACAGGTTCTCTCCGAAGGCTTCTCGAACCAGCACGGATATAAATGTCTCCTCTGGTGGCTCGCCTGTGGCGTCGTCATCGCCGGAGGAGGCCGAGGCCGCAGCATCCTATATGCGCAGCCTCATGGCTGTTCCGTAGTGTTTAGGCGTTATTGGCGCTGTTTAGCTATGGGCAGCCTGTGGGGAGTCGGCGCGTCCGTCCGAATGCCCCCGCAGCGGTCTTGTAGCAGCGCACTACGGGACCGCCATCCCGAGGCGGTGGAGGACGCTCCGCCGCTTTTGGGACCTTTTCAACCGACAAGTTCGCTACCTGTCGGCGCGCTGCGCCAAAAGGCGCAGCGCCCTTTTTTGAACATGCCAATCGGCAAGGAGAATGAGATGCGAATGGTGTGGATTGGACTCGCGGCGTGTACTATGTGGAGCCTCATGGTAGGTTGCGCAGCGAGTATACAGCCGATGCCGGGAGTGAGTGTCGGCGTCGATGCGAGCGTAGACCGCGTTGGCGGGTCGGTGAACGTCAGTTTGCAAGAAGCAAGCTGTGAGTTCGCTAAGGCCGTGTCGTGGAACTGGGGAGAGAAAAAGTTGTGCCCGGATGAGACGGAGCAGCCCCCCAGCGCTCCCGTTTTGGCAGACTGAACCCGGCCCAGAGGACGGGGCCTCAAGAAACGGAGACAATTATGCCCAAGGGTATTGGCTACGGCAAGAACCGATACAAGAGCGCAGCCAAGAAGAAGCCTGCCAAGAAGAAACCGTCGAAAAAGGGCTCGAAGAAGGGCAAGTGAGCCCACTAGACGTTCCGGTCGGAGCGAAGGAGGGCACATGCCTGCAAAAAAGACCAAGTATGCGGGCGTAACTCGCACGGCAAGCGGAAAACTCAAGAAGGCTGGAGAGACGTTTAGCGGTTTCAATAAACCAAAGCGAACTCCCGGCAAATCCAAGAAATTTGCCGTTCTAGCCAAAGACGGCGACCAGGTAAAGATTGTCCGATTCGGCGACCCGAATATGACGATCAAGAAGTCCAACCCGGAACGAAGAAAGAGCTTTCGGGCTCGTCACAAGTGCGACACCGAGAAAAAATCCAAGCTCAGCGCAGGCTACTGGTCCTGCAAGAAGTGGTGACAGCCAAGAGTTCTTCGACTAAGGAGTGATTCCATGTCGATTCGTCCCTCCAGCTACGACCCCAAGACTCCGTATGAGTTCAAGGGCCAGTACCGATCGCCCTACACACTCGACTTTTCCGCCCCTGACTATGGGGCCATATTCGACATGAGGGCTAAGAAGCTCGAAAAAATCCGAAAGGATAACGCCTGGGCGGTGGTCAAGCGCTTTTATGCCGACGGTAACGTATGCGCGTTTATCGAAGACTGGCTGATGGCGTATGACCCTAGATTGAGTGCTCGTGGGCTCCCCACCACGATGCCGCTGATATTGATGCCAAGGCAAATCGAGTATGTTGAGGAGCTGACGTACTGCTACGAGAATAGCAAGGATCTGGTGGTTGGAAAAAGCCGGGACATGGGCGTCTCGGTCGTATCCCTAGCCTGGGCGACCTGGGCCTGGCTGTTTCGACCCGGCGCAAAGATCTCTGTGGGATCGCGCAAAGAGGCGCTGGTAGACACTCTCGGCAACATGGATGCGCTTCTTCCGAAGGTACGGATGTACCTGAAGTACCTTCCGATCGAGCTGCTGCCCGACGGATACAGCGAGAACCGACACGCGCGGTTCATGCGCATCATCAATCCGATTAACGGGGCTTCGATCACGGGCGAAGCTGGAGACAGCATCGGACGTGGAGGCCGCTCGTCGATCTACTTCGTAGACGAGGCGGCGTTCCTGGAGAGGCCAGACAAGATTGACGCCTCGCTGTCGCAGAATACGAATTGTCGAATTGACCTATCGACTCCGAATGGGCCGGACAACCCCTTCGCTCGTAAATGGCTCGACAACTCAGACATTCGCGGTTTCGCGTTCCATTGGACGCAGGATTCACGCAAAAACAGAGAATGGTACGACGCCGAGTGCAGAAGGCTGAACGACCCTACGATTATCGCCCAGGAACTGGATCTCAGTTTCGATTGTTCCGGCGAAGAATCCGTTGTGAACAGCTTGTGGATTGAGTCCAGTATGCGACTGCGGCGTGTGCTAGAGGAAACAGGGCGGTTGCCCGAGTATGGTACAGGTGTCGCTGGATGCGACGTAGGTGGAGTTCGTGATGAAAACGTATTTGTGGCAGTTCATGGACCAGTTGTGTCCAAATCAATCGGTTGGCTGGATGATGACACAACTAGAACGGCTGAGAAGTTTTCAAGACTAGCCGCAGTGCAAAATGTTTCAACAATCAAATACGACACAATCGGAATCGGACGAGGCGTAGCTTCCACAATGCGTCGATTGGCGATTAACTCGCAGCCGGTAGACGTGAGCAAAGCCCCTACCCGAGAGGTGATGCCGAACGGTCGTAAAGCGCGGGATCTGTTTCGGAATAGCAAGGCTCAGATCTGGTGGCAGCTCCGGGATAGGCTCCGAAAGACGCATGAGCATTTCATATGGCTGTCCTCAGATGGAGAAGAGGGCGCGCAGTACGAACTTGACGAGTTACTGCTGTTGCCCTTGGACGATCCCGAACTAATCAGGCAAATCAGCCTGCCTGGCTACAAGACGCTTGAAACCGGGCGTATTCAGATTGAATCTAAAGATGAGCTGAAACGCAGAGGAGTGCCGTCGCCCGATAGGGCAGATGCGCTCGTTATCGCACTTGCTCCAGCGGCAGCACGTTTTCAAGTACGCCGGTCCCGAGGACTCGGCTAGGAGTTACCTATGTCGATCAACAGCACTCATCCCGACTTCGATGAAGTTGCGGACGACTACCGGCAGATGGAAGAAACCTTCATCGGCCAACGCAAGGTCAAGGAGATGAAGACCCGCTATCTGCGGGCAACTTCCTCGATGGTGATCGACGGTGCTCTGAAGGCTCAAGAGCCGGGGTACGGTAACTATCTGGCCTACCTTGATCGGGCAATTTTCCCTGAGATCGTATCTCAGGCAGTTGCCACCATGACCGGATTGCTGAACAAGGACTTGTGGCACATCGAGCTTCCGCCCGAGATGCAGGGGCTGATGTTAAACGCCACTCGTCAGGGCGAAACGCTGCACCAACTGTTGCGCCGAATCCACGTTAACCAGTTGATTTACGGCCGAATCGGCCTTCTAGTTGACACAGCTCCCGACCGAGAACTGCCGTTTTTCGTCACTTATGACGCACGAGCAATCATAAACTGGGACGATGACCGGGACTATTCGACTGGCAGCGACAGACTCAACTTCGTCGTAACGGAGGAGATCAAGAGGCTGTCGGAAGGCATCGGATCGTGGGCGTGGACTGACCAAGAGGTACACCGCGCTTTTATTCTGGACGAAGGCGTTTATAAGACTTACACAGAGATGGACCAGATCGCCGGAGAGACTGTTGTTCCGACGTATCGAGGCCGAACTCTGAACTACATCCCGTGGACATTCATCAATGCCACGGATCTTGAAGCTACTCCGGGGTACATCCCGCTGTTGGGGACCTCGAACGCTGCCCTTGCTATCTATCAAGCAGAGGCCGACTTTCGGCAATCGCTACACATGCTTGGGCAGTCCACTTTGGTCTTAACGGGCGTCTCGCCTGGGGGCGAACTAGATGACGGCGAACCCATGCGCGTAGGCGCGGGCGCGATCATCGAACTCCCCGAGGGGGCAGACGCGAAGTTTATTGGAGTAGGCGACATCGGCCTGACTGAGCAGAGGATTGCTCTGGACGAGCTGTACAAACGAGCTTTGGCCGAAGGAGCCAGACTCATGGAGCAGACCGGATCACAGGCAGAGAGCGGAACGGCACTTAAAGTTCGCATTGCGTCGAAATCGGCGACTCTGCGGACTATTGCTCGCGTTTCGGCTCTTGGTCTTGAGACGGCACTCAAACAGATGGCTTCATGGATGGGCATCGACGGAGAGGGCATTTTTGTAACGCCGAAGGTTAATTTCGCCGATGGCGATTTGCCGGGCACGGAAATGCTTTCGCTTGTGCAGGCTAAGAACCTCGGCCTACCGATCTCCTACGCTACGATGCACAACTATCTGCTACAGAATGACGTCACCGAGCTGCCTTGGGACAAGGAGCTTGCGGAGATTGCAGCCGAAGGCGAAGTGCTGGAGGCTCTCAGACGATCTAGCTTTGAGGTAGCGTCGCAAGAAGACGCTTATCAAGCAGAGGCAGATAGAGCATCAGTAGCTCCAACCCCCCAACAAGAGGATACGGTCGTACAGGATGTTGAGCAGAGCATCTCGACCGACGACATAATGTTGGTTGAGTAACCAACATTCGTACAACAGATCGAGCGGGATAAACCCGCAGGCTGACTCCAATGTAGGACGAGGCCGACCAGACGCGCGTGACGCGCAGAGGGTATGAAATGGCTATTCAGCGAAGGATTGCATCACTTGAGGACGCGCCGGAAGGACTGGCGGCGTACTATGTAGAGGACGGAGACGGGTTTTCTCTGGACGTGGACGGCCCCGGACAGGACGACGTAGATAAGTTGAAGTCGGCGCTTGCGAATGAGCGCGACGCGCATAAAGCCACGAAGTCGAGATTCAGCGGTGTAGATATTAGCGCAGAAGATCTACAGACTTTGCGGGATCGGGCTGACGATCTGGCTTTTCAGCTTGAAAACGCTCCGAAGGCGCGCGATCCACAGGAACTAGAGGATCGGGCCGAACTGTTGGCTGCTAGAAAGACGCGAGAACTGGACCGAGAGCTTCAGACCTTGCGAGAACAGAATAGCAGTTATGTAGACGCAATCAAACTCCACGAGGCCGCAGCTAATCAGCGTATGCTTCGCGATGCGGCTATAGATGCGATTTCTGGGGAAAAAGGCATCAAGCTGGTTGACTCCGCACGCGAGGATCTAATTCCGTTTGTCGAGCGATCGTTCCACCTGAATGATCTAGGCGAAATTGTTTCTAAGGAAGGCGTCGGGCTTGAACCTGGCTTGACGATCCGAGAGGCATTGACCGAGATGCAGGCGTCGGGTAGGCGGAGCCATTGGTTTGCGCAGAGTACAGGCGCAAACGCATCTGGCTCTAAGGGCGGATCAAGCGCTGGCGGACCCAATCCCTTCGCGAAAGACACATTTAACATGACCGAGATCGGACAACTAATCAGATCTGATCCGGCGCGAGCCAAGGCTCTGGCGAAAGCCGCTGGCGAGTCTCCTGCCAAATTTGGACTTGGGAACTAATCGCGACAGACATCTTCCAGCAGCGCGTGTTGCGCTTCCTGGTTGAGCTGTGCGAGAGCATCGCACACCACGCCAAACAACTGAATACGAAAACAAACAGGGCCGAGGTGCCGTATGGCGCTGAAGTCCCATTTTGCAAAGGAACTTATTGCAATGGCTACGACTCAGATTGTAGATGTGGTTGTGCCCGAGGTGTTCTCGGCGTACACCCAGGAACTCAGCACGGAGCTGAGCCTCCTTGTTCGATCGGGCGTTATTGCCCGAAATCCGGCGCTCGACGCCTTCCTCGCGGGTGGCGGCAACTTCATCCAGATGCCCAAGTGGGAAGATCTGTCGGATACCGAAGCAAATGTTTCGGGCGACACGGGAACTGCGGTTACGCAGAAGGTTGGGTCGCACAAGGAGATCGGTATTCGGCACAACCGAAACCAGTCCTGGGCGGCTATGGACCTCAGCGCGCAGCTCGCTGGCTCTGATCCGATGGACGCGATTGCTCGACGAGTTGCCGCATACTGGGTTCGCCAGGAGCAGCGCATGGTCAACAGCATCCTCAAGGGGCTCATTGCGGGCACTCCTTCGCTGCTGAATGACATCGCTGCGGCGGACGGCGTGGACGCTGTTGCGGGCAACCTAGCGACGGGTTCCGACTTCCTGGATACGTTCCAGCTCCTCGGCGACCACAAGAGCGACGTGACGGCGATTGCGTTGCACTCGGTTGTTCACACGAATCTCCAGAAGGCCAACTTGATCGACTTCATCCCGGACAGCCGGGCGGACGTCGGATTTGGAACCTACATGGGCAAGACCCTGCTTGTCGATGACAACCTGTTGATTGACAACAGCCGCAACGACGCTTCGGCGGCGACGCAGCTCATGTACGCTTCGGTTGTGTTTGGTCCCGGTGCGTTCCAGTACGGCGTCGGAACGCCGCGCGTGGGAACCGAGATCGACCGCAACCCGCTCGCTGGCCTCGGTGGCGGCGAGGAGTACATGGTCAACCGACGTGAATTTGTGCTGCATCCGGCTGGATTCTCGGTTAACCTGAGTGTTGCTGCTGGCGAGAGCCCCACGAACGCTGAGCTGGAGGCTTCCACGGCCTACACGCTCGTCGGACAGCGCAAGCAGGTCCCGATGGCGGTTCTCCGTTCCAATGGTTAATCGCTAAATTGATTGAAAACCCCACAAATTGAAACTGAGGGGGCACATATGTGCCCCCTCTTTCTCAAGCCGCTCATGTGAGTGGCAACCTCCTATCTGTGATAGTGAAGGAGCAAAAAATGTCCGAAGACGGCATTGAGTATCAAGAGGACGGCGAAAAAACCGTATCGAAGTCAAATTCCAAGCGTGGCTCGCGTATCAAGCAACCGGATAAGCCCGAAGCAGAGCCCGTGATTGAGAGGCAGAATCCGATTCCGGGAGCGCCGGAAATCGAAAACAAGTATCCCGGAGACGACGGCTATCGGTACGGGACTGCATATGAAATGATTGCGGAGCGCGTCTTGGACCTAGAGGCGGAAATCAAAGAACTGATCGCTCTTCGGAAAAAGATTGCGACCCTGCAACCCGCTCCACCTGTCTTAGACCCAGCACTGGTGTGGGAGAGCCAACAAGCCATCCAGCGTCGGCTAAAGGCCGAAGCCGATGAGCGAAAACTGAAAGTACGAGCAGTCCTAAAAGAGATGGACCTGCTTTAGCGAACACAAACCCGGAGTGGTTCGGTTGAGCCTCTGCTCATTGGCTCCCACGCTCCCACCATGCGGCGGAGTCCAGGCAACTCATCGAATCCTGGGCTCCGCCGCTCTTTTTTTTAACAGTTTGAAATAACAGGAGTGAACGATGGCCGATTTGAAAAGAGGCAAAGGTACGACGACCGCCATGAAAAATTGGTATGTAGTTCAAAAGCGACTTGGGATTCTGGGAAATGGCGTCGGATCTGGTGACAATGGCGGGACCCCCACAGTAGTCGATTTTGGCCCTGATTATGTCGAGCCACGCGATCGACCCTAGTTTGCGGTTAGCAAGTTGCTCGATATGCAATCTTGCTATTAGGAGAATCCAATGAGCATGAGGGGTTGCCTGTGTTTTATATGTGCCTTTTTTTCTATCTTTGTCTTTTTTTCGCCAGCGGTGGCCCTTGGAGCATCGGTCAGCGTTGATGAGTCCGCTACTCCGATTCTGACCTACACTATTCGAGCCAAAGATACGAGCCCCACATACATTCTGAGTATGGGCGGAGCCGATTCCTGTTCAGTGTCGCTACAGTCGCGAGGGGCAAACATGACCGTTGCGCCTCGGCCCGGTGCGTCTGTTTCGCATTACGCTTCTATGACTGAGGCTGGTGCTATCAACGCGTCCACTTCTGGTAGCTATACCTTGACGACTACGGCCGGGCAGTTTTCAGTTGCTTTTTCGGCAGCGGACAACTCCTTCGCCTCGATCTCATGCAACCCGACCGGGGGTCAGAGCAGCTCTGGTGCAACGGACGGCGTAGACGTTCTTATCGGCGGCCAGAACGGAGTCACCGATCAGGCCAACCCGAACTCCCCGGTCATCGTCTGCCCAAGAACGAATGCTGCCTGCCTGTACGTGTCGAGCACGACGGGATGGTGGTCGGCGGTTTCGAGCGATGGCGAGAGCGATACCAGTTGGGGGTCGGAAAGCGAGCAAGTCATCTACGGGTACGAGATGACGCCCTCTTCGAGCTGGGATGCCGAAACGACCTACAACACGGCCTCGACGTGCATCGCGCAGAGAGGACAGTACTTTAATTCGGTTGACGGGGCCTGCTCTGCGAATGAGTGGCACATCGCATGGATGCGGGACGTAACGATCACGTCGATTGCCGCATCTCCCGAACTCATCCAGAACGGCACCGACGGATGTGACTTCAAGCTCGTAGAGGCCCTCACTGGGACGGATGTGACGAACGCCGAGATCCTTTTCCCGGCGTCG
>Ga0070753_1002211_pt1 | contig 10453 bp, 16 predicted proteins | sample VirMetDEL_Aug_31_FD_77441 | JGI IMG/M metagenome (GOLD analysis project Ga0070753, IMG submission 77441) | Aqueous microbial communities from the Delaware River and Bay under freshwater to marine salinity gradient to study organic matter... | ecosystem: Environmental > Aquatic > Marine > Coastal... | reverse complement strand
CACTCATTGGCAGCCTGGGGCGAACGCCTGGGAGATGAAAAGCTCAAGTTCCAGGAAGACGCCAAGAAAGATCAGAAAGTCAAAGACGTTTGGGATCACTGGTCGCCTGAGATGCAGGTCTACTGCGAAGGTGACGTAGAGGTTTCAATAAATCTGTACCGTTATTTCTTAACAAACCCTGTCGATCCTCGTTGCCTGGAGCTTGAACATGCCTTCGCTAAAATCATGGCTAAGCAAGAAAGCTTTGGCTTTCCGTTCAATGAGAAAGCGGCCTTCGCACTGGTTAACACGCTCAAAGCTCGACATTCTGAGCTCAACGATCAGCTCCAGGAAGTTTTCCCACCTATTGTCGAGAAGAGAGTCTCCCTTAAGACGGGTAAGCCACTCAAGGATAAGGTCACTGTCTTTAACCCCGCTTCGCGTAAACAAACTGCCGATCGGTTACAGCAGCGTTACCCTGAGATTACGTACGCTACCAACGAAAACGGCAACACCAAGTTGGATGACGGTGATCTGGCACGCCTTGGTGAAAAATATCCGGAAGCTAAGCTCCTAGCAGAATTCCAACTGATCAATAAAAGACTTGGCCAAATCTCGGAAGGAAAAGAAGCGTGGCTCAAGCACAGCCAAGCTTATAAAGACTCTCGAATCCACGGCGCAGTCATCACTAACGCATGCATTAGCGGTCGCTGTAGCCATCAACGGCCCAACATGGCCCAAGTTCCTTCTGTTGGGCATGCTTATGGCGCTGAGTGCCGGTCACTTTTTTATGCCCCCGATGGATGGACCCTAGTTGGTGCTGACGCCAGTGGTCTGGAGCTGCGGGCTCTCGGGGCGTGGTTAGCTCACTTCGATGGTGGTGAGTACGCCAAGCTGGTGAGCAATGGTGGCTTCGATATTCACACCTACAACGCACAGCTGTTCGGTATTTATAACGGAGAGGGAGAGATTTCTAAGGCAACAAGAGATCTTTCTAAGCGTTTAATCTACGCCCTACTCTATGGCGCCGGGCCAAAGAAGGTCGGTAGCGTTATGGATACAAGTATCCCTGATTATGAACAGGTGAAGCTTGGAAAGCTGACGATCGAGACGTTCTATAAAAATCTCCCAGCAATTAAGGAGTTAAAGGACAAGATCGATGAACGGATCGATACCAAAGGGTACTTGGTTGGTATTGATGGGCGTCGATTACAGATTCGGTCCAGGCATTCAGCTTTGAATCAACTGTTGCAATCGACTGGCGCTGTATCTGTAAAGAAAGCGACGATCATTCTTTACCAGGATCTCCACGAGACTGGACTGAAGTGGGGCGAGGATTTTGCTTTCGTAGCGCACATTCACGATGAAATCCAGAGCCTTGTTCGTCCGCAGCATGTGGAACGCTACAAAGAGTTGGCTATTGATTCTTTCCGTAAATCAGGTGAGTTCTTTAAGTTACGTTGCCCGTTTAGTGGTGAAGCTAGGGAAGGTAGGAACTGGATGGAAACTCACTGAGGACGATTAACCTCCAGGGTGTAGTTGAATGGATCTGATTCCATTTTTGCAACAATGGCCCGACCGAATAATGATTCAGGCGAACTTGCTCCCCTGCCTGAAACAAAGTTTGGCTTGCGCCCCAAGAGTATTTCTGCCGCCTGAGAAGTCATCGTTTCAGAGGGTCCTTGAGGCTGAATGCCACCTGGATAGGGTCCGTAAGGAACGGGATATTTTTTATCCGCGTCTGCATAAATAAAATCATAAGTTTCATTGGTTTTATAGCCGCCTTTTGGTGTTCTGCTAAACCAAGCAGCTCCAAGAGATGTTCCATACCCGCCAAAAGAATCAGTATCGTTGTCTGCGCCCGCTTGGGAATCGAACCTGACATCTCCTTGTTTAATTCGCCTCAAACCGGAGCGAATAGCTGCTAATTGATCATTACGCTCCTTAGCGGATAAAAACTCAGCGCCACCAGGGGTAGCGTTTTTTGTTATTGTTTCAGCACCTTTTAATTGCTCTAGTATATAGGGCGTGAGCTTGCTTGCGTCTTCAACCATTCCAAAAAGATTATTTTTATATTGCTTAGAAAATTGCAACCCTTTGTCTCCAAGTCCCGTATAATATCTACCGAATAAATTTGCAGAAGCTGGTAACTGATTGAGACCAGTCGAGATACCACTTTGTACAAAATCTGGAGACTTTTGAATCATTTGTTTAACTGCTGGACGAGTCGACGCCACGAAAGATGCAGCTGCATTTAATGAATTAGCTAGATCTCCTTCAAGAGTACGGCGCTCTGGTTTGCTAATATCTGGCCTACCTTGAAAATACTGAGTTAAGGGGGAAGGCGTACCACCACCAGGGAGCCAACCACCTGTAGCGCGGTCTGCTTTGCCCCAAATTTCTCCGGCTTTGCGAAACCAATCAGCCATTACACTGTCCTTATCAATCGATTATAAGCCGCCTTAGTAGACAACTTCATCCTAGTTTCCACTGATTAGCGGCTGATTTCTTCCCAGTCCAACGATGCGTAGATATCTGCACCGTTTGTATCTGCTGCTGCAGTTAGTGTCAGCTCAGAAGGAGTGCTAGTAAAACTGTTTCTCTCCAATTGGAATGTAAACAATGCTTCCTTCAAGATATCAACGGGGTTAGAGCCCTGGTTAGATCCGTTGAGAAAACCTGATGCCAGAACACGTCCACCAGCAAAACTGGTTCCCGTTAAGTTATATTCAACAGCCGAATCAGCACCTGCACTTGTCCAAGTCCCACCTGTTGTTGTTCCAGATGCTACGACTTTCCAGCTGTAGTTGGCATTATTAGTAATAGCCAGTAGAGAAAGGGCTGTGAGGATGACAATTGCATCTAAACGATTAGGAGTTGATTTAAGACGAATTGAAATAATAGGATAATAAGTGGATGCAGTTGTCAGGTCATATGGAGTGCCGATTGGAATTTCAATTGCTTGCTGTGCGCCACGAAGTTCATAACCTCCTTCTGAAATGACGGTAGAACAGACTTGTTTTAACTTGCTGTTACTTGCAGTCGCTCCTGTGTTTTCAATTTCTAACCGCAGTGGTAGCGAGCCAGTTGTTATATAGGTTGAAGAGATTCTGTTGGCGTGATTGAAAACATGGCAAGGAATAAACCGACCGTCGATAATAAATCCCAGGCGCACAGAACCCAGGCCGAGCCACTCAATATCCATCCACAAGATCTGTGCCTTAGTTATGTCTAAAACCACGCCAGATGGACCAGTCCCGTCCATCTTGTCGACATTCCAACTGGTTTGTGCTGCTCGTGTTTCCGTCAATGCGCCGGAAGAACTACTGCGTTCAACAAAGGATAAGGTTGAATTATTGAGTTCAATGTACATGCCATTGGCAGCACCAAAATAACCAACGCGCTGCCTAAGCCCAGTTTTGGCGGGCGACATGACAAAAGTATTAAGGATTAATAATGACTTACCGGGCTGGTATGAAAATACTTTGGTTGTTTCTCTATAAACTAAAGAACCAGATGTAGTAGTTACATCTAGGTCAACCAGGCCTTCACTTGCTTGAAAAGTGGTTGTTCCTCCGCTAGCTGTATTGGTGTTCCAGAGTCCATTGTCTCTATAACGATGACTGGAATCAAACAGCGTCAGAGGATTGGAGACCCTTTGACGACCAAAAGCGTCTGTTGCTGCTGTTGGGTTTCCATTCAGCGGAGTAGTAATGGCAACATTTAGAACCTGGTTGTCTGGGTTTAGAACCTTGACAACTTCGTATCTACAGTTGTCGTTTTCAATTACGGTTGCCATGTCAATCAACGAGCGGCGAAGCTAAGGCGGACGACAGCATCAGTACCGCCTGTCTCAGAGAAGAATCTACCTCGGACCCATTTAACGGGACTGCCTGTGATGTTATAGACATAAGTGCCGTTCTTGGTGACACAATTCGAAATCAATGGTCCGTAATTTGTGCCATCGATGCTGCCTTCAAGACGTACCACCACTTCCGTATTAATGTTCGTTACAGTTGCAACCAGCGTATAGTCCTTGGTGGAAAAGTAATTGTTTTCGTAGACCAGCACTGCTGTTGTGGTACCAGGAGCAGTCAGCTCTCCAGCTTCAAAGAAGAGCGTGTCCTGGAACCCGGTATACCTAGTCACACTTAATAATCTTTTCCTCTTGACATTTTAAAGGTACCAATTACGCTACCTCCGCACCCGCACTTCCCATGGAACCCCAACGCCTTCAAGACATCAAAAACTCGCTCCATGACATGGAAATGGAGGAGCTTGAAACGATGTACAAGGACCTTAACAACCTTATTCAAGTGCTTGTCACTCGGATGGTTGCAGTCGAAGACACGATCCTCGATCGCCTGGAGGCTGCATTCCGTAAATGAACGACAGGGAGCACAAATGGCACAGCCGTTTTCTGAAATTGGCAAAGGAAGTAGCCAGCTGGAGTATTGACCCTTCAACCAAAGTTGGCTGCGTCCTGGTCAAAGAAAAACGTGTCATCTCCACGGGTTACAACGGCTTCCCGAAGAACATCAGTGACGATTTCGATCGCCTGATGGATAGGGAACAAAAGTACGAAATCACCGTTCACGCTGAAGTCAATGCTGTCACAACCGCTGCTCTTCATGGCGTCAGTACTGAAGGGGCTTCTGCTTACATCACTCTCATGCCATGCAGTCGCTGTGCTTCTGTACTTATCAACGCTGGTGTTAATGCCGTCTATGTTGCAGGCGGCACCACAATCCCTGATCGCTGGCTGAAAAACTTCATTTTGGCCAGTAAACTGCTCGCTGAAGCAGGCATCACCTACGAGGTCATCGACCTAACCCCCTGATAACGCCATGAATCTCATCATGATCTCCGCCAAACTCGGCGGGGAAACAACCACTGCTAACGGCCTCCGCGTCCTGCAAATCACTGTCCCCCTCATGGATAAGAAGGGGAGCATCATGCCGCTGTATCTGGTGCCAAGCATGGCGGCGGGTGAAACGTTTGGTGCCTTTGCGGAAGGATCTCAAATCCTGATCAACGGGCGCCTTTACCCCAATCGGAACGACGGCAAAATGTATGTCGTACCAAACCAGCCGTTGCAGGGAATCCCGAAAGAGGTGAGCCTCAACCAGGTATGCCTTGCTGGTGGCATCGGCTACATCAATGATCCAAAGATGGACGACCTCTTCGAATGCTCGATCATGGTGAAGGGTCCCTCCAACAACCTGCTGAACCATTCGTGGAGTACCAGCATGCCCTTCCGTCTCGAAAGTTGGAAGGACGACGCCCAGCGCCTCAAGAACCTCGTATATAAGGGGCGGCAGGTCGCAGTCGGCGGTGTCCTGCGCTACAGCAGTTGGACGGCGGAAGACGGTACGCATAAAGGCTTCTACTCCGTACGAGTCCGCTCTTCACAGTATTCCGTCTTCGGCAAAAATCAAGCCAAGTTCGAGGAAGCAACACAAGTTGAGACTGCACCAGTCGTGAAGCAGGCTCCGCCGAAGTTGCCGTTGCAACAGGATCTGGCTCCTAGCTCGTTCGAGGCTAATGACGACATCCCGTTCTGATTAGTTAAGGCAATCGGAACGACAGCGTAAAACCTGAAACTGCTCCTAGATTTGGAGCGGTGGGATGGCCACGGTTGCTCCGACCGTGGTTTTTATCCTTGGGACGGTTCCAGTCAGGCCTTTAAAGCTATGGCTGTTCGGGTTCGACTCCCGTTCCAGGGACAACACAGCCCCATGACTGAAATGTCCGTACTCGATCGGTACCTAAACACAGAAAAGTATCAGGGGGAGATGCGCGATCTCGTGAACGCGCAGATCCTGAACGACAAGTCGCAATGCGGCCTGTTCCTGAAAGACACTGCCCTTGCTCGCATTGGCTGGTCTGGCACGCCGGACATGTTCCCCAAAGCCGAGGAATACGTCCACACCTACAACAACGGTGACAAAAACGAAGGCATCTTCTTCAAGGCGCCTCGCATGGTGATCCTCCATTGCGGCTTCAGCAAGGACATCACCTTCATCGAAAACTCTGAGAAGGGTGGCATTGAAGGCCAGTATCCTCGCGATTCTCACCTGTATGACGAGTGGGAAGAGCAGAACCCTGGTAAGCCCTGCCCTTACAAGCGTCGTCGTCTCATTCTCATGTTCCTCGTGGACAAGAATGGCGTCGCTCAACACAAAAAGCCTTTGATCCTGTCGATCCACGGCGGTGCATCGAAACTGTTCTGCGAGGCCTACGCCACGTTCATCGAACAGCTCGAATCAGCCTTTGCCGATCGCATGGGTCTCAAAACAGCTGCAGGTTTCGACCCCAAGCAGGCAGCTGCTGCGATCTTTACTCCTACCTTTGGAGCTCAGCTCTACGGTGGCGACAAAGCCAAGAGCTGGATCGCCTATCCCGAGAAGTGGGTTGTTCCTACTGCAGAGAAAGTCGAAGACTTCTTCCCCAAGGCGAACGAAGACATCGACCTGATCGAAAACGTGTGGGACACCTGCCCTCCGACCGTGTATGCAGCCAACTTCTTCCGTCAATGCGAGAAGGAGATTGGCTTCCATGCCATGAAGGAAGGGCTAAACTTCACACTTCCTCCCGTGGAATCCAATAACAGCTCTAAGGTTTTGCTTGGCGCCAGGGATCCTGAAACTGGAGAGATCGAACTCTGATGAATGTTCTCGTTAGCTTGGCTATTGCTTTGGCGGTCCTCTTACCGGGTGCCGCCTCCGCCCATCATGGCGAGGCCGAGACGCATCACATGGTAGACAACTGCTGCCATCACAATTAACATCCGATTGGTGAAACCATCGGGCTACAAGCCGGGCCTTCGGGTCCGGTTTTTTTAGTCTTCGTACAGGCGAGTGATATTGTCGGCCTCCAGGTTGGCTAAACGCTTGCAGAGGCCACGGATCACGGCCTGCCTCTGAACCGCCAACTGAAGTAATTTGAGGGCTGCTTGCTGGAGGATTGCCGGATCGTCTACTGATTCAATCTCTTTAGTGAGTCTGGCGATCAGGAATTCATCTTCTAGCTGCAACTCAAAACTGTCCGGATCAAACTGAAATTCGATCAGCTCAAATTTAGACATAGAGCCAAGACATAATGTTTACTCTAGCCAGAATATTTGTATCAAAAGTAGTAACAAATACAAAGACATTGTAAAGAACACATTAATGGGTGGTTTCCGGTCGGGCCAGGCGGACGCTACAATCTTTCGGTACTTTATTAACGAACGGGTAGTCCGCTACTGGGGCTAAGCGGTGAGGCCAGGTAAGGTGCGCGAGCCTCTGGTCAGCCCCACCACATTTAACTTTGCCAAACCGAAAAAAGCATGTAGCCTTGTTGGGCAACTCTTTTCGGCACGATGGCCAAAAAGTCTCTCACTGGTTCCGCCCACAAAGAAGGTGTGCCTAAGCGCACTTCCATCGGTCACGGTCGTCGCAAACGTGGCTCATTTAAGGTTCGCAGTGAGAAACCCATGCGTGGACAGGGTAAAGGCTGAAGACTTTCTGTGGCCCCTGGCGCGTTTGCAAAGGGGGCCTAATATAGAGCAACTGCTTCCCACCTGTGGACCTCCCAAAGCTCAAAGTTGAGCCTTTCAATAGCACCAGTGTTCTGCTGTCTGTAGTCGACGGTCCTATCTTTGATCATCCTGATGCGGATGAAAAGTGGACAGGTGAGGTTACGCCAGAAGGTGTTTTGACCCTTCCTGATGAAATTTGGGATCGGCTGGGCTGGGAAGGTGAGAGCACGGTTGAGTGGCTCGAGGGACCCGACGGTTCCTACTACCTGGTGAACATTAATGAAAAAGCTGACTCCGGAGATGAAGGCGATGATGACGGAGATGTTGGAGCGTAATAAAGCAGATATAGAAAAACAATGGGCTTACATAAATAAAACGCACACACAACCACCAACACCATGGACAAAGAAAAACTCGATCTCCTAATCCAGCAGGCGGCCCACCAGCAGCAGCAAGAACTGAGCTGGGTTGGCAATGTATTCCGCCAGCGGTTGAAAGAACTGCAGGAAACCAATGAGAAGATGAAAGAGTGGGAGAAGAATCAGAAAGATTAGGGTCGATAAATTGCTGAGGTAGTTTTCATACCTCGCCATGAGGAACCAAAAGAAGATCCGGTTTCGCGGTGGTCCTTCTGAAATCCTCGAATCCATTACGTACGAGGGTTACGAAATTCGTAGCCTGAAGCACGGTATTACTGGTAACGTTCTTTATTGCTTCCCCAGCGAAGAACATGACTGGGAACGGTGTTGGACCATGGATCTCCAGACCGCTAAAAACGGTGTCCTTAAATACAATCAGCATACCGCTGAATTGAATACATCGACCAAGTAAGGTACCCGTAGAATCAACACTGTACTAAAAAGTGGTGGCGAAAGAGTGGCACGCCCGGTAATGACAGACCTTATGGATGCCCTTGCAATGGACATCCACGACTATCTTCTTGAGATCTCGACGGACTTTGAGGGCAATAAATTTGTCCTCATTCCAATTACAGAAGTAGTACAGAAATTTGAGCGGAATCATCGCACCATCCAGCGGCGTATTAATGCCCTGAAAGATGAGGGTCTGCTCGTGCCTGTCATTAAAAAGAACACGATCACGCTGTACCACGTTCGTGAACAGGAGGATCAGCCTTGACAGACTCACCTAAAAGCGACCCGAATTTAGAAGTTCTCAGCTTCCTGCTGTCATCTTTCACTGATAACGGTAGATCGCTGCGGGCATTCACCACCAATCCACAAGAACTGGCGGTAACAATCCTGACTGCAGGCTTACTGGCCAACTCGAAGTTGATGATCAGCCCAGAGGATGCTGTCAAATCCGCATTCGACATCCACAGCCGCATCCAAAATCACGTTGGACGGTACCAGTCGATGCAATTTGCGGCCAATATCGATCAGGTTTTCAGGGAACCGCCCCAAGAAGTTGATCATGATTGACCGCTGAGCTCTCTCGGCGAATCAATTTCATCTTGCCTCGGGTAGCTCCAAGCGCTTCCTTCAGGCTCCGGCATGCAGCTTCAGGGTCGGTGTGATCACCACAAGTGAAAGCATCGATTGCGGCATATCCGATCTCAGGCCACGTGTGGATGGACAGGTGAGATTCAGATAGAAGCGCCAATGCTGTGACACCTTGGGGCTCGAATTTATGCGATACGATGCTCAAAAGGGTTGCGCCAGCTGCATTTGCAGCCTCCCGCAGCGCATCCTTAATGAATTCTTCGTTATCTAAAAGGTACGGCTTGCCGTCCTGAAGCTCAAAAATAACGTGGCGTCCTAGGACAGTCGGGGTTGCATACACCGCATTTGAACCGCACTTTAAGAATCCATTGTAAGGAGGGTCTACCAAGCTGAAACGGTAGACAGGGACTGGGATATCGGATAAGTTCCCTTAGCGGTCCAACCCCTAATGCCCCTAGCAGTAGTCGAAAAAGGCCCCAGAATTTCTAGCGAACAGCTTGAAGAATCGAAGATTCACCCTCCGTATTCTCCAAAGAACGATTACACGCAGTTCTTGGATTACCGCTCTGAGGGTGACACTCGTTTAACGATTAACGGGTCGCGGCATTACAAGACCCCCTACGGGGCGCTGCCGTCAGTAACGACAATCCTGTCTGCTACTCAGGGAAATAAAGCTGCATTAGAACGCTGGGCTAAGAAAAATCCCGGTGGTCGAGAAGCTGCAGCAGCCCGTGGAACCAAGGTTCACTCCTTGATGGAGGAATATCTGCTCGGAATTGAGAAGAATCCTCAGATCGCTGACGAAGAGATCGCACAGTTCTGGAACGGTCTTCCAGAAAAGCTTGACAAGCTGGGGCGAGTGATCTGGGCTGAAAACCCTGTCGGTGACGCTTATCCCTGGACCATGGGTGGCGACGGGATCTCTCGGGTTTGGCATCCAGGGGTGACAGACGGTGAAAACTGGGGCTGGGCTGGGGCACCAGATATCGTCGCCGAATACAAAGGCAAAATCGTCCTCGGAGACCTCAAGACCAGCAACGGCCTCTACTACAGCAAGTGGCCCGGTCCCGAAACCCTGCGCAGTGAGTACGGGATGAAGCGTGCTGGCTTCATGAAATACACGAAATGCATGATGCAGATGGGTGCATATGCCCTCGGGTTGGAGCATACCTGTGGCATCACGCCGCAAATCCTGATGATTTTTGTTGCGACACGGGAGCGCTCTCAGGTTTTTGCGGTACAGGGCAACACCATCGAGAAATACAAGCAGAAATGGCTGGATACCGTTGAGAAGTATTACGGAGAGATCCTTCCAGCGCAAAACCAGGTCGAGGAAGAGGACTGAAGTCGCCTCAAAAACGCAGCGGAAGTAGCCACGGGCACAGATGCATGCCCCGTACATTGGAAAACAGAAAGGCTACAGATTTGACGGCTGTCATACGACCTAAAGATTGCTACCTTCACTCTGTTGTCCCTCCACAACGCCTGCAAT
>Ga0070753_1002210_pt1 | contig 10454 bp, 6 predicted proteins | sample VirMetDEL_Aug_31_FD_77441 | JGI IMG/M metagenome (GOLD analysis project Ga0070753, IMG submission 77441) | Aqueous microbial communities from the Delaware River and Bay under freshwater to marine salinity gradient to study organic matter... | ecosystem: Environmental > Aquatic > Marine > Coastal ... | reverse complement strand
TCACTTTGAGATACTACGAAGTTTGTTACATTAAGAGGGTTATCTGATTTTCCAGTCAATGTAAGTTCTTCAACATATTCTATACCAGAAACATCACCATTAGTAGGAACTACTCTAACTTGTAACTTATAAATATTACCTGCAGCTCCTAAGTCAAGATTATCAATTGTATATCTCATCTTATCTGCTGTATCTCTACCTTCTGCTGAAAGAGAAACAGTATTAAAATTAGTCATACCACTAGGATGAGGATCGCTACCAGACTCAAGTAAAATTCTGTACGATAAATCATAATTAGTAATATTTCTGTTTCTAATATGGTCAAATATTACTTGTACCCTAGACATAACTCCCTTAGTTCTATCTCTAAATAAAATTTCAGTAAGCGTTAAGTTTTCTGTTCTACCTAATGGAGTTTCTTTAATAATTGCTGTTTTTGTAACAGGAGAAGATATTCTATTTCTTTCATTTATTGCACTTACTTTAATTATATGTGCGCCAACTCCTAAATCTTCGAGTTCACTTCCATTTAAAGAAACTGGACTAAAAGAGTTTAATGACACGGGTGCAACAGAGTATATCCTGTTATTTGCTAAATTATAGCTTGCTGAAGTTGTGACCTCATCATAGGTAACAGTTACTGTATTTGCAGTCAAATCCACATTAGATATACTAGCAAATAGATCAGGAGTAATATTAGTTACTACAGTAGATCCAGTGTTAGATGCTAAATTATTATTAAAAGTAACTTTGAAAAAGTCAGAAGCAGTTAAGTCTATATTATAGGTAGCTGAAGTTGGATCATAGCTAGAATTGTATATGGAGTTAAATTGTTCATTATTTCTTAAAAATACAGAATCACCTAACTCTAAATGAGGAACTACATAATCTTCTACAATAGTCTCTATTTGAACATCATCAGTAGCTAAATTATGGGTTACATAAGAATCACCTGAATTGAATGTGTATTGAATAGGGTCTGTAGCGTATATTGAACCATTGATATAAGTCTTAATAAGTCCTTTTACTGCAGGATTACAGTTAAGTTGTAACTCTACTGTTCCTGATTGCGTTGTGACGTTGTGCACATTAGAAACTGTTTGTAAGTCACCAGAAACAAAAAAGGTATTTGAACTTGAGAATCTTTTATCTATCAGTTGAAATAAATCTACATAAAAAGGAGTAGGTAGTAGCTTATTCTTTATAAATGTAGCACTTGAAGCGCTATCAAAGGCAATATTAAAAGTATTTGCAGAAATGTCGTAAGAAGATATATTTGAAGTAGCCTGAGTTAAAGTACTTTCATAACCTACTAAGCCTTCTAATAGACCAGCAGTTGAAGATTGTGCTTTAGAATTAAGTTTATATTTTACAATATTATCTGAGATTTGATTAGTTCCAGCTACATATTGAGCATTATCTCTAGCTTCAAATATATGACAGTCAAAATTATCATCATGTAACAAATGTAAGTTAGAAGCAGTAAATACTATATTAGCATCTGTAACTGACACAGAAGTTACTAAAGGTTTGACAACACCAAGCTGTTGATCAAATCCATTTTTACCTAATACATAAGCTGTCTCTTTTCCTTCAAAAACAGCAGCGTTAGCTAGTTTAAATGTAATACTAGACAATTCCTAAAACTCCTACAATTTGTTCTGAAGGAACATATGCTTTTTGAATAAGCATGTTACTTGGTCCTCCCTGAAATGTAAATACTAATCTTGTTCTAACACTGCCATCAGGCATTGTTGTATAAACACTTTTTATTTGATATCCTGGTGGATTAGGTGCTACAAAAGGATTACTGATAACCTTTCTAGGAGTAGGTTCATAGTTAATAACTGTTTCGCTATCTATATAAACATTCGAAATATACTCACTAGCAGTAATATCAACTTCACCAGTTTCTCTAAGTGCTACTGTGTCTACTCTAAATAATTTATCATTAGTTCCTGAGTATATATTATCAGGATCAATCTCTCCTAATGACCAAATGTCATTTGTTTGAGGTTTATTATGGTCTTTAAATGATGTAAATGTTTCAAACTCAGATATATTTGGATTCCATCTATGAGTTAGTGTTACGTCTGCATAATCTGTTCCAGAACTAGTATTACCTGTAGATGCTAATTCATAATTAGTATTGCTAACTAAGTATAGCTCCATCATATTACTTCTATTACAAAAATGTCTAAGCACTAAAGGATTAGTATTAGCCGCAAACACATCTGACGTAATCGATGGATATCCAAGATGTTGTAAATATACATTAGCATCATTAGTAGGGCTATCTTCTTGAACTATGCCATTATAACCGTATGAGTTAGTAACTACTTGAGTACTCAAGGCAACAATATCACCAGGAGTTAAATCTTCTGGATCTCCCACTCCAGAGAATGAAGCTTTTCTTCTAATATACTTACTTGAAGCCAATAAATATTGCCCAAATCTAACTGCTTGACTTCTTCTAGTACAGCCTGTAAGTTCAAGTTGTATTATTTTTTCTGTCTCATTTAGATTGGACGTTAAGTCTGGGTCATCAACTCTAATTGTTTCTCTTAAGTAACCGTTAGCAGCATCATTAAATATTATATCAACGCCTGTTATAGTTTCTTCTTTTCTAATACCAGAAAAAGATAATGACCCTGAAATCATATTAACATCAGAGAATGAATGAACAGGTAATTGATTAGGCATGTCTAAACTTAGGCTGATTTTATTACCTGAATATTGAATAATTCCCCTCATCGAAGCTGCTATCTTTGTTATTAAATCTAAAGTATTTGTTTCTTGTGCTACAGTTAAGTCACAGATAAATCTACGTTCTGAAACTGAAATTCCAGTTCCTAACCCAATCTGATTCTCAATAATTGAAATAAATTCATTTCTTGGTTTATACCTAAAACTTCCATCAGCTGTTCCAGCTACACCATGAAAACGACCTGTATTTGGATCAATTCCGTCACAATATTGAGACATTTTATAGAAGTTAAATTTATCTAGAAGTGATTCGTCAATTCCTAATCCATAATCTGAATTTGTTAATAAATCATAAATTATCCAAACAGGATTTTGTGTCCAATCATATTTGAAAGTACCATCCCATATACCTGAATAAATAATAGGATTAGTTTCAGTAACAACTAAATCAGGATTATCTTGTAGCTTATATCCCGAAGAACTTCTATCATTAACTTCAACCTCTCTCCAGTCTATTTGACCGTCATCTAAAATAGGTTGGTTATAGTTAGATGGTACTTTAACTACAAGTCCTTTAACAAGACTACTAAAATCTGGTATCTCTGATCTAAAGTTTGTAGCTTTAAGAGCATAACCTATTAAAGCAGTTCTTGGATAAGCAAACTCTTTATGACTTATTTCATCAAAGCCAATAAATTCTACCTCAGCTGATATTTCTTGATCAACGGCATCATCAGAACCTTTTAGTACTGTTACTCTGTAACCAGATGTACTCAAAGAATTGTCTGGAATATGTACCGGAATCTCTAATGTTGTTGGGAAAGTAATCCTTGCTGTTAAAGATTTTTGTCTTAAGGCTATGTAGTTATCAATATCTGATGTTTCTGATATCGGATGAATACTTAGTCGTAGATCAAGACGTTGCTCTTGATATGTTTCAGTATTATTATTGTCTGGATTAGTTCTATACAGCTCATTTACATTAAACTTAAATACAACTGTATCAATCGGTAGATCACCTATTGTTGAATTAGTCGCAAAAAAGGATACGTTTGATTGAGGAATACCAGTTTCAACACCTTTTGCTTGACCTGAAGTTAACACAATTGGTGATGAGAATCTAACCTCATTAGTAACCTCATTTCCAAAAGGTACCATTCTGTCTTGATTAATAGTGCCTGTTACAGACTTTACAGAAAATACATATGGATCAGCATTATTTGTTTCGTCTATTAAGTCATCAATAAATTTATCGTCAATTCTAATATCTTGAATACCGTTAGGATTAATTCTATATACAGGTCCTTCTCCTAGAGCAACTTGAAGAAAGGCAACATCTGTATTGAGCTTTGTGAGCTGTTTCTCAAAAGCTTGCTTTTGTCCTACGTCTAAATTTATGAAACTAACCGGATTAATACTCATGTTTCACTCTATTGGGGAGGCTTATCTTCAACAGCAATATACATGGCTCTTGTGTGATCAACTGTTATTGTTCCAGAGTTTGATGCGTTTGCTTGTACAAAATAGTCTTTTCTATCTCCGTTTGTAGGTAACCATCTATTAACTCCAGTATACGTAAATGATCCATCTGATACTCCTACAGTATCCATAATTTCTAGTGATCCACCAAATACTTGAGAACAAATATCTAATTCTTGCCCAGTCCCACTTACAGTTACAGAACTGATACCTACAGATACTTTTGTCTCTTGAGTATAAGCAGAAGAAACAATATAGTCTCCTAAAGCTATTTTTAAGTTAGCTCCTACTTGTACATCGATAGAACTACTAACTCCAACTCCGTACTGGTTGTGAGGATGAGGAGCAGCAATAAGATCTCCAGCACTAAAAGCAGTGGTGCCTGCAGTAGCATTAGCATTATATCTTACTTGAGCAATAGCATCAGTAGATAAAGAACCTCCTGCCAAGGTTAATCCACTACCTCCACCAAATAAAGCTTTTTTCTGAGTAGCGTTAAGCTGTTCTAATGCATCAGTTAGTACTAAATTACCTTCAGATACTTGCAAAACAGCTACTCCATCAATATATAATGTTGTGTTTGCTAGATATAAATCCTTAAACCACATTGTAGGACTACCTAAGCTGTATACCGCATTCGAACTAGGAATTAAGCTAGATGATACTACACCATTAGATAAATTATGAATATTACTAGTAGTCACCAAAGAGACATTAGACTGCACTGTGTCAATATCCGTCTCTAAAGTAGTAAAGTTCGAATCTAGCTCAGAATGTGTTAGTGCTGAGCCTTTTGTTCCTCTCAATGTGATTGCCATTTTATTCTCCTATTAAAAATCCTGAACGTAATCATCTTCTACATAGTCTTCAGCTACGTAGTAATAGTTCTCTATATTCTCACTTGCACCGCCAAACACTATGTCATGAACCTTAAACTCATCAGGATCGGCTCTGTAGTTTTTAATATACGCATTTATTAGTGTTCCTGAAACACGAGTCATACCATAGTTTAAAGGAACTGGTAAGTTAGCAGTAGTATTAATCTTTAAAGACCCGAAAATATCATTATTGTTTCTAAGACCAACGTCATATATCTCATCAGCACGTCTAAACAAAGAAGAGTCTCTAATTCTTCTATCTAAACCTTCAAACTCCATTTGCTCTGAGCCTGCAGAACTAAGTCCGAACAAAGGAAAGAGAAAACTAGACTGTACATCATTATATAAATCAGTAAAACCATAGTTTGTAGAATGTCCACATAAAATAGGAACAACATATATAGGATTACTGCTTGTAATTTTTAATTTACTTCTTTTTGCGTCTATAACACGTTCATCTTGAACAAGGACTATTTCTTGATGCTTATTTTGCGACTGTTTTAATTTATTTAAAAAATTTTCAAAATTTGGAAACTGATTTTTAAGCGCAGATACAATATCACTATAATCACTAGCATCAAGAGTTAGTGATTTAATAGGGATAAAACTTTGTATAGGTTTAGTTATGTTTAAAGTGATTTTCATTCAGTTTCTCAAATCTTTTCATCTTTTTATTTTTATCATACCAGTATATATAAAATTTATCATTTATTCCAAGTATAAATTTTAAATCTTCATATATGAGCATTTGTAAATCAGCTTCTGAAGGTTCTTGATAATTTTCATCAGGGTGAGAATGGAACACCCCCCAAATATTTTCATCATGTTCAATTAATAGTAATGGATCAATCACAAAACTTGACTTAGGTTTAGCACTTAAATTGTTTGAGGATATAAATTTAAACTCTTTTGTTATAAGCCCACAAGCTTCGTATGGGTATTGAGCTTGAGAATACTTTCCTAACTCATCTGTTAAGTTTTTATAAGTCGTCTTGGACACCAGGAAACCCTCCAAAGTGTTGTAAGTTATTTCTTAATGCACAAGCTGTAACACTTTTAGAACATTTATCCTGAGAACTATCAGCTGTAGTAGCATTATTTATAGTAAAGTAACCGTTTGCAGTAGCTGCTGGACTAGTATTAGCTATAATTCCAGAACCACTAGTAGGGTACTGACATTCTGCCCCTTTATACTTCCAAGGACACGTATTGCGATAAAACTTTCTTCTAGGTAGTCCTTCAAATAGTTTTTGTGTCCAGTTTGCTAGTGTAAATTCAGCAGTTGATTCATTTAAAGAGTTAAGCCTAGTAAGTACAAAAATCTGATTTACAAAAGATTTTGAGTCAGCATCTGCATTTTCTATATATAGTTTATCTCCTGCACTTCCACCACTTAAAGAAGCGCTATCTACTTGAATAGAATTGTTATTGAAATTAACAGCAACAACATTAGAGGTAGTAGAAGATTGATTACTTTTAACAGCATCACCAACTCTATATGGTCCTGTTGATTTTAAGAATATAACATTAGAAGAAATTGAATCTATAATAGAAAACTCTGGCCATACATCTAACATTGATGCAAAGGTAGTTTTTATTTCAACCACAGCCCCAATAAGGTCTCTACTATCATGCTTTAAAGAAGTCCAATTTCCATTAAGAGACTGCGAACTACTATAATCTAAAGCAAGGTTTGAACCACCTCTAGAAGATACAATATTTGTGTCGTATAAAGGATTTGAAGCTACAGTTCTGGGATCAATATTGCTTACTGATTCTCCGTTTACATAAGCACTAATACCATTAGATCCATAACCTACTATTTGAGAATTTTCAATTAGGGTAGTAAAAGTATCATCAAGTGTGCTAACAGATAAAGTTACTTCTCCAACACTACCGTCTCCTGATATGGATATACCTGGATAAGAGATAGGAAAAGCTCTATAGGTTTTAGAATCATATTCAATAGAGTAGTCTGGGGTAGAAAAATCTTCTCCAATAACTTCAGCGTATCTTAAGGGAAACTGATAAGGCCAAGGATAACCTACTCCTCCAGAAGAAGGATTATCATTGGCATTTACAGGATACCACTCTCCAGGATAATAGATAGAGTACAGTCTAACTAGGGGTTCTTGCTCAAAGGCATTCTTAAGAGAAACATAATTAGAAGGGTTAATAGAAGAGACTGTTGACGAGGCAAGCTGAAGTTGAACGTTTGGAGTATTAGCTGCGATAAAACTCTCATTAGTATAAACTCCACGGCTTACCGCTATAGTTAGATTAGAGATGTTTGTATCAGGAAATATTTTATCTACAGTATTAGTTGTGTCGTTTCCAACATTAAAAGTAACCGTTGGCTTGAGATTAAAGTCAATTCCCATATTTTCTAGTGTTCTACTAGGAAACTCATACTGACTTTTATTAACAAGTGCTCCATCTGCATATACTAATATTTCATTTTTAAAATCGGCACGTCTGTAAAGAGGAAAAGTATTCGCACTTCCGTCTATACCATAATTGTTTCCTCTAACTGATATCGGAGAAGATGTAAAGGTATACTGCTCATAAAACTCATCTAGTATAGAAACATTAGAGAATACTGTCTCTCCCTGTTCAAATTCATGAACAGAGTTGCTAAGTTTTACTTTTAGTTTATGAGAAGATTGTACTTCAATTACTTGAGCATACGCATTAGAGTTCGCACCATAAATTGTATTACCTGCTGCGAATCCTGTAGAATCTGCCACAGTAATTGTATAATCATATGATCTAGATGACATTAAGTATAAGCCTCCACTAAGTTGAAGCTTATATTAAAAATGTCATTTTCTGTAGTATTTCCTGACATTACATGAGTCACATTTAATTCCCCTTCAAAACGAACATTTATTGATCCGTTCAAATTAAGATGTGTTAAGTCTAGAGTAAAAGATTCAAATGTACCACTACGAGCCTCATAAAAATTTATTATATTATCTTTTCTAGCTTCAGAAATATTGTTATAAGTAACAGTATAACGTCTCTTACTTCTTCTAGATTTTAGTTTACGTTTCTCATAACCAGCCGCTGTCACAAAATTTGTAACATTAAACTCTCTGCTAATAGAATATCCTCTATCAGGTTTTCTATCTGTCATACTAGCGTCTGTAGGGTATGTAGCCATTTTATCTCATCTTTTTCACTGATCTAGCAATTGGTCCATTAGTACGAAGATCTTTGAGAACTACGTCAACAACGACTTTACCATCTCTCATTGTCACATTTGGTTGACCTTCAACATCTACAGGCTGACCATTGTTAGTAATATTGATCTCTACGTTTCCTGGAGTATTACCAGTACTATTCATATAGTCTAGCGTATTTACCCCCACTTTGTCAACAGCAGATTTTCTAAGAACATACTCACCGTCTGATAACATAGCCATAATAGAGTCACTAGTACTAGTCCCTGGTCCAGAAACTGCTCCACCATTAGCAAAAGAGTTTACAATGGTGTCTACCATACGCTTACCATCGTCATAACGGAACTTAGAACTACCCCACGGAGCATTCCATGTATTAACTCCGCCACCGCCCCAGTTATCCCAGTCAATAATCCAGTTTTTATTTCTTAGGTTATAAGTATTAGTACCATACTTTTGAATATTAGCAGCTCTAACTGCTAATGACATAGCCTGTTTTGCTTTTGTATTGTTATAGTAACTTGCTTGATTTTCACCTCTAGCGGTCATCCACTCAGGATACCCATCACCATAGTTCCAAGACTGACGGAATAGTCTAATAGCATCTTCAGTATACTTTTTATAAGTATTTGCGTTTGGATTAACTCCATCAAAGAAGAACTCTCTAAGACCAGTCATTGGGTTAACAGTACCTGAACCACCCATCATCATCAACATATTAGCCTCACTACCTGTAATATGTGCTAACATGTTATCTCCATTTCTACCAAAATTTCCTAGATAACCAACATCACCAGTAGTATTAAGAGCATTTAGAATAGGCATACCAATTTGTTTTGCAGAGCTTGCATTGATAACAAACTCACCATTTGAAAGCTTTGCAGGAATTGAATCACTTGTTCCTGTTCCAGCTCCTCTAACTTCGCCACCTGTAGCATATCCAGGTACATTTAAACTTCTATAATTATCATAAACATAACGTACTTTGTTAATGCCTACTAGATTAGCAGTAGATATTTCTATATTAACTAGTTTCTCATTTCTAGTCTCAGCTAAGTCTTCAATACGTTCAAGAGTTGCACTAATAGTATCGAGCACATCAATTTTAGTTGCAATATGATCTGCATCTTTTCTTATTTCTTCGATATCAGGAGTCATTTTAGAAGTATCCTGATCGATTGTTTCTAAAACTGAATAAACGTCTTTTAATACTGTCAATTGCTCTGCAACCGTTTGGTCAATTGAGTATGTATAGTCCTCAATATTAGAAAGATGGCTTATTATGGTAGCAAAATCTGTATTAAGTGTTTCATATATGTCACTTAAAACAGTAACAATATCTAAAGTAGCTTTCTGAATTGTTTTCAGATCTGTTGTCCATTGATCAAAGTATGACTTTAAAAAGGTATCCTGATAGTAAGAGAAGAAAGTATCAAGCATATTTTTAGCTACTGCGCTAACACTAGTATTAATAGTTCCTAATACGTCTTTAATGCTTCCAAAATTTGTTTCGTTTGACTGCTTAAGAGCACTAATCTCATCTCCCACATAAGCAAGATCAGACTCAAAAGTTCCAGATACATCAAGAGGCACTTCTTTTGTAATTTCAAATAAATCATATGCAGTTACGCCAATTTTAGGATTAGGAGCAAGAGCGAAAAGAGCACTACCAGTAATTTCAGACTGTTTTACCTTCCAGAAAACATTTCCAGAAATATCACTAGCTTGAGGGGCGAATAGTTGATTTCCTGATACATCACTCTTTGTTAACTCTAGTATTACATTAGCATCAATATTTTTTGTTCCTGTTACACTAAATACATCTTTAGCCTGCGAAGAAAGTGTTCCAACAATTGACATCACATCTTCAGCATTAGCTTGATACTTATTGTCACTAAGATAGCTAAAGTCTATTACATCTTCAGCAGCTATTGTAGCAGTAACAAGAGTAAATAGCTCTTCTGCTGGTTTTAACTGCTTACTAATCTCAATTAGCTGATCAGACTTTAGTGGTATTTTTACAGCAGTTAAATCGAATACTTGAGATGGGCTTCGAGAAATTTTCTCACTCATATCAAGGTCGATTAACTGTTCTGAAGTAATATCTCTACGTTCAATAGGATTAAAGAAAGAATCGAAATTAACATCAGCTTTTTCATCTAAGTTTAGAGTAGCTCCCCCAGTTACATTACTAAATATATCTGCCAAT
>Ga0070753_1002209_pt1 | contig 10454 bp, 13 predicted proteins | sample VirMetDEL_Aug_31_FD_77441 | JGI IMG/M metagenome (GOLD analysis project Ga0070753, IMG submission 77441) | Aqueous microbial communities from the Delaware River and Bay under freshwater to marine salinity gradient to study organic matter... | ecosystem: Environmental > Aquatic > Marine > Coastal... | reverse complement strand
TGGAGCGGTCTGATGGCATCGGAAATCAAAGCAAACAAGATTAGCCCTGCCACTGGCACGGCTTTCACATTAGGAGACAGCGGCGACACGTTTACCCTGCCTTCTGGGGCAACGCTATCCGTGCCTTCTGGGGCAACGCTATCAGGAGCAGGAGCAATCACGGTTCCGAGTGGTGGCTCGCTGACCATCGACAGCGGAGCAACGATTACGAATAACGGAACAGGTGTCGGATTTACCTCTTCTACTGCCGCCGGAGAAGTTAAGGCATGGTGCTATTTTAATGGGAGCACTATCACCATAAACGCATCAAACAATGTTTCAAGCCTTACTGATAATGGGGTTGGTAATTATTCCATCAATCTAACAAATGCGATGGCTGATTCAAATTATGTTTATGCGGGCTCTGTAAATAGAGGAAGTACGGTTGGTGTGTTAGACAGCGGAGGAACAGCCGCAACCGCTAGAAGCGCAAGTTCTCCAAGAATAAACACTTGGTACGTTACAGAAGTTCAAGCAGACTTTACTGAAATTTTAGTTACGTTTTTCAACACTTAACAGTGATTATGTAATTATGAAAAAAATTATTTATCCAACAGAAGAAGGAGGAGTTGCAGTTATTGTTCCTTCTCCTGAGTATTTAGCAAACCATACTATTGAAGAAGTAGCCAAAAAGGATGTGCCATCGGGAACACATTACAAAATAGTAGACGAGTCAGAAATACCATCTGATCGTAGATTTCGCAATGCTTGGGAGTATGCCGAATGATTGTAATCAACATTGATAAGGCCAAAGTTATTGCCCACGACATTAGACGTGCAAAACGTGCCGAGGAGTTTGCGCCGTACGATGAAGTGATTATGAAGCAGATCCCCGGAAATGACGCAGTAGAAGCAGAGGCGGCACGACAGGCTATCCGTGACAAGTACGCTACAATACAAATTAATATTGATAATGCAACAAATGCCGATGCATTAAAAACAATTGTAGATAATATTTAATAGAGTAATAAACAATGAGTACAGTAAAGGCAAAATATCCAAAGGAATAAAGAATGGCGTTAATTAAATTAAATTCTAATAGTTTCTCTAATTGGACTACAGCAATACCTGACGATTCCGTTACTACTGCAAAGATTGCCGACGATTCTATTCAATCGCTAAAGAACAGGAACCTGATTATCAATGGAGCCATGCAGGTGGCGCAGAGGGGGACAAGTTCTTCTGTTTCAGATAATAGCAATGAAGGTTATCAAACGATTGATAGATGGAGACTCGATTTTGGTAACAATGCGAATGGTGCATGTACTATAAGCCAAGATACGACTGTACCATCTAATCAGGGATTTAGTTTTTCTTATAAAGTAGATGTAACAACGGCTAATGCTAGTCCCGGTACAACACAACAAATATATTTTTCCAATAGAATAGAAGCACAAGACATAAGAAATTCTGGTTGGGACTACACTAAATCAGATGGTAGTGCTTATATCACTTGTTCTTTTTGGGTAATGTCTGATAAGGCTGGTGTTTATTGTTTCTATGCAAGAGATCACGACGCTAATGGCGGAACCATGTATTTTGTTAAAGAGTTTACCTTAGTGGCAAGTACGTGGCAAAAAGTTGAAATACAAATTCCAAGTTCTTCTTCTCTAGTTTTTAATAATGATACTGGTTCGGGGTTAGAGGTTGGTTGCTCGCTATTAGCAGGTAGTGATAGAAACAATGCTACAAATAATACTTGGAATACTGCTGATTCAAGTCGTGCTACAGCAAATCAGGTAAACTTTTTTGACAGCACATCCAACAATTTCTATCTTACAGGCGTCCAACTCGAAGTAGGCGACGTAGCCACTCCGTTTGAGCATGAGTCTTTTGGTCAGACTTTGGCTAAGTGTCAGAGGTATTACACAAAATCTTACGACTATGAAGACTCACCGGGAACTAACACTGAAACCGGCGTAGTTTATTTCCGAGGATCATCTGCTGATTCAATAACAAATAGAACGGTTAATGTTTCATTTCCTGTAGACATGAGAACCAACCCCACTTGCACTGTTTATTCTATTAGCGGTACTTCTGGAGCAATTTCCGATTGCGGGGTCGCTTATAGCGAAGTTTCTGTCATTACTGGTTCATCTATTGGTGGAACAACAGGAAAAAGGGGCTTGTCAAGAGTAACTTCTGGTACAAGTGTAAACAGCATGATTGCTTTGCATTTTGTAGCAGATGCGGAGTTATAAAATGATTATTGAAAATACAAAATGGCAAGTTCCAAAAAATGATGATGGAACAATAGTTCTAAATTCTGAGCCAGAAGGAATAATTGCAACCATAGATGGAATTATTTGCTCGATCCCACTAGACCCAGCCAACCGTCACTACGCCGCTATCATGGAAATGGTAGATGCGGGAACATTAACTATAGAAGAAGCTGATTAATAGTTCATTATAACTCCGAATTATTATAAATAGTTCTAACAAATATTTGGAGTTATAATGGCTACAATTAGTAATCTTTTTATTAATCAAGGTGCAGATTTTTCAACGACAGTCACAATTAATGGTAGTGATGGATCCGCTCTTGATCTAACTGATTATTCAGCAATAGCCCAAATAAGAAAATCTTTTGATTCTTCTTCTTATACCAGTATGGGAATTTCGTTTAATGCGGATAGAACTACAGGTAAGATTGATATCTCTTTAACTAATTCTCAGACTTCTTCACTTGAATGGGGTCGATATGTTTGGGATTTACTGATTACAGATAGTGGTGGAGATAAAACAAGAGTAGTAGAAGGAGTTGCGGTAGTTTCACCATCAGTATCTAGGAGTTAAAAATGGCTATCACAGCAAAAGTTGCATCATCAACAGGAACTAAAGCAGTACTACAGGATGGGCAAGATATTAGAGTATTAGAAAGAACAATCTCGGAAGGAGGTTCTCGATCTAGACTAACAGGATTAACCGACGTTGACGCAAGTACTTTATCTGATGGTTCAGTACTTATATATGATGAAGTTGCAGGAAATTTTAAAACAACTACCACAATCGAAGCTCCAAATACTGGTACGATGTTGCTTAATGGTGGTGTATTTTAATAGGAAATAATAAAAAATGTCAACAATTATTAAAATTAAACGAAGTTCGGCTACGTCTGCTCCTTCAGCGTTAGGACAAGGCGAACTTGCTTACACTTATGGTACCGGTACTCAGTCAAACAATGGCGATAGACTTTTCGTTGGTACAGGAACGGAGACAAACGGCGAAGCTGCTAATATTGATGTTATAGGTGGTAAGTATTTTGTCGATATGTTGGATCATATTGCTGGTACAATTACCGCATCATCCGCAGTCATTGTAGATGCAAGTAGTAAAGTAAATGAATGGAATGTAGATAATCTAAAGTTAGACGGAAATACAATTTCGTCAACAGACACAAACGGTAATATAGCTATTACTCCAAATGGTACTGGCGATCTTGTACTTGATGGATTAAACTGGCCTCAAGCTGACGGTAGTGCTGGTCAATATCTAAAGACTGATGGACTTGGCCAATTATCATGGGACACTGTTGTTTCATCCTTTGATATTGCAGCTGATACCGGAACAACAGATACAGTTAATACTGGAGAGACTGTTACTTTCACAGGCGGTACTGGTATCGATACTGCTGTTACTAACAACACCATTACTATTAATCTAGATCAAGAACAAGTTGAGGATTATATTTCTGGCTTGTTGACTGCCGGAGAAGGTATTGATTTAACATATGATGATCCAGCTGGAACGCTTACAATTGCCGGTGAAGATGCAAGCGATGTTAATAAAGGTATTGCTTCATTTGATTCGACAAACTTTACTGTTACCTCTGGTGCAGTTACTTCAAATGATTTAACATTAAGTGGAGATAGTGGATCTGCGGCAGCAACTCTTGGCGAGACCATGACCATTGCTGGTGTTGATGCTCAAGGTATTGATACTTCAGCTACAGGAACAACTGTAACAATTACTGCAAAAGATGCAACATCATCTCAAAAGGGTGTGGCATCTTTTGATGGTACAGACTTTACTGTTACCTCTGGTGCAGTAGCAGTTAATGCAATTACTCTTGGTACATCTTCACTAAATCCAGGCGCAACTACTTTAACGCTTGCTGGATTACAACAGTTAGATGTTGACAATATTCGAATTGATGGAAATACAATTTCTTCTACGGATACAAACGGCGACATTGTTCTTGATCCAAATGGTACTGGAGTTATTGATGTTAATTCTTCAAGAATTACAAACGTAACTGATCCTACTGGTGCACAAGATGCTGCTACAAAAGCTTATGTTGATGCAGTAAAAACAGGACTTGATGTTAAAGATTCTTGCTTGTTTGCAACAACAGCAAATCTATCTGTAACTTATTCAAACGGATCATCGGGTGTTGGAGCAACACTTACAGCTACTTCAAATGGTGCAATTAGTATTGATGGTGGTTCTCCAGCTCAGGGCGATAGGATTCTTGTAAAGGATCAAAGTACAGCTGCTCAAAATGGTATCTACGAAGTTACAACCGTAGGTAATGCAGGTGCTGCATTTGTTCTTACTAGAACAACGGATGCTGATACAAGCACAGAACTTACTGGTGGTACTTTCGTATTCGTTGAATCAGGATCTGCAAATGCTGATAATGGTTATGTATTTACACATGACGGCGAACCAACTATGGGAACAACATCATTAAATGTTGCTCAGTTCTCTGGTGCCGGACAGATTAGTGCAGGAGCAGCATTATCAAAAACAGGCAACACTCTTGATGTTGAAGTAGACGATTCTTCTATTGAAGTATTCTCTGATGCACTGCGAGTTAAAGCTCTCGGTATTACAAATGCAATGTTGGCTGGTAGTATTGATTTAACTAGTAAGGTAACAGGCACACTACCAGTATCCAATGGTGGTACAGGAACAACATCTTTTACATCTAACGGTATTCTTTATGGAAACGGTACAGGTGCAGTTCAAGTAACGGCTGCAGGAACTGATACTTATTTCTTATATAGTAATGCGGGTACTCCTGCTTGGACAAATATCGTGGACGGTGGAACATTCTAATTAAATGTCTACAGTTATTAAATTAAAGAGAGGTACGACTACACCTACTACTAGTGATATTACTGCTGGTGAGGTTGCAGTCGATACCTCTGCTCAAAAATTATACATAAATGACAGTGGTACTGTAAAGGAAATTGGCGGCGGGACTGCGGCTAATAGTTTCACTACAATTAATGTTAATAGTACAACAAATGTAGTTGCGGATAGTTCGTCGGATACTTTAAATCTAAATCATTCTGGTTTAGTTGGTATCAGTGCTAATGCTACAAATGATACCATTGATGTTGGAACACCATCGGCTGCTCAAGTTCCCTTTATCAAGTCTGATGGTACTACATCTTCAGATATTGATCTTGTAACATCAGGAAAAATTGGAGAGATATTACAAAATTTGTATGTACCATTTACAAAATCAAATGGTACAAGTGTAACTACACTAGTATTGCAATAGGAATATAATTAATGGCTGACAAAATACCTGTCAAAGCAACTTATACGGGAAGTGATGTTACCGGACTTGCAGAATTTACTTCTACCGATACTGTAGGAATTGGTGATGGGGGTACAGGAGCAACTACTGCTTCTGATGCTCGTACTAATTTAGGAATAGTAATTGGCACAGATGTTCAAGCATACGATGCTGAACTAGCAGCAATTGCAAGTTTAACTTCTGCTGCAAATAAAGGAATTTATTTTACTGGTTCTGGTACCGCTTCGTTATTTGATCTAACTTCATATGCAAGATCAATATTAGACGATCCTGATGCTGCAACTGTATTAACCACATTAGGATTAACTGCTACTGCTTCAGAAATTAATATTCTTGACGGTGCAACACTAGATGTTAATGAACTTAATACTTTAGATGGTATCACAGCCACTACCTCAGAATTAAATATTTTAGCTGGAGCTACAGTAACTACTGCCGAATTAAATATAGTTGACGGTAGCACAACAGCAACTTCTACAACTCTTGTTGGTACAGATCAGATCATTGTAAACGATGCTGGTACTATGGTACAAGTAGCTCTTACAGATTTAGAAGCCTATCTTGGGGGAGGAGATTTAGATATTGCTGGTGATAGTGGTACCGATACTGTAGTAGTCGGTACAGACACATTTACATTTACTGGCGGAACAAATATTACTTCAGCAGTTACAAATAATACTGTAACATTTAATTTAGATGCTGATGTCTCTGGTTTAACCTCTTTAGCAGTTGATAATGTAACTATCAATGGTAATACAATTAGTACTACAGATACCAATGGTGACCTTACCTTAGATCCTGACGGTACAGGTAAAGTTATTGTCTCAGGAGATTTACAAGTTGATGGTACAACTACAACAGTAAATTCGACGACTGTTACTGTTGATGATCCAGTATTTACTCTCGGAGGAGATACTGCTCCAGCATCAGACGATAACAAAGATAGAGGTATTGAATTCCGTTGGCACAATGGGTCGGCTGCAAAAGTAGGTTTCTTTGGTTATGATGACTCTACGAGTAAGTTTACATTTATTCCAGATGCAACAAATACTTCTGAAGTATTCAGTGGAACTGCCGGTAATGTAATCTTCGGTAACATTGAAGGTACAGTTACAACGGCAACACAGAACAGTATCACAACAATGACTGGCTTAACAACAACGGGTACAATTGCTACTGGTGTCTGGGAAGCAACTGATGTTGCAATTGCACATGGTGGTACTGGAGCATCAACAGCAGCTGATGCAAGAACAAACTTAGATGTCTATAGTAAATCAGAAACTCAAGCTGTTGCAGATTCAGCGGCCGCTGCATTGGCTATCGTATTTGGATAAAACATGGCAATACCTAATTCAAAAGCAACACTAAAAAGTTGGTGTAAAAGAAAACTTGGACATCCCGTTATTGAAATTAATGTGGATGATGACCAAGTAGATGATCGCATCGATGAAGCTTTACAATACTTTTATACGTTTCAGTATAATGGTATGCAAAGAGTTTATTTAAAACATAAAATTACACAAGCAGATGTGGATCGAGCAAATGTAAATGAGACAGAAACAGCTACAGATGGTAATCAACTTACATCAACAACAAGCGGTGCATTAACAGCTGGAGGCACTTCTGTTACTTTAGCTGATGCTTCTCAGTTTCCAGCTTCAGGTACAATTACAATTGCGGCAGACGGAACTAATCCAGCAGAAACTGTAGCATATACAGCAAAATCTGGAAACGTATTAACGACGGCTGCACTTTCAAACAATCATGATTCTGGTTCAACTGTAACAAGCGTTCATCAAGTTACTTGGTCTACTGGGCAGGCATATATTCCAATGCCAGATTCAGTTCAAAGTGTTTTGCGAGTGTTACCTTTTAGTGATCGAGGTAATCTTAATATGTTTGATATTCGTTACCAACTTCGCTTAAATGATTTATATGACTTTTCCTCTCAGTCTGTCATTCATTATCAAATGACAATGATGCATTTAGACTTTTTGGATTCTATTCTAATAGGTGAAAAACCAATTCAATTTAATATTCATCAAAATCGTCTGTATATCAATATGGATTGGGGTGATGATATTAGTGTTGGTGAATATATTATTATTGAGTGTTATCGTAAACTAGACCCTTCAACATGGACAGATGTATATGATGATCTTTGGTTAAAAAAATATGCAACAGCTCTCATTAAACGTCAGTGGGGAGAAAACCTCATGAAGTTTAATGGAATAACTATGCTGGGTGGCGTAACAATGAATGGTGATACAATTTATAATGAAGCTAAAGATGAAATTATACGTCTGGAAGAAGAATCAAAACTTACTTGGGAAGAACCCCTACTATTCGATATAGGATAATGTCATGCCCCTAAATCATTATTTCACAAAGGGCACGACTAATGAAAAGTACCTTTACGAAGATTTAGTCATCGAGGCTTTAAGAATTTACGGTCACGATGTTTATTATTTACCTCGAACCTTAGTAAATAAGGATCAGCTTTTCCAAGAAGATGCTTTGTCAAAATTTGACGATGCCTATCTTTTAGAAATGTATATGGAAACTGTTGAGGGGTATAATGGAGAAAAAGAATTAATTTCTCGTTTTGGATTAGAAATTCGTGACGAAACAACTTTTGTAGTTTCCCGTCGTAGATGGGAAAGATTTGTAAGTATAGATGATAATCTTATATCAAATGTAAGGCCCAATGAAGGTGATTGGATTTATATGCCAACAGTTGGTAGACTGTTTGAAATTAGTTTTGTAGATAAAGATGATCCTTTTTATCAATTAGATTATCTTCCCGTCTATAAACTTTATGCTCGAAATGTAGAATACTCAGGCGAAGCAATTGATACAGACGTTGCAGCGATTGATGCAATCGAAGATATATATTCAAGTAGTAATACTTTGACTTGGCAAATCACAGGACAACAAAGTTCTACTTACGAAGAAAACATTACTCTTGAACGAGGAACAGATATATACAGTACAGGTGTTATTGAACTTGAAGACAATACAGTTGGAGCGCCTGGCAAGCTTGCAACTGAAACTGAAACTGGATTTGATTCCATTCTTACTGAAGAATCAACTTCATCTTACTCATTCTATATTGTTAATGAGTCCTTAGATATGCTAACTTCCGAACCAATGGCCGACAATGAATGGCTTGATGATGCGGCTGGTGGAACAACAGATCCAGTATTAGATTTCACAGAAAGAAATCCTTTTGGTGAACCGACGGAGAATTACTAAATGTTAGGTCAATATTTTTACAACGAAAGCTTAAGAAAAACTATCATTGCTTTTGGTAGTTTGTTTAATGATATTCATATTACTAGAAAAGATAGTTCTGGTAGTGAAGTACAATCTATGAAAGTTCCTTTGGCATATGGGCCAAAGCAAAAATTTATGGCTCGTCTTGTACAAGATCCTGGAGCCAATCAAGCTATTGCTCTAACACTTCCTAGAATTGGATTTGAGATTCAATCATTCGATTATGATCCTTCAAGAAAATTAAACAGAACAATAAAGCAAAAGAAAGTTTCAAATTCAGAAGATAAAAAATTAAAACAAATGAGTATTCAATATACTCCTGTTCCATATAATATGAATTTTGAATTGTTTGTGATGGCTAAAAATAGCGATGACGGTATTCAAATTATTGAGCAGATTCTCCCATTCTTTCAACCAGAATATACTGTCTCGATTAAAGAAATTCCAGATATGGATATTGTTCGTGATGTTCCTATTATTTTAAATAGTATAAATTATGAAGATACCTATGAGGGTGATTTTCAGACTCGACGAGCTATTATTTACACTTTTTCGTTTACTGCAAAATCTTATGTATACGGTCCTGTTACTACTGCAAAACCAATTACAAAAGTACAAGCCGATACATATACGGATTTGCCGGCAAATGCACCAACTCGTGTTCAGCGATTTACTGTTGAAGCTACGACAACAGCAACTTCTACAGGAGTTGATGATGACTTTGGATTTAATGAAACAACTTCGGAGTGGATTTAATATATAAGTATTAGTATGAATAAAATTGATAATGCAATTAGTGATGCCTTGGGTGTAGTAAAAGAAATAAAAGAAGAAGTAATTGAGAATAAGCCTCTAATACCTCGTCCAGAAACTTCTGTAGCCGTCTCCAGCGACCGCGAGGCGGAGTCTGATGTTGACTACAAGTATAGTAGAGAAAACTTCTATCATCTCATTGAGCGTGGCCAGGATGCAATTACGGGTATACTTGATCTTGCTCAAGAAAGTGAACATCCAAGAACATATGAAGTTGCTGGACAACTTATCAAAACTGTATCTGAGGTTACTGAAAAATTAGTAGACCTTCAAGAGAAGATGCAAAGACTTAAAGAAGTTCCCGATAAAGGCCCAACAAATGTTACTAATGCTTTATTTGTAGGTAGTACAAAGGAACTTCAGGCTTTATTGAAGAATAAATCTGATGGTTGATACTTATAAAGGCAATCCAAATTTAAAGTCTGCTTTAGTTCGACAAGAATATACACAAGAACAAGTTGCAGAGTTTATTAAGTGTTCACAAAATCCAATCTATTTTATAGAAAAATATGTGAACATTGTAAGTATTGATGAGGGTCTTGTTCCTTTTCATATGTATCCTTTTCAACAGGATATTGTAAAATCATTTCACGAAAATCGTTTTACCATCTGTAAACTTCCTAGACAATCAGGAAAGTCTACAGTTGTGCTTTCTTATCTAATTCATTATATTTTATTTAATGAGCAGGTTAATGTTGCAATTCTTGCCAACAAAGCCTCTACTGCAAGAGATTTACTTTCAAGACTTCAATTAGCCTACGAACATTTGCCTAGT
>Ga0070753_1002208_pt1 | contig 10455 bp, 16 predicted proteins | sample VirMetDEL_Aug_31_FD_77441 | JGI IMG/M metagenome (GOLD analysis project Ga0070753, IMG submission 77441) | Aqueous microbial communities from the Delaware River and Bay under freshwater to marine salinity gradient to study organic matter... | ecosystem: Environmental > Aquatic > Marine > Coastal... | reverse complement strand
GTTAGCAACACCAGCACCATTTTCGGTAGCTGCGTCTTGAGTGCCAGCGATAGTGGCTTCGATGTCGAGCTTGAGTTCGCGGATGGCTTTAGCTTCAGCTTGAGCAATCTTGGCAGGACCTACAGAATCGACAGCTTCTTGCATATCGGAAACCATAAAGTCACGGCGGAACTTTTGAACACGATTGCCGAGGCGAGCGCGACCGGCGAACTTGTCAGTGAATGCAGTAACGTCAGCACCTTCAGAAATGCCAGCAGTCTGTGGAGCAGCAAGGCTGTCAACAGTCCACTCAACATTAGTTGCAGTAGCGCGTTCTTTATTAGCAGATGAAAGGATAGGAGTTTCTTCTGGAGCGAGGATAGTCAAGACATCAGTCAAGTCTTCGCGGTTAGAAACGCCCGAACCTGTATTAGTGGTATCGAATGTATTTGAGAATGACATTATATTTAATGATTATTGAGTTATAGTTATCGGCGTGAAGCCATTTGTAGTTTTCTAAGTGCAGCGAAATCACGAGCGTTACCCGATTTTTGGAATTGACTTTGCAAGTCCTGGAGTGCCTTAGCAGTTCTTGACTGTGACTTGTCCGATTTAGTAGAGCCAGTTGGCCCAGTTCTAGGAGGATTCATAGTCATTCCCGATTTGCCCTGAGGCACCGCTTTGCGACCATAAATGCTATTAGCAGCATGGGCAAAGAAATAATCAAGTTGACCAGATATTTCAGGTGTCTCCTTCTTAACAATCTCCTTCAGTTTTTTAAACCTCGGATCAGATATTGTGGATTCGTATTGTCTCCTAGTATCATTGTCATCGCCGTTGAGCCAAGATAGTTCGCTCTTTGCCCGTTTATCAAATGCGGTTTCAAGTTCAGTTCCCTTAATCTGGGCTTCCACTTTACGCAATTGGTCAGGTAAGAATGTCTTACTTGCCTTCCTGGCTTGGAGTAGTGATCGTCTAACATCGGCCTTGGTTAACTCGCTTCCCTGTAATTCTGTTATTACATCTTCAGCGGCGTAGCCATCGCTCTCAAATAATAAGTCCTCGGCCCATTCGATAATATTATCAACCTCAGCAGATTTACTCTGCAACTGTTCAATTGTTTCCATTGAACTGAAAGGATTGTTGTCTATTTTCTTCTGGGTCTCAAGAGGGTTCTTCTTATCCTTGAGTTCTGCCTCAAGTACTGCTAATCGCTCTTCTGCTGCTTTACGTTTTGCCGTCAAAGCACCAAATCTAGCAACAGCCTTACTGCCTAGTTTTTCGGATAACTCCTGTAATTCCTCCTCGGACATAGTGTCCAAGTCAATCTGTGAAAGAACATCCTCGGAATCTAAATCAACCTCCGAGTTCTCTTCTTCGGTTTCCTGGGTTTCCCCAATAGCCTCCTCTGAGTTCTCTTCATTTGATTCATCATCAATTGGCTTTGATTCTTCCTCAGCTTTTGGCTCAGGGGTCATCTCGCCCAATCGGCGATTTGCAAGATCCGTTACGGATATATTAGTATTGTCCACTGGTTTTTGTTCTGCCCCAGAGTCTGCAGTCGTGTTTTCATCTGTCATAATTGCCACTCATTTACGCCGAGAGATTGCGATGTTCGGATTATAGCACAGGTGGTTACATCCTGTCCCTAAAGTTGGATTGAAGTTTCTCCCAGTCGCACATCTGCAGCATCTGGTCATACGTAATTATACGACCCGATATTTGTTGCATCTTGTCCGATGGAGCTTCGTGTAACTCCGAAATTGTTTCCTCCCTGAGGGAGTGAATTAAATTCATGAACCTAGCAAAGGATTCGTAGTTCTGAAGAGACTTTATGTCGTCCTGTATATTTACCATTACTTAGCTGGGGTTATCGCCAGGGAGTGCATCCTTGAGGATTCCCTTCGCCTCTCGGCGTGAGGAACTCCTGGTCTTAAAAATATGTTCATAATGTCGTCAGAAAGTTTTACGGGGTCCTTTGATGTTTCAAATGATTTTCTGAGCTTCTCGGCATTGCCTGATCCTAAAACATCTTGGAGGCCGCCGTATATGTTTTCATAGGCATATCTTACCTGGGAGTCAACACTGTCGGTCAAATTATTTTCATTAATAAACTTTTTATAAAATGGTTTATGGAAGTCAAATTGAAATAATCCATATCCCTTCCCTCCATCTTGTTTTTGCTGGAAGTCAAATGTCCCTCCAGTCTCTACATCAATATTGCCGAGCATGGCTGAAATTAACGGAGCGTTGGATCCGAAGTATTTTTCTACTGCGGACCCAGCGTGTCGCATATTAAAATCACGCATCTCCCTTTGACTTAATTGCTGCTCACGAGCTTTAGCAAACTGCATCGCGCTCTGGTTCAATGATCCAGTTTCGGGTTGTCCGTATCCACCACTAGAGGAACGAATTTTAATTGGGGGCATATCGGGCATTACATTTGTTGGGTATTAACTTCGCCCATTTGTGCTGGGGCTGTTCCCAGTCTACCAATTTGAGCATTCTGAGCTTGTTGCATCTGGAACGTGTATTGACCAACGTATTTTTGCAATCGACCAGCGAAGGCTTCGTCGGTAGCTGCACGTTGTGCAACATCTGGCTGCTGTGTGTATTCCTGTATAACCTGCATGGCAATCTGCGCTCCTGATGGCCTAGCTGGCATTTCTATACCAGCAAAGATTTTAGCCAAGTCATCGGTGACTTGCTTGACGACTTCTTCTTGGGCGCTTTCAACTGGTTGCAGAATAGCATCCGCCATTACTGGGTCAACCGCACTGGCCGCAATATCCAAGAAACTATCCATGCTCATTCTGTTATTGGTATTGAACTGCGTTAGTTCGGCGAACTGCTTGAGCTTGTTTTGAACATTCTCTGGGTCCGTATTAAGAACATCAAAGTTAATCAATATATCAAAGTTCTCGTCAGGGTTACCCTTGTTGAAAACCTGTGAATCAGGTATACCAGTTACTCGGAAGAATACTTCATCTGGGCCAAATCGTTGAAAGCACTTGAATGACATTCGTAGGACCTCGGCCGTATGGCTAAGGAACTTATCAACAAGGAACTGCTGACGGATTGTACTCATCTGGGATCCTTCATCTAAACCTACAAGTCGATCCGCAAGATCCGTTAGAGTAGTTTCCATTTCCAGGGAACCTTGATTATATGCAGGAATCGGAGCAAAATCCAGATCACCCTTACGGCGATATGGAATCATGCGACCTGGACCCCAGTCCGTAGGGGCCTGCCCCACTGGGTGAAGGATTGGAGGTAGGGTTGCTAAACTGTTTCGATCAATCCTTGAATCCTTCTCAACCTTTACCTGGTTCTGGATACCACGAAGAATGTCGGGTATTGTCTGAGTATCATATAGGCGCTTAGTATCCTCGGCTAATCGAGTTACCACAACTGGGTAATCCTCGTATCCGTTAAGTAATTCAAACTTGGCATAACCAGGAATAATTTCGTTTCCGCTGAAGTCCTTGTGGAATACCGTGCAATAAATGCCTTCGGACCCATCCTCCTCATCAATCAGTCTCTGGTATCCATAGACTATTTCAATAAGCTCGTCGGCTTCATATGCATTATCCGTAAGGCTTATGCTACGTCTGCCCTCCTGTTCGCGCTCAATGCTGCTAACATTTACTCCCCTGTATTTGGATATAATGTAATCAACGAAGTCCTCGTCCCATCCATCGGTTGACACTTTTGTTTGAAGTTCCTGAGCTGTGTAGTAAGTCTTCCAGAAACAATAAGGCGCCCGCTGTGGGTCAGTAACATATGGAGGAAAAAAGAAGTCGCCGTCGGGTGCCAGTGTTTTAACTTCGGGAGAATTTACTTGCCGTTTTACAATCGGTAGTTCAGTAGCCCCTTCTTTTCTTAACTGTTTTAGTGCCTTCTTGGCTCTTTTCTCTGTTACTCCATCAAATGTGTTTTGGAGTAGGAGTATTAACTCCTCATCCGAATCCCCTGACTGTATGGCCATTGCGGCCTCAGGGCTTATTTCTGCAATCTGGTTTAGATCAATTAACTGCTTGAAGGTTCTATCCTCCCTGTGCCATCCGATATATGTAATTAATATACCGCGCTCCAAAAGGTAGTTAGCTCCTAGCTCCATCTCCCTATAGAAACGTGGGATGTATCCTGAACTAACCATCCACTTCAAGAACCCTGATACTAGTTTACTTCGTCCTATGTCTCCGCTCTCTACGGGAAAGGCTCGGACGTTGGCCCGACGCAGTGAGGACATGAATAATGCAACTAGTCGAGTTATGCGCTCATCTATGATGTGGCACTCAATGTCAGATGCTCCCTCCCACGGGAATGCATCAGCACCGTGCTTTCGGTGATCCCTGGACTTACCTGGCCAGAAGTTTCTTCGTTCGTCGTATGACGTTCTGCATAAATCAAAATATGATTCAAGCTCAGTGACCGTTTGGTCGTATGCTAAATTTAGTGCCTTCACATCGGGTTCGTCCGACAGGTAGGTTAAAGCCTCAGAAATATTGTTACTTATCATTAAGTCGTTCTTTTAGGGATTGTAATAGTCTCCACCATTGCGTTTTAGAGACGCCTATTTTATCATACATGTCTTCATGGGACATAGGAACCTTGGTCTCGTGCTTGACGTAGCGTTTAAGTATCTCAAATGACGCCAGTCTATCGGAGTTCTCCCTGCACCATTTTTGGTCCAAAGTATTCTCAGCTTTACTTTTTTTTGACATACCGATAGCTTATACCCTTGAGATCCTCAATGGCCTCAAAGTTAATCATCTTACCAATGAACTGGCCTTGCAACCTTCGGGGGATCATTACTGGAACCCTTTTTCCAATGTCCTTGTTGTATACAAAATTATACCTGGGATTCGGGCATTCCGCAATTACTTTCCCTATATAGTTCTTGGGTATTATCTCATCTATAAATAACCCTTCCTTTATTATCTCCTGGCCCTCTTCGGAGATCCAGGTGTTCTTTCCCTTCCCGCTAATGTATTCCTCAGGGATCTTTTCTAGGACAATGCCTATAGCCTCCTCAAAGGTTACTTCGTATTCATTTGATAGTTCAGTTAATTTTACCTTAGGCATTAGTACCCTCCTTTATTTTTCATGGTTGTTTCCATACTGTAGTCCGAGAAGTAGTCAGGACCCATTCCAGCGTTAGACATTCTTAAATATCTTAATGCGTCAAAAAAGTCCTTGAGCGCTTCGTCTGATTTACCTGATGAGTTATAGCTAATAATTGATTCTATTAAATTTCCGCAATCCTTATGCACATAACACCTGGGTTGGTTCGCTTCGTCAATTTCGTAGTCAGGGTTATAAAAGAACCATTCGTCCAACGCTGTGGCACCTACGGCCTCCGTCTGGCCATCTGAGGGAATAAAGCTCATGCCGTGGTCATAGAAACTTGTGAATAAGTCCACATTGTTTTCATTCTCCTTAGCAAAGAATCTGGAGTCCCCTATCCTCTCCATCACCTTTATACCCATGTCGTCCTCTATCTCGTGAAATAGTTCTACGTATTTCTCAACATCGTAGCCAACCTTCTTTGACGCTGGGCCGTATCTCCACTTCGGGTCCCCGAATAGCGCCCACTCTCCGTAAGTATCCCTGTCGGGCCATTCTTTTCTTATATATATATTCTCTGCCTCCGAAACACCCGCCCAGATACTGACGTAGTTCCTGGCAAAGGCTGGGTCCACCACCTGATACCAGGTCAATGAATCAACGGGAGGGAAGGTCATTCCATATTTATTGGGTTCATTCGTAAGAACATTCACCTCAGGGCTAAAGTTAGGGATCAGTGAAGTCATTGACTTCGTGGGTAAACCGTAGGCGCGGACCATTATTGTGTCCTCACTGGAGTTCTTTAGATCCTTGGCTATACGATCATAACCACCAAAGGGGTTTTCGTCCGAGTGCAGATAAACAATACCAGCATCACGCTCAGGGCTGTATTGCTTTACTGGGACCGCTTTATCCAGGAGTTCAGCGTTCCTAGTCTCAAGCGTCTCCGCCCCCTTCAAGTATTCAGCCACGAAGGGCGTGTATCCATCAATAGGGGTAAAGCCTAGAATCATCTTGGAATCCCTGGTAGCTAGGCGGAACCTTAGAGTATTAACAAGGGCCGCGTCCCCTAGATATTCATCCAGCCATGCACCTATGTTCAGGCTATCGGCTTTCTTGAACCCGAACTCGAAACCCTCAAGGATAGTCTGGTTATTACTGAACTGGGTATAGGTCTTGAAATCCACACGGGTTCTAGTATCAGGGAATATAAAACTAGAGCCAGTGAAACCATTCTGCATACTGAAGTTAATATAACCCTCAATACTCTTGGTCTTCTTCCTGAACTCCTTGGGCATCATCTCCCAGACCGCAGCTTGCTGCACCTTTACTGAGGTGTCCGCATTCTGGCTGAAGCACACAACGTGTCCGTCCTGGTTATTAGTAACGGCCTCCATTAGCATCTTAGCACAACCAGTGGTTTTACCACTTCTATTACCCCCGAAGGTTATGACTTCGTCGTAGTCCTGGATAGCATCACGCATACGGCCCCACCCTGGTAGGTCGAAGCCATGACGCAGGGGATCAGTCTCCGCCGCCAGGATTCTACCCTCGTGAGCTTCATGCAAAGAAGCTAGTAACTTGGGATCCGCCTCACCTAATATAACAATCTCTTCGTCAGTAGGGGACTCCAGAATTGGGTGCTTTGTGAACTCAATGCTCATTCTTCTTCCAGATCTTCGGGGTCACCGTCGAAATCCCACTCAATCTCCAGGTTATCTTCCCGTATCTCGTATTCCATCTCATGCAAAAGCATTCTACCAGCTGGAAGATGGTTGTAATCAAAGAAGACTTCTCCCTGCTCGTCCATTACTATGAAGCAATAGTTCTCGAAATGCTCACCCAGGATTCCCCGAATCTGGTCATAGATGGGTTCGTAGCTATCATCTATGATTGATCTAGGCATCCTTAACCTCCGCGTTTATTACCTTAGCCTTCTGGATTCTATCCCTTGCTGCCTTGATGGTGGCCTCGTAATCATCCTGGGTGAATACCTTCCTGTCTTCGGTTATCTGAGTAGCCTCGCCCCGTGCAGTAAGCGCTTCCCTAGAAGCATTAGCCTTCGCGATGGATAGCTCCTTGAGATCCTTGAAACTTACTTCCATCTCTGGGTCATTCTCCATTCTGTCCCTGACCTTCTCTATGAGGTCCTCTTCAAGGCTGGAGAGATTCAAATAGTTCTGGGCCGCGATCTTGCCAGATAGATCCCTGAACTTGCCCAGGTGGTCCGCGTAATCGGTAAGGACAGATATAACTGTTCCCCTATCTATACCGTATTTCTTTACGATCCTGGTCTGAGAACTGCCTGTGCTGTAAAGGTAAAGTATCTCGGCCACCTTTTTGGGATTATGCCGACTAAGGCTTCTAGCCTGGATAGCCTCCTTATCCTTAACGATATCTTGGATTGAATCCGATATCTGATTAATTAACTCTTCCTTGGTCGCCATGACTAACCAATGATAGGATATCAGGAATCCGTCAAGTCCTGGAGCCATATGTAAATAATATGTAAAATATATGTAAATAGTGTACCTTTATGTGATTACGGGCTTGACAGGTCTTTTCATTGTCCTCTTCCTTAAGGAACACTCGTCCTTTATGTAAATACTTTTGTAAAAAGTAGAGTGAGCCTTAAGAAGAGAACCCAAAGGGAAGGGGGCCTTAAGGAAGGAACCCCAAGGAAGGAACCTTAAGGAGAGGGCCATGAGGGGCGCCTTGAGAGGCACTTTTTTTTAAGCCCCGATTTATGATACATGTAACCAGCGTTGACGCGTGCGCTGACCCCCCCGACCCCCATCATGCGCGGACAGGGGATCACTGTCTGCCCTGTCGGTGGTGGCTACTGCTTCGCACAATATATCTTATGTCTAATTCTCTGGTGACCGACATATATGTATGCACCCTGCACTGCCATCGCCCTGTAGCCCGCTTGTAGCCTAGCATAGAACCCTACGCATGAGGTATCCTTTTCTTCTGAGAAAGCGTAATGCATCTGTATTCTCTCAACATCTGCACTATTACCTGCACAATAACCTGCTCATTCCCTGCTCATTACCTGCACCTATCCCCTACCCTGCCAACTGGATGGGTATCAATATCGACCAATGGCTACCAATAGCTATGAATGCACTGCTATGTATGTAGCCCACGGGTGCCAGATGATACCACTGACCCGATGGTCGTATGCATTGCATGCATTTAATGGGATGACTACGGGGGATGTTTACGGCACAGCTGTCCCCTACTCCACCGAACTGACCTCCCAGAAAAAGGATCTATTTAAACTAATCGGCACTTTTCTTCCATTTGGTGCTTGACCCGTTTGTGAACCCAGTCCAATATGACCTCGCAGTTCCGTTCTTTCTCAGTCCAAACGCTAACTTCCTCGGGGTGAAACCCAGAGGGTCTGATGACTTAGTAGGTGGGACATAGATTGGTAACCCAGCCTCACGACGAGGCGGTCACAAGCCCGCATAGATGGGGAGTGCCAATAATCAACACATCCAAATTATGACTGAATACAAATACTTCCAGATCACCGCCAAGCTCGATGGTGCAACAGAAACTCTCTATGGATCATACGACAAAGCCGAAGCTGAATACGAGCTAGAAGCTACACGGGACTCATGGAAAGACGAAGGATACAGGGGCATCAAACTCGGCTGGAAAGCCACTGACGAAGCCCCAGACGCAGGCATCTACGGCAAGGCTTTTATAGCCAAGCAGGTGCCGAAGGTCAGCCCGAACGTCCAACGAATCCAACGCCAACTCGGAGCTTCACTGCTACCTTGGTAACACCCAGCTCGCACCCCACAAGGTGCGGGCTTTTCGGGTAGAAGCAGGTCGCTTCAAATCAACCAATAACCAATGCAAATATGACAATTGAATACATCACCTTCGGTATCATCGACAACCTCGTAATGATCATCGGTGCCATGACTGGCATTGAGGTCGAGAACTACCTGCCAAAGGCTTTCCAGAAGGGTCTCGGCGTAGTGGTCGGGGCTGGACTAGGAAACGCCACCAGTGACTGGCTCGGAGGAGCCGTTGCAGGCAACATGGGAATGGCAAATGGCACCGCCGTAGGATGCCTTATTGGACTGGGATTCATCCCAGCCATACTGCTCATCAAAAACCTACGGAAAGCCAAGCAAGCGTCCAAGTAATCACCACAGCTCCACCTCACAAGGGTGGGGCTTTTTGGGTAGACGGATGTCCCGTCAAATCAACATAACCAACCAATGAAAATATGAGTAAAACAAACGTAGAAAAAGTCACTGACGCGATGGAATGGGGTTCGCCCTTGAACCAGATCGTGGTCATGAGCGCCATTGAGAAATACTGCGAGCAGATCGCAGGACTCAATGAGAAGCCCGAAAACTGGACCAATGGTCTAGTCAGTTGGGAAGCATGGCAGGCGTCCGCCAAGGACGTTGCAAGCAGACTCCACGCGGAGTAATCCACAGCCCGTATCCAGTCCATCTGGTGCGGGCTTTTTGGGTAGATGCATTCCGCATCAAATCAACAATCAACCAATACAAATAATGAATACAAAAGTAAAAGTATATACCATCGAATGGAACTGGTCTGTCGACCCATACGACGAGCCAAGTTTTTCTAGAGTATCCGTAGGAGCTTGCCCCTTTGAAGTATGGGATGATGATACGGACAACTGGACAGAGGAACAAGATGGGTTCGACCAAACCATTTGGCACTTCTTTGAGGACATGGACGAACTAAAGTCTTACTGCGTAAATGACGGCAAGGGCGATTGGTATATTAAATCCCACGAGTTCGACCACGAGTTAGACCTAGCAACACTAAAATAACCACACAGCTCGCACCCTTACAGGTGCGGGCTTTTTGGGTAGACGGACACGCCGTCGAATCAACCAATACAACTATGAATACAGAAACGAAGCACAAGGAATACAGCAAGATCACTACCGAGCATCTCACACTTGAGAACTCGTTTGGAATAATCAGAGAAAATGCAGAGGTTAAACTCAACTGCACGGTCGGCATCAAGGACAGCACCTACGGGTGGTTTGAAATCTTCGACGAAGAAACGGGCGGACATGACTGGCACGCCGAGGGCGGTCTCTGGTTCGACAACAAGGACGTCACCGATTACGACGGCGTCTTTTCTCTACCTTCTGGAGTCCTAGAACTACTGAAGGAAAACGGATACAACACAGAGGAGGTGGACGTATGAAATCACATAAGCCAAACAAGCTGGTCAAAACCGACGAGCAAGAGGAGAATGCGTTCATCGTGTTCTGTAGCATCATTATCGCAGGCATACTGCTAGTGGTATCAATCATCATGCACTACCTATAACTATGAAAAGTATAAAAAGTATAACCGAAATAATATCTGACCTCTCCATCGACGTAGCCTGTTTAC
>Ga0070753_1002200_pt1 | contig 10468 bp, 11 predicted proteins | sample VirMetDEL_Aug_31_FD_77441 | JGI IMG/M metagenome (GOLD analysis project Ga0070753, IMG submission 77441) | Aqueous microbial communities from the Delaware River and Bay under freshwater to marine salinity gradient to study organic matter... | ecosystem: Environmental > Aquatic > Marine > Coastal... | reverse complement strand
GAGATAATAGTAATAATCCTATAGTAAGCTTTAGAAAAACAGCAGTAGTAGTATCTAATCCTTTACCTATACAATTTGGAGCATATTCATTTATACCTATTCAATATAAATTAAATAGAACTTTAACAATAGCGGCAGCGGCTGATACTACAAATTTTACTAATATGGCTTTTAATTGTCAAAGCGATACATGGACTAATGTAAATACTGGACTACCTATTAGTTTATATAATGCGGCTTTAGAAGGATATTATAAATGTACTATTTCACAAACTGGGGCGAGTAGTTCTAATAATTTTAATACTTGTGATATAATGTTTGACTATGTATATCGTTTATCAACTCAAGCCTCCCCAGATATTACTATAACCCCTAGTTTTAATTATAGGATAAAACCAACCAATCAAAATCCACCAACAATAGAAATAGACCACGTAGGTGGAACTCAAAGTCAACCAGTCTTTGTGCTCTATCAAAACCAATCAGCGGGTGAAACGATGCCTATAGAGGTTAGATTAACTAAGCTTGATTTTTAATTTTGTTCATTTGTGAAAAAGTGGATACCCTTAAGAAAGTGATTTTCATTTTTTTTTTGAAATGATTTTATTTTTTTTTCTTAAATTACAATCTCAAGGGGGTTCACTTTTTAACAAATTTACAAATTATTCACGCATTCCATAATATCTTCCTGCTCCAGTAGTTACTACTATTTTTATTATTAGCAGTTAGATTACCTTGCTTATCCCTAATACCTGCACTTCTAGATAAATATGATCTTCTTCTTTCTTTATCTTTATGTTGTCTATAATCTTCCGAATTACTATCACCAAAGTGAATTAATTTTTTTTTTTTATCTTTCATGACATAAACTGAAAATTTTTTATTTTTAGCTTTACTTGGAAAAGGTTTATATAAAGGCTTGTCCATATTATATATATAAAAATAAATTAAATCCACAAATTATTTTATTTGTTAAGGATATATATGACTTCTATTATTAATTCAAGTAATGCTAACTCAGCCTTAATTAATACTATCAATGCTAGTGAAAGTAAATACAACCCTTCAATCTACTCCACCAAGAGAATAGCGCCGGCAGCGGCAACTACCTATGTTACTACTTCTAAATCAAGTGGAAGCGTGGGAGCTAATCAAACCATGGTTTTTGACCTTATGAAATATGGTATAGCTCAACAAATGCTATTAGTATATTCTAAAACGGCTACAGCGAATGATTTAACTCTCCACGCATACGATTTTTTAGATGTAATTGATAGAATTGAGCTTTTATCTAGTAGTAAAGTAATAGACACTTTAACTAGATACGACCTATTAGCACAATTTAGTGATTTAGATTCTAGTCAATTTCATATTGTTAATAATAGTTGTATAAAAGGTAGAACGGCTGCCGCCTCTAGTCAACAAATAGTAGTTCCTTTGGTGTTCGGATTCTTTAAGGATATCAATACGAACCTCAACCTACAATTTAACGAGCCTATGAGTGTTAGGGTGAGATGGGGATCTAATTTATTACAAAATTCTGCAGGGACTAATGTAGCTTTACCTGAATCTGAAGTATATCTTAAACTTAGATATAAAGCCTATAATGAATCAGATTTTAGCGAAATTCTAACCGAGAACTACAACGAACCGGAACTAAATCAAATGAGCACTGGGTTTTATATGGAAAACGCAACTACGGTTGCTTTTACACAAGCCCCAGGAGCTGGGGCGGTGACTAAATCCTATCCTTTAACTGGACCTGGGATTAAAGTAGAGCTTAAAAATACTGATTGTGTAAATAATTTTTATATAACTTTTAAACAAACTACTAGTTATGCCTCTGCAACTTCAGCAAATCACAACCCTCTTAAAATAAAAAGGGTTCGTTTTACCGCATCAGGACAAGAAATTTTTGACCTAAAAGGAGTGGAATTGTTTTATTCAAAATTATGTGTTAATGGATTTAGTATTTTAACAAATGAACTAAGCGATATAAATAACGTATGTAAAATTCAGACAGGGTACTGGGAGTATAGTGGGGGTGGAACACAGAGCAACACTTTATCTTTGAGAGAGCTTAACAACCCTATTATAGAAATATGGCCTGATGATATAGCCCTTCCTGCTAATGATGCAGCTAACCCAGCAAAAACATATTCTTATGAAGCCGTCGTATCAGAAGAAGCAGTTAAGATTTACTCAACTACTAGTGCCGTAGGTCGTGTCCAAGTTTCATTAAGTAACTAGACGTTAACAAACACAAATTTATACACTTTAAAATTAAAATATATTATTATATTAAATGGCTATTTTTCATATTAGGATTAAAAAAAGCAACGAAAACATAACAATAAGTAAAGAGATATTAGCTCAAAAATTAACTTTAATTAGGGCTACTATATATAAGGATACTACAACTGGGGGGACAGATTATAACGGAAGTGTATTTATAGATTTAGATTTTTTTAATGGATTTGAAGTAACTACTAACTTAAATGATAATTTTTTAATTCTACCAGTATCTTATGCTGATGAGATTCAAACGCGACAAATGGATCAAGAATTCAACGGCGAAGATGTAAAAAGTAGTTTTAACGTTAAGGTATTTTATGAGGATAATAATAATAATATAGTATTAGCACCTATGAAAAGCGATGCTTCTGCTACTGATACAGGTAAAATAATATGGATAGATTTATATTTTCAAATTCAATCACTTTATGATTACAGCACATATTAATTATGTTATTATAATATAATATGGTTCTATTACCAACTCCTGACGAAATAAGAGAAAGGATAGAAAGCGAAAAAGCCCCTCCTCCTCAAACATTTAGTGCTTTAGATTATACAAAAGCTATAGCATCTACTTTAGCCCTAGATGGTAATAGTATAGGAAATTTAATTAAAGATGGAAGGGTTGGGTGGTTGAAAGCAACCTCCGACATGTCCCCCCAACAACTAGCATTAACAATATCTACTTTAGTAATTTTTAGTGCTGTAGGAAATGCTAAACCTACAAAAAGCGGAGCTATATCATTTGCAAAAAGTAAAGGAAATACTATTACAGAATCCTTTAGACAAAAAGTAGAAAGAGCAGTAGAAGAATATAATAAACAAGATAGAGCTACTCAATTAGATGGTATACAAAAAATAAGACAAGCCTCTGTAGATGCTTTAGTAGATTTAAGAAGAAATACTACTAGAAGAGCCGACCAAGTAGCCTTAGACATAGAAATTAATGAAGCTAGGACAAAGCTAAATGAATCTATTTTAGAAAAACAAGCAAATGATTTGAATAAATTAGATAGATATATTCAATTTAAAGTAGATAAGGGGGTAATTGTAAGGGATAAGCCAACCGAACTACAAAATAAAGTAGATGACATGAATGCAGAGGGTGGCTATATGGGTAAATACAAATACAAAGTAGAGAATGGAGAAATTGTAATAGATAGACCGAAAGCCGACCCTGAAGTCATAAAAGAAAATGAAAGTATAACAGATAGAAACATTAGAGAAGCTATACGATTAACGGAAGAAGCTAATAGACGAGAACAACTAGCCAAAGAAGCAAGAGAAAAAGCCAAAGCGGAAGACAAAGAAATAGATAGACAAGCCGAGTTAGATGACGAGAAAGGAACTCCTGATGGAGGATTAGACGAAGTAATAGAAACGAGAGAAAAATTAGATAAAAGCGATGAGCCTAATTTTGGAGATGACGCGGAAGCTAAAGAAAGTGAACCATTAATAGAAAGAGAAAAAACAGACGAAGAAATTATAGATGAAGCTATTGAAAGTAATAGGCAAACCAACGAAGCATCTGATATAGTTAAAAAAGCTGGAGGAGCTGGAACTATTGCTACAACCGCAACACAAATAGCCGAGAGAGTAACTAGAGATGACAATGAGGATAAACCTATGTTAGAGGAAGAACCCCCAGTAATTCCTACTGATTTAGTAGCAGAATTTACCGATGAGCCAGTTGAAGAAGGGGAACCCCAAACCGAACCTACAAAAAAAGATATAGCACTTAACGCAAGTATTAGTAGTTATGTTCATAACGCAAAGACAAAACCATATAATATTAAAAGAACAATTACTAGTAAAAATATAGATGAACTATTTTTATATGTATTAGATTTATGTGAAGACAGTTATCAAAAAGAAACGAGATATGAAGTAGATAAATATTTTATAGATGGAAATTTCCCAGTATTATTTAATAAAAGCGGAGATACTATATTTGTAATATTTAGAGGAACTAATAGAGATTTTAGCACATTTCAATCTAGTATAAATAGTATTAGTAATATGTTAAGCGACTTAGCCACCTGGGACGGCACAGGATTAGATCAAAACATAAAAAACTCTACTCTAGTTCAACAAGCCTTATTATCAGAAGAAGATAGAGATATGGGAGGACACGGAGGATTTATAAAAGAACTATCTACATATTATACAAAAATAGCACAAGAAATTCAAAAATACGATGGTACATGTAATCACGTCGTTTTAGGTGGTCATAGTGCTGGAGGTGCTTTAGCCACATTATTTTATTATGTATATGCTAATGATAGAAACCTTAAAAGTAAAATAAAAGTAGAATATTTAATAACTTACGGAAGCCCTAGAACTATTATTAATAAACACGAGTATATAACAAGATTTAATAATAGTTGTCCTAGTTATTATAGGGTATTTAATGTTGATGATATTGTAAGCTATGTTCCCTTTAATAAGGGTAGTAGTTTTGAAACTAAGATAGCGTCAGGCTTTACCCATGTAGGACTTCCTATGTGTTTGGATAGCAATATTGATGACAATAGCTTAAATGCTTTGATATTACAAGTTATTAAAGGAAATGTAGATAAATATAGTGAAATATTTTTAAACTATAACCTAGACCAAATAAGAGAAAACAAATTAATAGAATTCATAACAAGTGATAAATACCTAGAACTAATGGGACAATCTATGTTTAAATGCTATGAAAGTGTAGGAACTAGAGAAGATGTACCTGACGAAATGTTAATGTATTATGCTAGAAATTTAGCTAATGAAAGTGAAAAGCTATCAGATTATGCATTAAAGTGCGACCTATTAGAACCCTTAACTATTTCAGATATGATCAAGGCTAATAATATAGGTGAGAATGAAGCACAAGAAAATGTAACCATAGCTAGTTTAGGATCAGTATTATTAGGATATAATAAAATGAGTGTTGAAGCTCATTTATTTCCTATGTACAGAGATAATTTAAATAAACGCGTGGATAGAGAGGTATTTGATAGGACTCCTTTCTTAGAATCTTTTAAATATGAAAGCCCCTTACCTAAACCAGTTACGGCTGAATCAGTAGAAATAGATTTATTAGAGAGTATACAAGACGATATAGATAAAGGGTATATTATGGGAATTACTACTAGTCAATTTGAAGAAGGTAATTTATTTATCTTATAATATAATAATGGATTTTTATGACATAAACAAAATACAAAACCTAGATATTGAAGATTTACCTAGTAGTTTTTTTTCTGTGTTTTTAGGTCGTAGAAGAAGCGGAAAAAGTGTATTGGCCGAATATCTAGTGAAACAATTAATAGATAAAGGGGAGGTTGATTTTGTTTTTTTATTTTCTATGACAGACGCTGGGTTTGAGTTTATTAAGAATGATTTTAGATATAGGGATATAGAACAGTTATATAATTTATTAGAAAAATATAAATTAATGAATAACTATAATAAATTAGTTTCTGAAAGAAGTAAGATTAAATTAAAATCCATAGTTATTATTGATGATATGGCTATTAAGTTAAAGAGTAAAGAATTTAATATTTTAGAAGAACTGGCCGTGAATGGTCGCCACTCAGCTTATAAACCATTAGGATTATCCTTTTTAATTCTATCCCAATCATTAACAAAAATCCCCAGAGTAGTTCGATTAAATACCGATATTATTTTTTTAAATGCTATATCTAGCGAACACGAGAGGGCCATGGTTCTAGATGAAAATTTTTATATTGTTAATGGTAGTAGGGCTGGTAAGAATGAGGGAAGGGATTTATATCAAAAGCTTGTAACTAGCGAAGATTTTATGTTTATAGCTATATGTAATTATAAACAAAATTGCAGTGAATATTGTGATTATATTTTTAAATACAAAGCTATATTAGATAAATAAACTAATTTAAATATAAATAACTTTTAATAAATAAATGGGTCAATATAATAGTAAACAAGAATTTAAAATTTTAGAAAGTACAAATAAAAAAAATGATAAATATTATTTTGTAGGAAATACTACAACCGTCCCTAGAAAATATTATCCTACCCCTCCTAGTATTTTTTACGATGCTAAGACAGGTAAACCTATTAAAAATGGAGAAAACGAAGAAGTTTTAAAAAATTGGCTATTGGTTTAATAGTCTTCGTCATCACTACTAGATTTATCATCTAAACTAATAGGAAAATCTTGTAGTTCTAATAATAACTCTCTGTTATGTTTTTTTAATTTTAATAATTCCTTACATAGTTCAAGACAAGCTTCTTTAATAATTTTTACTTCTTTTTCTAAATAATCTATTTGTGTTTGTAAGATCTTCAAATACATTTTGAATTTATTGAATATAATAATGAAATTATAAAGACGCGTTAGGTTTTTTTTTTATAGGCATTTTTCTAATAATATATTGTTTAATAGATTTAAGAAGATCTATTACTTTCTGTATAATTGTTGGAACATTCATTTTATAAATAGTCTTGAGAAAATAATTTTGTTAAAATGTTAAAAAGTGGATGCCCTTAATATTGTGATTTCAAAAAAAAAATTAAAATCATTTCAAAAAAAAAATAAAAAACAGCTTCTCAAGGGTGTCCAGTTTTTAACATTTTAACAAAACGACATCAACTATTTTAAACTTATTTAAACAATTACATATTTATTAATATAATGAGGGATAAGTTAGAGATATTAATAAAAGGTAAATCAGTAAATAAAGATAATTTTATTGATGAGTGGGACATAGTAGAAGGTAAAGGACAAGATAGTTTTGAAATAGGATATATTCAAAAAAATCCTTGTTGTGCATTTAGAAAAGATTTTTGTAAATGTAAAGATAGTAAAGAGGGTAAAATGTGTAGATTGTTTTATTATGAATATAGACCTATTACAGAATATAAAGATCATTACTGTTTATGTGGTGAACCTATTACTTATGTATATGCTATTAAAAATAATATTACTGGTGAAGTAATAGAGGGGATAGGAATGAAATGTATTAAATATTTTTTACCAAAATCAAAGATAAATAAATATTTATTTGATATTAGAAAAAAGAAACATTTAATTATTAGAAATTGTTGTATTTGTTTCAAACCTCATAATAAAAAAAATATAGTAGAAAATGAATTCCTAACATGTAAAAATTGTCCACCAATTTGTAATATAATAGATTGTAGTAATGTTGTAGAAAAAAAGGGTATGATTTGTAATAAGGTTCATTTATTATAAACCATTCTTTATAAAATAAAAAAGCCTTATTCTATCTAATAAAGATTCGCCATTTAAATGATAAACTTGGCTTAATCTCCAAATTAAATTAAATTTTTCTATTTTTTCATAAATCTTATATAATAATTCAAACATTATTTATTATAGTTTAATAATGTTTAAATCTATATAAAAAAACATTATGTAGTATATATATAAATGATTCATAATTTTAAAGAGCCTATTAAACAAACAGTAAAAAGACCTACTTTAAAACAAATTTTAGAAAAAGAAAAACAAAAAAAAAAAGAAATATATTTACAAATATATGCAACTTATTTAGGTTTACAATTACCTAAAAAAAAATAGGTGGTAAATGTCACACTTATTCTTCATCACTTTCACTTTCAACAACTTTATATTCACAATCACTATCACTATCTACTTCCATTTGTGGTTTTTCTTCTATTTGTTCCTCAAGCGGTGTTTCTTCTATTTGTTCCTCAAGCGGTTTTTCTTCTGTTTGTTCCTCAGGTGGTGTTTCTTCTGTTTGTTCCTCAGGTGGTGTTTCTTTTATTTCATAATTTAAAATATATAATACATTTCTTTTTAATTCTACCTCATATTCTTCTTTAATATTAAGTTCTTTAAAGAAGTTATTTTTTCCTAATTGCTTTTTAAATTTATTGGTAGATAATAACCAAGTGTCTGTGGTTTTTGTACATTTATATAAATCAATAGCTTTTAAAGTATCTTTTGTAATTTCTCTTTTGATTTTTTCTTTTGGTATTGGGTCGCATATCTCATTAACCAACTCTAAAATAGTATTATTACTATCAATATATTGTTTACTATCTTTAAAGATTGAATCGGAAACTTTAATTTTATCCATATTATAATAGCTTAATTCCTCGTCTTTCATAAAATCAATTAAAATATAGAATAATTGACTACTGTATTGTTCTAAAATATCGGTGTCTTTTAATCGTGGATTAGCTATTTTATGTTTTTCTTTTCTATATGTGGGATCGGTTTCCTCTTTGAAACAACTAGGAAATTGAATATTTAATAATCGTCTCATCATACTATTTCCTGTATCGCCGTTAATATCAGGTTTTTTATTACATTCAATAAATAATACTAATGATAATATGGTTTGGTCATTCTTTTCATATAATCCCCTAGCATTAATTACTTTACCCCCTGTCATTGTTTTTATCATATTAAAATTAATAGGAGTTTTCTCATCAGGTTCTTCGAATACGACCATTCTTTTTTTATGTAAATTAGCTAAACTTTGATTCGCTCCGTTGCTTCTTTCTGTTAATGTTTTATTGTCTGCCGTGTAATAGTAATCCCCTAACAAAGACCTCATCAATCCTCCATGCATTAAACCCTTTCCATTCGCTCCAACTCCATTACAAAATACACATTTTTCTAATGCTTTACCACTTAATGTATTACATAATAATTGCAAATATGTTCTTCTATTTTCTTTATCAGGGTGAATATCAGATATAATTTTAAGTAAATCTCTTTTAAAATCTTTGTTCTCTTCGTCTAAATACCTAGCTGTAATGGTTGAATAATGTTCTCTTTCTCTTTTTACAGATTTCATTAAATTTAAATCATAACATTTATTTTTAAAATTTATGATATGGTCAAGATTATCAAATTCAACATTTTCCACCCAGTCATAAATTAACTTATCATATATTAAACTAGTCAAATTAGTTATTGTACTATGTTTATTAATAAATTGTTCTACAAATTTTTCAAGGTTTGATAGATCTTTATGTTGGTAATCTTCTAAAAATTGAGAGGATTGTAAATAATTAAGCATTCCACCATTTCGAATATCACTTCTTAGCTCTTCATAAGGTGCGTTTACTCTATTCCATAATCCACTCCTTTTATTAAAATGATATAACTCAAACCCTCTATTAAATTTATTAATAACCCAATCTTTCTTATTTTTTTCATAATAAATATTAGCCCAGTCAATAACTAATCCTTCAGCCTCGCTTTTAATATTTTTAGGAATTTCTGCTACTGGTCTTTCTTTTATCGCCCAATTATATCCAGTTATTTCATTTAATTCATTAATATCAATATCTTCTCTAGTCATAAATCCGTCAAACATTTTAACACCATCTTCTATTTTGAAATGGTTTAATGCTTTTTCTAATATTTCATTTTCTTCAGTACATAAAACTTTACATACTAATGATGAAATAATATTAGGCTTTTTCTCAGGATTATCTGTTTTAATATTTAATTTAAATAATAACTGATTTTTAATTTGTTTCATTTCTTCAATAAAATTAATAATAAATCTATTGCTGTGTTTTGGTTTTGGTTTATCGGTAAAAAACCATATAATGGCGTCCATTTTTTTAAAAGAATGTTCTTTAAGTAATTCATCTCTATTCGATGCGTATTTTTTTAATAAATTACAAGGTATGTTATGTTTTATACATAAATTATATAAAATATTAAAATGTGCATTGACTAAATCATAATCTTTATAATCTTCATTTAATACTAAAGATTTAATATGACTTGGTAAGCCTTGAGATCCTAAACCAGTATATTGTCTACCATTATCTTTAAAATTATAGACTACACTTTTACCATCTCCACATTTAATAATATCTTTTAATATAATTTTAACATGTTTCCAATAAAACTTATCACCATCTTTATTTTTATGTTTTTTAAGTGGATTTTCTACGAAATCTTTCATAATAGACGCTGGTAAATCCATAAGTGCTTTAACGTTTTCAATATTGTAATATTCTCTCATTTTATAATTTTATTTAATTATGTTTAAATAAGTTTAAAATAAAAAGAAATCAAATTTTTTTTTACATTTTAAATTTAAAATCCAAATTTAATTTTAAATTTAATTTTAAATTTAATTTTAATTTTAATGTCAAGTGTAAGGTATATACCTTACCTAATGATAATCTT
>Ga0070753_1002199_pt1 | contig 10469 bp, 5 predicted proteins | sample VirMetDEL_Aug_31_FD_77441 | JGI IMG/M metagenome (GOLD analysis project Ga0070753, IMG submission 77441) | Aqueous microbial communities from the Delaware River and Bay under freshwater to marine salinity gradient to study organic matter... | ecosystem: Environmental > Aquatic > Marine > Coastal ... | reverse complement strand
GTGTCGCCGTTCTGGGTATACTAATATCTGTTCTTCTGTTCTTGTTGACGAAGCTACGCAGGTTAAAGACAAGCTTCTTGGGATTCAGTCGAAGACTGGTAAGGATTCTCAAGAGAACATTTTTATGAAGAAGGTCGTTCCGATCTTCAAGTCATATCCATTTTTTTTCAAACCCATCCAGGATGGTACAACTAACCCACGCATGGAGTTGGCTTTCCGCGAACCATCCAAGCGAATTACGAAGAATAACAAGACATCATATAAGGGTGACGCTCTGAACACGATTATCAACTGGAAGAACACTACGAACAACGCATACGACGGGGAGAAACTGCACATGCTGTACCTGGATGAGGCGGGTAAATGGGAGAAGCCAGTTGACATACGAGAGGCATGGCGCATTGAAAGAACCTGCCTTATTGTCGGTAAAAAGGTGGTTGGCAAGGCTCTTGTAGGGAGTACAGTGAACCCAATGGATAAGGGTGGAAACGAATACAAAGCCTTATGGGAAGACTCTAATCCGAATGAACGCAATGCAAATGGTAGGACTAAAAGCGGACTCTATCGCATCTTTATACCAGCTTACGATGCCCTCGAAGGTTTCTTTGATAGGTATGGTAATCCCGTTACGGAAGACCCTGACAATCCCGTTGAAGGTATCGACGGTGAGATCATCGAGACTGGGGCGAAGACGTACCTGAAGAATGAAAGAGACAGCCTTAAGAATGACGCCTCTGAGCTGAACGAAGTTGTTAGACAGTTTCCCTTTACAGAGGAAGAGGCATTCAGAGATAGCATCGAGGGGAGTCTGTTCAATGTAGGCAAGATCTACCAGCAAATAGATCACAACAACGACTTGTATCCAAACCCCGTAGTCAGGGGTAACTTCATGTGGAAGGAGAAAGACAAAGAAGTTATATTCTCTCCCGATACCAATGGTAGGTTCCACGTAGCTTGGCAGCCTGCTGCTTCAGACAGAAATAAATTCATAGATGAACGTGGAAAGAAAAAACCAGCGAACGGCCACATTGGTTGCGGCGGTGTTGACTCTTATGATCTCGATCAAACTGTTGATGGCAGGGGGTCAAAGGGAGCTTTACACTTGTACAACAAGTTCAACATGCACGCCCCCGCAAACATGTTCGTTGTCGAGTATGCTTCCAGACCTGACCTCGCCAGCATTTTCTACGAAGACGTTCTTATGTGCGCCTTCTACTACGGCTATCCGCTACTCGTGGAGAACAACAAGTACGGAATTGTAAGGTACTTCGAGTCAAGGGGTTATGATGGCTACCTAATGGATAGACCAGATCATCTGTCTTCATCTAGTTCTAAGGTCAATGTTAAAACCAAAGGTATCCCCTCTAACTCTCAAGACGTAATCCAATCACATGCTCAAGCTATAGAGACTTACATTCACGATCATGTCGGCGAGAACACAGAGACAGGAGAGATGGGTAAGATGTATCTCAATAGAACGCTTGAGGATTGGATTGGCTACAAGATATCAAATAGAACAAAGTTTGACTTGACAATTAGTTCTGGCTTGGCCCTTCTTGCTGCCCAGAAAGTGAAAGTCGAAAAACCAAAGTCCAACTTTGACGAGAAGAAATTCTTTAGGCAGTACAAGATAAAACACTGGCACTCGTAATTTTAGTATATTTGCGCTAATGTACGGGGACAACAAACCATCTAAAAAAGGATTTCCCAGTCCTCTTGAAAAGAGAGAGGTCAAAGAAAGCATCTCCTATGGCCTTCAATATGCTAAGGCTATTGAGAACCAGTGGGGATCTCTCGAAAGGGAAAACTCCCTCATGCGTCGCAGAAGGGATACATTCCTAAAAAACAGAGCCTACGCTAACGGGACTCAAGACACAGCCATCTATCGTCAGCTCCTGACTAGCATGGACCCAAACAATGGAGACGGCAGCTTCCTCAACTTGGATTTTACTCCAGTACCCATACTGCCAAAGTTCGCCAGAATAGTAGTGAACAAGATTCTGTCCCGAGAGCCGTACCCAAACCTGGAAGCTGTCGACCCCCTCTCTTCTTCTGAGAAAGACAGGGAGCGTAAAAAGATGGAGGCTCTTATCAAAGCCAAGAAGCAGCTCTCCGAAATTAAAGACAAGACTGGTGTAGACGTTGCTGAGGTCGATTCTCTTCCAGACACTCTAGAGGAGGCTGAGATCTTTATGGGGAACAACATCAAGTCCTCTTCAGAGATTGCCGCTCAGATCGCTACAAATATGACCTTGCAGTGGAATGACTTCCACGACTCTATCTACAGAAGATCCGTGAAGGATATTGTGGATCTAGGCATGGCTGTCGTAAAGAGAAGCAATGATCCCAATTACGGCATCAAGACTGAGTACGTAGATCCCATTGACTTTGTACACAATGAAGTCAAAGACCCATTGTTCGGGGATATGATTTACGCTGGCCACATCAAGCGCATGCCTATTCATGAGCTCAAAAGATTGGCTGGAGATCAACTGACCGAGGAAGATTACAAGAGCATAGCAAACAACGTCAAGACAAAGTCAGACAACAAGTCTCACAGGATGTCTCAATCTACCTATGATCCCGAATCGAATCGGGCTCACTTCGGGTACGATGAGTTTATGGTTGATGTTCTTGAGTTCGAATTCTTGTCTGTTGACAAGATGTACTTCGAAGAGAAAGAGAGCAGATACGGCAATGTAGGCTTCTATGCTAAGGAAGAGGGGTATAAGGCTCCAACCAACTCTGTTTACAAGAGAGAGGTTAAGTGTCTTGAAAACGAAACCGTCTATGGCGGATACTACGTGTTGGGGTGTGATAAGCTGTTCAGCTATGGGATGAAGACCAACATCCCCAAGAACCTCTACGACCTTTCAAAAGCTAACCTGTCTTACTCTGTTGTCGCTACGAACATGGACAACATGATGCCTAAGTCTATGGTGAATAGCTGCATCGGGTTTGCAGACCAGCTTCAGTTGACCCATCTTAAGATTCAGCAGGCAGTAGCTAAAGCTAAGCCTGACGGCATCATCATTGATATCGAAGGACTGGAGAATGTCCAGCTTGGCAAGGGTGGGGAGTTGCAGCCATTGGAGCTTCACGACATCTACGAGCAGACTGGTGTATTCTATTACAGAAGCAAGAACCCAGAAGGAGGATTTCAGAACCCACCGATCAGAGAGATCGGAAATGCTGTTCGAAACATCAACGAATTCATTGGGCTATATAACCACTACTTACGGCTCATCAGGGATACCACAGGCATCAACGAAATGATGGATGCTTCCACGCCTAAGGGGGATACTCTTGTTGGTGTTCAGCAGCAAGCCATTGCAGCTGGAAATAACGCCATCTACGATATGACTCACGCATCTATCGTTTTGTTCAAGAAGGTTTGCTCTGACGTTGTTAAGTGTTTGCAAGTACTCCCTGTAGGTAGCGTTATATACGATGCGTACACCAACGCTATTGGCGATGCAAACATGGAGGTTTTGTCTTCATTTAAGAATCTTCCCATGTACAACTTCGGAGTTCGTATCGTGAAGGAAATGGAAGATACTGAACGTCAATACTTGGAGCAAAACATTCAGATAGCCCTTTCTCAGAAGGAGTTAGATATCGAGGATGCTATGGCCATCAGACAGCTCAAAGACGTCAACCAAGCGGAAAGACTTCTTATTGTTAGAAGATCTAAGCGTATCGCTCGCAACCAACAGATAGCCATGCAGAATTCTCAGCAGCAAGCTCAGATTCAACAGCAATCGGCTGCTGCAGCTTCTCAAGCTAGACAACAAGAGCTTCAAGTAGAAGCGCAACTTAAGGCTCAGGAGATGCAAATGAAAGCTCAGCTTGAGATGCAGATGGAACAAGTAAAGCATCAATACCGTAAAGAAATCGAACTTATCAGGGCTCAAGCTACTCTCGGGTTTAGAACAGAAGAGCAAGAGTTTAAGGAGAAGCTAGAAGTCCTCAAGGAGGATCGTAAGGATGAGCGCGTTGAAAAACAGGCTGTCGAACAGAGCAAGCTTATCTCTCAAAGAAAGGGAGATAGGTCGGAGCTGAAGGAGACTGAAGACCTAGCTCAAGAAGAAGCAGATGAAATTGTTAACAACCTTATTAACCAAAACGCTTAACGCGGTAAGGACAATTATACAGAAAATAATGGCCACAGTAAATCTAGACATAGCCCCTCGACTAGACATCGTTTGTAAAAGAGGAGACAGCTTCGAGCTGGTGATTGACTTTCAGACAGCCATGCCCTCTTTGGATGGGGCCAACTCTAGCGCATATCTACTTAAGGTGGCTGAAGACTCAGAGTCTGCACCTAACGCTATAACCTTTGCTTATTCGGTTGCAAATGGCGCTGCTCAAAATTCTGAACTTACGATTAGGTCGGCAGCTGTTACTACTGCGGACATTGAGCCAGGACTTTACGTTTACGACCTTCAGGTTACAGACACCGCTGAAGATGTATTCGACAACGTTGGGGGGAGTGCATACATAAAGACTCTGCTATACGGAACCTTCAGGGTAAACGACGACGTTGATTCTACCCCCTGATCTTCTTTAGTATATTTGCAGTATGAGTAGTCCAAAGGTAATTGTAAATTCCACACCAGTAGTCAAAGTCAATTACGGACTACCAGGCGTTGGAGTTCCAAAAGGAGGAACCAGACCACAAGTATTAAAAAAAGTTTCAGGCACCGACTACGATACTGAGTGGGGTGACGCTGAAATCCTTGTTCTTAATCGTGGCGACTTACGGTTCGGTGGAACCCCCATCTCTAAAGGAGATCCAGTTTATTTGCTGGGAACAGACCTGCGAGCTTGCGATGCCTCAGTGTCTTCCACCCTGCCCCCTATAGGCGTAGTTGCTGCAGATGTCTCGTCTCCTACCGATGATGTAGACGTTATTGTTGCTGGAGGGCTGTACAACATGGACACTTCTGGCTTCTCTTTAGGGGATAGACTGTATGTTGGCGTAGGCGGTGGTCTTACTGCTACCGAACCTAGCGGCTCTAACGGGTCTTTCTATGTGGGTGTAGTAACCAAAGTGGACGCCTCTGAAGGTATTGTGTCTGTAGACATGTCAGTGGTTGACGGAAACAACCTTAACCTTGCTCACAACAAGGTGTGGATTGGTAACATCAGCGGGGTTGCTACTCCTACCGACCACGAGCTTAAAAGACTTATTGATGTAGATTCATTTTTGAATCCAAGCGCGAATGAGGTGCTTAGGTATTCTGGCGCTCAATGGGAGGCTGTGTCTCTGGGCTTTGATGATATCCCTCTCTCTCAACTTTCTGAGGGGCATGTGTATGCGGGTAATTCCAGCAACGAAACCACTACAACAGATACGATCTACGTAGACATTGCCAACAGCAGGGTCGGCATCGGAACTACAACTCCGCAAGAAGCGCTGCATGTAGATGGGAGAATAAATCTAGATTCTGGATCTGCATCCACGCTGATTGGAACTTTATTGCCCTCGACGCACGGGAGCGGAGTTGTAGGTATAGGAAATGGTGTTCTCAGATACTCAACATCTGCTTCATATACGACAGCTGTAGGCTACAGTGCAGCGAGCAGGCAAGACGGAACTAGGAATGTGGCTGTAGGTCACTGGTCTATGTTGGGTGCTGTAGGGGCTAGCGGTTCTTACAACGTAGCTGTTGGAGCGCAATCCTTGTACCCACTTGATGGCGGTGACTACAACGTCGCTTTAGGGACGTGGTCAGGCGTTAATGTTAGCGACGGAAACAGAAACACGCTCTTGGGCCATAGCACTGGTCATCAACTTACAACCGAAAACGACTCGGTCATGGTTGGGTATCAAGCTGGACTCAGGTCTAAAGGCAGTAGTAATGTTTTGATAGGCAGTGGATCTGGACAAGGGGTAACTTCTCAATCTACATTTGAGAATACCGTAGCTGTTGGGCACCAGTCTCTTACAGCCCTCACTACAGGTGCAAGTAACACTGCCATCGGTTATGAAGCTCTGCATGATTTAACCACTGGTAGCCGCAATACTGCGCTTGGGTATCAAGCAGGAGATAGCCTAACCACTGGCATCAGTAACACCCTTGTTGGCGAATCAGCAGGGGAGGCCTTGACTACTCAAGGCAATAACACCCTGATTGGTCAAGGAACGATTGGAGCTGGTAGCTCTACTGCAGTGGGTAGCGGAGCGGATGCTGGATCTTTCTCTGTCTCTATTGGTCAAGAAGCCAATTCGGAAGCCGACTCTGTGGGTATCGGATATTTAGCCGACTCTGGCGATGACTCTATATCTATTGGAAACAACTCAAGAGCAGGGGCTAGCGCAGTGTCAATAGGTACATCTTCTGGGAGGTACAATCAAGGTCAGCACAACGTCGCTATCGGCTTTGAAGCGGGGCTTGGACAAAACACCATATCTGGGTCGAATTACAACTACAACGTTTTTGTTGGGTATCAGGCAGGGGCGGCGATGGAAGATGGATCTGGTAACGTGCTGATTGGGTACAGAGCTGGTGTCGACATAGAAAACGAAAACCACAAACTCCATATAACTGGTCAGGCTCAGATCCTTTCTCAGACTCCTCTTATCTACGGCGAGTTCGACAACGAGTTTGTAAAGATCAACGGAGACCTTGAGGTAAGGGATGAGATTGTAAGTAGCGGCGGAGCAGATATAGTTCTCAATCCGAACGGAGCGGGTAACGTTGTCATGGGCAACTACGAGTTTGATGTCGATCAGGCTGTTGGTGCGGGTACTGACAATTACGTTCTTACGTATGACGACGCTACTGGAGAGATTTCTTTGAAGGAGAACATCCAGGAGATTGAGGGGGCGACAGAAGTAACCTTCGCAATTAGAAATGATGAAGGAGCTCCTATCGCTGCTGGTACGCCCCTATACTCTAAGGGTGAAATTGGCAGCAGCGAAAGAATAAGAGTCGGTGTCGCTGATGCAAGCGACCCAGCTAAGATGCCTTCTATTGGTATTGCTAAAGAGGCTCTTGCTGATCAGGCTGATGGTGACGCTATGATCATGGGCACGTTTAATACGAACCTGACTGGGTACACTGGGGCAGATGAAAACCAAGTGCTATATGTGGCTGCTGGAGGTGGTCTCCCCACAAACGTGAAGCCGACGGGTTCTGGCAATCTGATTCAGAACGTAGGTATCGTCCTGAAAGCAAACGGGGCTGGAACTAATGTTCAAAGCTTCAAAGTTTCTTGTATCGGCAGAACCAACGACGTACCGAATCTTGCTACAGGAAACATTTGGGCAGGTAACTCAAGCGGAGTGGCCCAGTCCACAAGCACAGCCTACATAGACATTGCTAACAGCAGAGTTGGTATCGGAACAACATCTCCTTCTCAATCTCTGGATGTATCAGACACCATCAGCGTGGGTACGGGTTCAGTCGCGGATGGCAGGCTTATACTAAAAAGCTCTGGCGGCCCAACAGTGCAGTTCACTGGAACTGGAGCTATTGACACCACTACTGGAGGCGCGTCAGCTGGGCTTAGGTTCACCGACACCGCTGGCAATGCGGGTAAGCAACGGTACCTTGCGTTCTCTCCTGGTACTGCGGGGCTGGTGACGATTGATAGATCTGCGCACGCAACAAACAGGGGAGGGCTGATCGTTCAGCAGCAAAACGGCTTAGGCACTAACGGCAATGAGATTTTTGTTACAGCAAACTCTGGCTCTTCTGTAATTCAATCTAGAGGATTTGGAGGTACTGGTCTTGGTGCTGACGTGGCATTCAAAATAGGTGGTAACAGCAACAATGCCAGTGACACTGAGACAGAGGTTATGCGCATCACAAATGCATCAGCCCTGTCTCCATATAGTGTGGGCATCGGAACGTCGACTCCCGACGAGAAGTTACACGTTGCTGGTCAGCTCAAGATTGATGATGGAGCAAACCCATACACTTTCCCAGCCGCTGATGGACAACCAAACTACATCCTGGAGACAGACGGCAGCGGCACGGTTTCTTGGGTGGCGAACTCTGGAGGCGGGATATCCGCTGTCGTTGACGATCTAACCCCTCAATTAGGAGGTGACTTAGATGTTTACGACGGAACTACCACTCACCAAATCACCACGTCATCGACTAACGGGGACATAGTAATTCTACCTAATGGAACGGGCACTGTTTTTTTGGGTAACTACGAGTTTGATGTATCCCAATCCATCGGCGCCTCTGTCAATGATTACGTCCTTACATTTGATGATACCACAAAAAAAATTCAACTTGAGCCGCCAGCCTTGTCGACAACAGGGACCAACCTGTCCAAGCAAGTCGTTTACTTTGATTCTTCTGGGGTAATTACTTCTGAAGCTGGCTTTGAGTACGACCCAAGTACCAATATCTTGACCGTAGATAAGGCTTATGTTGGGGAGCTCACTCGTCGACTCCCATCAACTACCTCTGCTGGTGCTTTCGGGGCTAACTCTGAAGTTATCACTAAGCTAGGTACTAACGTGAATGTTACGGCTGGAAAGGTTTACTGCATGAACGGAGGAGCGTTTGTACTTAGTGACGCTGACGCGGAGGCGACTTCAAAGGGGTTGCTTGCTGTAGCGTCGGCTACTGGAACCACCAACGGAACACCCATGGTTCTTAGAGGTATGGTTAGGCTGGATACAAACTCGGCGTTTTCTGGTGCCGCTGTTGGAGATCCCTTGTATCTAAGACAATCAGCTGGAGTCACAGCAAACGAAGGACAGCTAACGTCCACTCCTCCATCTGGAACAGGAAATATAGTTAGAATCGTCGGCTACGTACAAAACCCAACATCTGGAGTCGTATACTTTAACCCAGACAGCACTTTCATTGAAGTATGAGTGTAAGTAAACTAAACGGTGTTACTTGGAGTGGCATCTCTAAGGTTAATGGTGTAGCTAAAGCCAACGTTGCAAGAGTTAGCTCCTACCTCGTTACTGCAGGTGGCGGTGGTGGCGGCGGTTCTGTTTCAACTAAGTCGGTTGTCTACGATGGTGTTGACGCAACTACTTTAGTCCCAGAGGAACATTCTTTCAGCAAAATACTTGACAATTCTGCCAAGAACAAAGCTACTTTTTCTGCATGGATTAATTTAAGCGACGCTACAGTCAATCATTATCGTGTAATTTGGGGGAATGACCCTCAAGATGTAACCTTAGGTGATTTCACTAGAAACGAATTTATAATACAGCCCCTAAATCCAACGGTCCCCAGCTATCACGGGTTAAGATTTGATATATATAACTCTACCCAAAACACTAAGCTTGGGACTTCAACATACGTTTTTCATTCACAGTCAACATTATCGTCCGCCTCCATACTTGAAGACTGGATACATGTATGCCTAGTGGCTACGCCATCTGCAGGAGGCACGGGGTATGATCATTCTATATATGTGAATGGATCTATATTAAATAATGCAACTACACCTTCAAGTTCTTTTGTGAAAACTAACACTATAGTCGCTGGAGATGTTGGTATTGGAGCGACATATGTTGTGAGTTCAAACAGTTTTGTCGGCCATCGCAGTATGAAATATAGCGACTACATCATCTGGTCTGACGAGCTAACATCTTCAGAAATCACAGAGATATACAATGCTGGCGTGGGTGGGTTTGACCCATCTACCGACTCTGGCAACTACGCAAGTAGTGCTGACCTTGAGATTCATTACGAGGTAGGTAACACTGCTGAGGATACCACAGAGGCACCTGTTACAAATAACACAGGTACCGCTGGTAATTTAGTTCACAACAACGTAGCATTTGAGGCCTTATGATATATGTAATAATACCTAGAGATGAAGTTACTCAAGTTATGATTGATGCCTCTATGGGTCAGTCTTTAGATGGCTTGAGATCTTCAGTATATGGCTCCGACAGAGTAATACTCAAGTTTAGTAGTACCCCTCCAGCCTCTGTGTCTAGTTATACACACTACACATTAACTCAAATAAAAGATATTATTAACGACCCTGATGGAGATTGGATTCCATTTGAAGATGTAGACGACGTATGAGTACAACATCATTTACATATTCACTTCAAAAAGAAGTTGGTAGGCTGGGTTCAGACAACTACAAGGTTGTCTGGGATGTCAGCGCTACGGCCTCGCTCAGTCAAGATGTGAGGTCTCAGTTCGCTGATGACCCCACAAACGGTTTTAAGGTTAAAGCGGTCTTCATCGTAAAGCCTGTAGAAGGGGGGGCTGGATATTACTTGCACTGCAGGTACTACGTAGACGGATTGACGGATACCAGTCAGAGGTATACAATATCCATAGGTGACAGTACCTACGCTACGAGATTGTTTGCAACGTTATCCGACATAAAGGCTGACCTACACGAGAAGTTTGATCAGAACGGCGTTTCAATTACTCAAGTTAGATACGAGGCTACACCTCAAAGAGCTCCTGAGCTAGAGGCGCTTCTTTATCGAGAATACCCTTCAGGTGTGCTTGTATCAT
>Ga0070753_1002198_pt1 | contig 10478 bp, 19 predicted proteins | sample VirMetDEL_Aug_31_FD_77441 | JGI IMG/M metagenome (GOLD analysis project Ga0070753, IMG submission 77441) | Aqueous microbial communities from the Delaware River and Bay under freshwater to marine salinity gradient to study organic matter... | ecosystem: Environmental > Aquatic > Marine > Coastal... | reverse complement strand
CTACTGGGCTGGCGGCTTTAAGCAATGAGTCGGTATCAAACACCGCTGCACGCAGCAGTTTTTCCATTTGGTCTTCGCAGTACCTACCAATTTCGCCAACGCGGATAGTGCGTGCCATTAGTCTCTTAGGATCAGCTCGTAGGTGATCGGTTCATTATCCTGCTCGATGGTGCGGACCTGAATCACCTGCAAAGTGCGGTTGCTGATGATGACACGATCCGCCATCGTTGGTGGTGCTGCGATTAGATCTGCTGCTGCAACAATCAACCGCTTATCACCAGCTTGGATCAGATCATTCACCTCACGCAAGTTCACATCTTCCAGTACACCACGTAGCTCGGTGTCGCTGGTGGTTTCACTGACAGTGCCGGTAGTCGGGTTGTAAACGCCAGGTGTGACACGACGGATAATTGCTTCACCGCCAAAGCGTGCCATCAACTTGCTGGCAACCTTACGTAGTGGTACAGCTAGAGTCATACCATTAGGTTAGCGCAGCTAGGCAATGCTCTCTACATCATATCGTCTGCGGCTATCTGGCATCTGCGCCAAGATCGTGCGGTCGCAACCAGTGGAGCTAGCAGATCGCATATGGGCATCCAAACTAGGCGAGGTTAATCGCACTGCTGCAGCGATGTTGCGTCAGGCGCAACGCAGTGCTGCTAACCCCAACATGGCAGAAGGCAGCATGGATGCCTTCCTGAACGATCTAGATCTTGGCGGCCAGCCAAAACGACGGTTTGACGGTCCTGATGATATTGCTGATTGGTTTAGACGGGATGATTCGTCAGGCTGGCGCCAACGGGACTAGCGCATCAATGAACTCCTGTGGCAGGTCGTATTCGGCGGCAATTCCCTGCACCGTAGTGATCAATTCTTCAGTGATCAGCTCCAGTGCAATGGCAGAGAGCCAAGAATTCAAAAACACACGACTATCGCCTTCGCTAGCATTTTGCAGACCAACCACTAAGCCGCCATACAGTCCGGGTGCAGCTTGCAGCACAGCACCGAGCATCACATTGATGGCAGGCATAGCCATGATGGCTGCACTAAAGTCCACCCAGCGAGGCGTTGGAATTGGGGGAGGAAGTGCTTCGATCACATAGGCGCCATCTACCCACAGGAGCTGCTCGGTGGCAGCGTCGTAGGCAGGCTCGGTGTATGGGCCAACGTAGCCGGCGTCTGCTATTTCCTCAACGGTGAAGCTAGCAGGCTCGGTTCGCGTGAAGCCGTTTGACAGCCGTATGCGGAATGGCAGCGGGGCTGGGCGTTGGTTGCGAAAAGAGTAAAGCATTAGTAACCAAAGCGAGCTTTTTCAGCATTATAGTTTTGCGTAATTTCAGCGGTAGTTAGCACTCTGTTATAAAAACTTACAACGGCAATATCACCATCCCATCTTCTATCATAATTAGGAGCCTGGAATGCCCCAATAACTGTAGCGCCTGAAGTGATTGCCCTATAAGTAGTAAAAGTGCTATCCAAAGAGCCATTGATTGAAAGGCGGGTAGCGCCAGACTGGCTCGTGATAGCTATGTTATACCAAGTGTTTGTAGCAATAGTTAAGTTGCTAAAATTTGTGTTTCCATTCCAAATAAGGACCGCAGTATTTGTGGTCGCAATGCCAAGTTGATCATTGAAAGAAGTAAAAGCCCTTCTTTCCCCCGAAGTGGTATCAAGCCTGACCCATGCGTTGAAGGTAAAGCTAGACAAAGCGGGAAGAGTGGAAGTTGCGCGATCATCGCCTCCATCAAAATTGATTATTCCGCCAAATGCGCTACTAAATACCGGTCCATTTACAAGTGTTGCATCATTGCCGCCAGTACTAATATCGGTCCATGCAGAGCCAGTTCCTGGGTATGACGTGGCTATTCCTGCGTCAAGATATTGCACTAGCCCGTTCAGTACTACAGGCGACGACCCTGGCCATTTTTGATTTCTATAGGCTTCCAATTGCTCCCTTGCCGTCCACACGCCTGGCACGGAAGAAGCAAGCATTGTCTCTCTTGTTTTCCCAATAAGCCCACCATTAAAGCCAATCATCAAGAAATCTCCTCATAGCCGATGACAAGCTCAAGATCACTTGCGACGCTTGCTAAAGCCCGAATGCTGTCACCTTCTTCCAAGTAAAAATAAGTGTCTTTACTACTAATGATTTGCGTGGCATTAGCAGGTACGGTAATCGTCTTAGCTAGGTAGCGATCAGTGGTGCCATCGTAAATACTTACGCTGATGTCTGCCTCGCTTGAGCCGTCCACATTGGCGCAAAAAATTGAATTGATCTTTAGCACCTTGCCACTTGCTGCGCTATTCGCCAGTGCATTAGCCAGCGAAGTGGTCACGGCATATCGCGCCGTCCTGCCGGTGATCGTAGTGGGGCTTTTAAGGTTCGGAGCAGTCATTAGAAGATCATTCCAGCGATTACAGGATCAACGCCAACACTACCACCGCCACCAGTAGCTGTCAGCGTGCCGGCGCTCAGGGTCAGGCCGGAGCCAACTGAGATCTCCTCAATCGCTCCGGTGCCTGCGGTACTCCTGCCGAGCAGCTTGCCGCTGCTCAGGTTGGCGCCAATTGCCGAAGCCAGTTGGCCGACGACGTCAATGCCATTCAGGAACTTTCTTGCCATCAGCCAAGTACAACAACGCGGAACTGGTTAGACGAGGGTGCAGTGGCAAAGACCAGCGTCACCGTGTTAGTGGTGGTGTGCTCGACGTCGCACTCGACTTCGTCATAACTACCTGAGTTGCTGTAGATCGCTACTGTAATGTCACGAGTGGCTAGGTTATGGGTGATCGTGTAGCTGGTGGCAGAGCCATCACCAAAGGATGCGGCATACCGCTTAGGTGCACCGCTCCAGGTCTTCAGCTTGAGCGGGGTGACGATGCGAGCGTCATCAGTACCGGCGTCCACCTCTGCCTGCGTGGCCAGCTCAGCGATGCCAGCGGTGCTCTCTGATGCGCTAGGAGCACTGGTGCCAAATGCACCCCACACCACATCGTCAACATCAATGGTGCCGTTGACCTCGGTCTGACGGAAGCTGCTGTCGGCGTCAGTGCCCTCCTCAACGCTGATGACGGCTTGCTCCAGCTCAGGAAACGTAGAAGCATCCGGCGACCGGGTAGCAGCGGTAGACGCACCGTTCCAGACGTAGATGCCGTTCTGTGATGCGGTGGTCTGCGAGCGCACCAGGACCCTGTCCTGGCTGGCCATCGTGATGCCATCAATCGTTGCGCCAGGTGCGGAGAGATCGATGTTCCCCTGGGTGCTGACCCTGGCCGAATCCTTCCACGCCAGGCCCTCTACGGCGCTGTCCACATAAGACTTGGGTACGGCGTCGCCGGCCGATGTCGGATCAGGCAGATTGACGACCTTCGACACCGACTGCATGTCGATGTTGGTAAAAAACTTGCGTGCCATGAGAGGTGCTCAGAGAAGGCGGGCTAGCCCAGCGGTTGCTGGACTCAGTGTAACTACGGTTTGATTGACTGTTGGGTGCGCTATGTCACCGTCAATTTCTTGGCTGCCGGAATCAAGCAGTTCTACTGATGGTCGGAATCCTAGGTTGTGGTTGATGGTCCACGTGGTGGCTGGTGATGCCTGCGTGTAAACAAAAGCCACGCCGCTGCCGCCGGGGCCTTGCGGGCCAGCAGTGGTTACGGTGACAACAGTAGTGTCGCCCTCGGTGACGGTGACCGTGTTAGTTACGGCTGTGACGTTTACAGAGGTCATGCTGTGTACCCCTCCGACACGTAGATGATTCCTTCAAGGTAATACTCCTTCAGTCCGCTTGGGTTGGTAAGCAGTACGTCGTAGTAGACCTCGTTGGGCAGCGTCGCGGTTTGTTCATCGGTTAGCGCAATGGCAATAGTGCCAGCAACGCGGTCGGTGTAGGCGACGGTGAAGTCAGCGTATTTTGTGCTGCGGTCCTGATTCCACACTTGGGCTGCAACAGTCCATCCTGTTAAGTTGATGGCTGCGCCAGTGCTGTCGTCAAATTGCAGCGTGATGCTGTGGTCTGCCCGGCGTTGCAGCGAAAAGTTGTATTGGCCGGGGGAGATCGCCATTAGAGCCTATAAGCAACAACCGAACCAGATGCTAGATCGATGCTGGTAAATACACCTTCCAATTCGCAACTAGCATTAAGAACCACGCTGGTTAATGCATTGCCAGTATAATTCATTGCAATTAACTCTGCTATAACGGTATCCTCAAGCGCCACGATTTTGCCAAAGCGCCCAGTATGCGGATTGGTGTCGCTGATGTATTCAGCGCCGGGATAGGCGTAACCCATAATCAGCTCCTTTTAATGGCAACATTGCCTGGTCCACTTATTCTAAGGCCTATCAGGTACCGTTCCATCAATGGTGGCACCTTATCCGCACCAACAGCACCAAAGCCAACGTTAGGCGTCACATCAAGGCTGCCGATCTTGACATTCTTGTAATCCTCAAGACCACTTAAGCCAAGCGCATCGGTGTTGTTGTGCAGGAATACAGCAAGTGATACCTGAGCGCGTTGGATTTGATCTGGGATTTCGGTATCGGTAAAATAGTCCGTTGTAATCCTAAAGGGAAACCCAACCGCATAAGTATTGATGTAGGTATCTGGTTTTCGTACACCAGTACGGGGCCACTGCAATGATTGGGTATCAGTAGCGCGAGCACCAAGAAAACGTTCACGATCTAACCTCTGCGTAGCTGTGTACAATGCCCGGTTACGGCTATCGGTATTGCCGCTGCCCCAGTGTTTTACATCAGCATCCTCGATCATGCCGTCAATGATCGCCTGCGCTTCTGCTAGCGTCACGTACGAGTTTGCGTTTGCGGCCCCTGGTGTGGCCACGATTACTACTGCCATTGTCCGGCTCCGTTGGTATTAGTGTAGGCTCCGCAATAGGAAGAGAGGCCACTTCCGTAGAAGCAGCCTCATGGTTACGCAGTCGCCGGAAAGCGAACAGTCCCATCAGGAGCTGGCGCCTTTCAGAGCAACGAAGTTCAGCACGATGGCTTCACTCAGCGAACCGCCAGACACGTTGCCAACAGTGATCTTGAAAGATCCTGCAGCAAGGGTGTTGGCCTGCACGACATAAGCACCGGCAGTACCGGCGGAGCCGTGGTTCACAACGACCACATCAGTAGCCGAAACTTCGCTGTTGGTCACGGTGAAGGTGACCTCGGCGCCATCGGCCAGTGCGGCGTTGTTCATGGTGATTTGACCCGAAGCGGCGTTCAGGGTCACACCAGTTGACTTGTTGGTTGCCTGGGTAACAGTGCCGCCTTTGGCGGGACCGACCAGTTTGCCAGCAGTTGCTTCAAATACGGATGCCATAATCAGTCGCCTCAATCCATGTTGGAAGTATTGGTGGTGCGCACGATGCCGAGGTTCTTCAGCTCGTACACCTTCGACCAGTTAGCAACCGTTTCGAGCTGAGCGCGAGTCGGGTTGGTTGTGGTTACTGCCCACTTGGCACCAACAGGGTGGTAGCAGTAGTGCAGGTCGATCGACATGGCATCGCTCTTGGCGAGGATGTCACGGTCGGTTTCGGTCTGCATTGCCATCTGTTCGCCAGAGGCGACAGCACCTTGAGTGAAGAAGTAGGTGGCGTACTCAGTGGTAGAACCGCTGCCAGCAGTTTGCACGTCATCGGAAACAATTACGCGCAGACCCATGAATGTGGGAACTGCAACCGAGCCGAACGCAGGAGCGGTCGAACCTTGAGCAGCAGCCGTATCAGGGGCGCCGGTGTTGTCGTAGATGAAGTCAATAGCGCGACGCTCAACGAGGTCGTAATAGACCTTGCTATGCACGCACATGGCAGCCAGCTTGTCACCTTGATCGCCCAAGAGTGCGCGAGCTTCAGCAACGTGGCGTGGGCTCAGAACAGTCGGGGTATCGCCGGACTCACCATCAATGGTCAGGTCGAAGAAAGCAGCGCTGCTGCTGGTGCTACCCAAGCTGCCGAACACACCGCCGAGGCAGGACAGCAAGTCCTTCTGGCGCTGGTTGGCAACATAGTCAGCAATCTTGGCGCCGATAGCGGCCATAGGATCGGAACCAGCAGCCAGAGCGGCCAGATCACGAGCCTCAAAAGCACGACCACGGTGCAGGATCACGCCGACTTGCTTGTCAGCAGTGATTTTGCCAGGCGTCAGCGAAGAGCTGTCAGACAGCACCTCAAAGTCACCAGACAGGTTGGCCTTCCAGAAAGGCACATTGATAAAATCACCACCCTCAGAAGCATTCAGCTCCGCCAGAGGCTGCACCACACCGGAAGCCAGAAAGGCATCACGCTGGGTTGTCTGCTCAAGGACGTAGGGGGTGAATACTTCTGGAATGATGATGTCAGAGCGAAGGGTCGCCATGAGTCATCCTCAGAATTGGTTTACGGTGTGGGCGCAGCCCGATCACCAGCGCAGCCGGTTGTTGATAGCTTAGCGTGCTGCAGCAGCTTTTAACCGTTCGTACATATCCCGATCTGTACGGAACAGCCTTGATTGTTCGGTCAAGTTAAATGATTCCTGCATGAATGGGTTTTTGATGCCAATAGGAAGACTGCTGCTGGCTTGAGATCCTGGTGCGCCACTGCCTTGTGGCTTAGGTTGCTTTTGCATCCATGCCGGTAACGTCTTGGCCCATTCGCTGACCGGTGTGCGTTGGTAGCCATCGACCACCACGACCGTGCCATCTGGATCGCGTTCAATTTGATCGCTGCTCAACTTGGTTTTGAGCACCATGTCAGGATCGTGGACGATGTCAGCTAATGCCGTAACGGCTGGTGTGATCAGTTCTAGCTCTTTGACACGGGTTTCAAGATCTGCGATGCGCTGGTCCTTTTGCGCCGTCGCCTCACGGTACTGCTGCTCCAGAGCTTGCCTTGCTTCTTGGTACTTACCTTGTGATTCAAGTTCGGACTGTTCAGCGCGACGTTTGAATTCGAGGAGTTCGTCAACATCAACACCATCAGGCAGTTTTTTTGATTTAGCTACACGTAACTCAGCTATCAGCTCTTGGTTCTTGCGTTCCAATGCTTCGATACTGCGTTGCATTGCATCAGTCGCCGCAGGCTCCTGTGCTTGGTTTTCTTCAGACATGGATTACCCGCAGGGTAAATTACCCTTCTAGGTTACCATTTACTGCGGTCTGCCCAGTAAGCTGCCGACATTTTACCTTTGGCAATATTGCTGGCATGTCTAGCCTTAAATGATGCGCGACGCGCCTTTGCTGCGGCTGATTCACCTTCACGTGGCGGGCTGCCGCTAACGCCTTGCTGACCAAAGCGTATCAGCTTGATGGTGTCACCTTCTTTGGCCAATACCGCGTGCGATTTCCTTGGATGCTTAGGCGTCCGCTTTGGCTTGTTGTAGCCGCTAAATTGTTCGCCGCGGTAGGTGATCATCGTTTTTTCTTACCCTTGCGGCTTTTACCGGCTTTTGCGTAGGCAATAGCAACCGCCTGTTTTTGCGGTTTGCCGGCTTTCATCTCCTCTTTTATGTTGGCTGCGATTGACTTCTTAAGCGGCATGACGCCATCCAGCAACTGTGATCAGTTTAGGCAGGTCCATATCGTTTGCGGAGCTGCTCTAAGGTTACCTCTGCGCCATCACCACGGACCAGCTTGGCGATGGCTGCATCGGGGCCGTATTTATCCGCCAATCTACGGAAGTATGGCGCTTTGCTGCCTAACGCCTGTTGCTGACGAGCAAGAACATCTGCCTTAGATTCGCCTGGCATCTTTTCATAAAGCCATTTGCCATATGTAGTATTGATTGGCACTTGGCCATCTTTACTAGCGCGTGTGGCTGTTGTTGATGGCGGCAGGATGTCTGGGTCGATAATTGGCACTGTCGTCGATCGGCAGTTGAAATGCTGCGGCGGCATTGGACCACGGCCATATTCAAACTCTTGGCCATCAAGTGCTGCGCACCTTGCGCTAGTCCTAGTATCCAGCGTGGCAACGTATCGATATTTCTTGGTGATGTCTTGATTTGCTTCATACACCTGCTGGCTGGCGGTATTAGCCACTTGGTTGATGCTGGTGCGTACTAATGCCATCACTTGGTTATCAGCTACAGCAGTAGCTTGGCCACCTGCTGCAATAAGTTGCCGCACAGTTTTAGCTTCCTCGCCAAATTGCAAGTTACCAATCAACCGCTTGGCGATGCTTGGTGTGGTTTCACCTGTCAATAACCCTTGCCGCAACACTTGGCTAAACCGCTCTGCTTGATCAACAGCAATACCGCGAAATGCCTTAGTGACCACCTCACCATTAGGTAGCGTGATGGTGGCACCTTGAGCAGCGGTAAGGCTGAATGTCTGCGGTGCACCTTGCACTGCAGCAAATAGATCATCCGATAATGCCACCACATTGATCTGCGTTGGATCAGTGGTGACGACGCTTTGTGCAAATTGCGGACTGATTTCTACGGTGCGTACTGCATCGCGGCTGCCAGCCGGCAATGCACGGCGTAGTTGTTCAGTAACAAATTCTGATTGCAACTCTGCTAATCCTTGCAGCTCTGGCACCATCAGCTCACTTGCATCACCTGCCCAGGTGTTAAGCGAGTCTTTAAGTTGCGCCAGTATTGCCCGCAGCCGTGCCGCTTTAACTGGTGCAGCCAACTCATCAATGGTGCGCAATTGGTTGGCAGCATCAATAATGATGTCGTTATATGCATTGATCACCCGCCTAGCTACAGAGTTGCTGTAGCGGTTTAGGTCTATTGCATTGCGATATAACGACTCCGGTGTGCTCATACCAGAATGCCTAAATCTGCTGGATTATATGCTGACCGGATGCTTACATTTGCACCCTTATCTAATGCACGTTGCACAACAGCAGCAAATGCATCATATCCATTTTGGCCGTCTTCTAGCAATACCATTTCATCTATCTCATCTGGTTTACCATCGATGTACCAACTCACACGGACAATTGCCAAGATTTCATCTGGCAAGTTACTGACGTGATAGTCAAGCTCCTGCTTCCGTGGCTTCTTCGGTTCGATCATCATTGCTAGGTTGATTAACCAACTGATCAGGCTGTCGAGCAGGTTGTAGGTCCATCCCCGCATTTGCAGTTGCCTCCAGTTCTTCCTCAACATTAAAATCATCACCAAGCACCTCACCATCAGATAACTGCTGCAGCAAGGTTTCTTGAGTGATGGTACCTGCAGTGTAAAGCTGCAACAGGCTGTTGATTTCCTGCGGGTCAAGCCTAGTACCCATAAAGTCACGGTTGACATGACAGCTACCGGCTGCTTCATTTTGACCAAGGTACTGCGCGTGAAATTGCAAGCAGTTGTCGATCATGTCTTGCATATTCTGCGCAATTACCATCATGGTGCTATCACCTTGGCTGCGGTTAATGCGTTTGGCTTCAGCAGTTTCTGCTGTTAGCTTCTGGCCGAGTACTGCCGATAGACCAAGTTCATTGATTTGCAATGCAAGCTGCTCCAACCGCTTGAATTGATATTCAAAGCTGGTGCCACCTGGTTCGATGTACTCAGCGCGACCTTCAGCAGGAAATGCAATCGCTTCGCCAGGACCAGCGGATACTTCCTCAGCACTTGATGGGAAGCCATAAAATGCCAGCATTGGCACTGCTGAGATGTGCAGTTGGTTGTCGAGGTCTGATTGGATCTGATAAGTCTTTAGGTTCAGTTCTGCAATATCTTCCAGCGGTGGCCGTGACTCCATGAAGCCAACACGATTGGCATAGGCGATGCTGAATGGAATCTCGCTAAGGCTGGTGCGGCCTTCATCAATGATGCGGAAGTCGCCTTTATCATCCTTTTGGTGAATCTGATATTCACCTGGCATCAACACACGCACCTGCTCGACTATTTTTTCGCTATAGTCACCATCAGGAATACTGGCAACTTCCTGCAGCCGGAGCATAGTCAGCTCTTGCTTACCTTCTTTTGCTTCAGTGCGCCAGCCCAAAATCTGGCGAGGTGTATATGTACACCAGTATGGCCTGCCGCCATCTTGCGGTGCATCTACCAGTGTGCCAACGTGACCATAACGCACCATCTTGCGTGCAGTTTCGTAGGTCCATACGTTTAGGTCATTGCCGTTCAGGTCAACGTCAAATAGCTGCTCGGTGATGGTGTCGCTGGTATCCACCAACCGCACTGGCTTGCGTGTCAACATGCCAGCTAGCAACCGCTCCAGTCGCTGGTAATACGGCGGCACCACGCTGCGTGCTAGGCGGTTGTCATATGACTCATCCAGCTCGCGGGGTTCTTGCGGCAGGTAGCGGCGGTGTTTCCGCCGCATACCATATGTGCCTTGCATCAGATCCTCAATCAGAATCCAATGCATCTCCTGCGCATACCATGCGGTATTTGCATCCTGCACACGGGTGACCTTACGCTCTGCCGTAGGCCGGTCGTAGAAGTTAAAACCCGTGTACATCTCTTATGTCATGCTGCAACCAGTGTAACGCTGTTGCGGCTTACCTTGATCTCAAATTCATCACCT
>Ga0070753_1002195_pt1 | contig 10487 bp, 14 predicted proteins | sample VirMetDEL_Aug_31_FD_77441 | JGI IMG/M metagenome (GOLD analysis project Ga0070753, IMG submission 77441) | Aqueous microbial communities from the Delaware River and Bay under freshwater to marine salinity gradient to study organic matter... | ecosystem: Environmental > Aquatic > Marine > Coastal... | reverse complement strand
GGACAACTATGGTTTATGGGTAAAGATCGCGGCGGAGTGACCACTTCGATGACGGCGAATTCTGGAACCGCGCCTGGCGATGCTCAAAATTACGTTGTTACAATTACCTCAGATGAAAAAGAGAGTGTATACGCACTTGACAGTTTAACATCAATAAACGGTATTACAATTACGACCGTCTAAAACACAAAAAGACGAGGTTAAGGAAAACGGGGTTAACGCCCCGTTTTTTTATTGGCAGAAAAGCACAAATCTATATTTACTATAAACATCCTTATAGATGATAACGTTAACCCCGATTACAACAAACACGTTTGTCATATATGTTGACACTATAGACAACGACGTGCAAACGTTTGGAGATTACTTTCTCCTTGGGTTTAATAATGGGTTTACAAGACAATGGACATATGTTGTCCCAAGTGTCTTAACCCGCAACACCCGTTATCTGAAACTTGAAATTACCTTAACCCCGAACGTTTCTATAGAAGATCCTTTAAACGGTTCGGTTTACCTGGCACCCGCCGGTAATTGGGACTACAAGTTATGGAATACAAGCACCGCAACACTTAACCCCGCAGCAGGAGATTTACTTGACGAGGGACAAATGGTGCTGGAAGATTTAACACCAAACGAGATTAATTACACACCTTATGTTTCAAATAACGAGACAAACTCAAGTTATGTTTATTATTCTTCTTATGGTGTTTGGAATACAACCCAAACTAAATGGGACTTTTACCAAAAATTATGGCAAGGTGCCTAAAAATTATATTTACTAAAAATAAAATACAATTATGAGTAACCCATCTCCTCAAGAATCTTGGAATTCAGATATTATGATCGAGGTTATTGCTAAAGAGTTGCAGTATGCATCTCCGAACAACGTTGAGGCAATTACCCCTGGATCACCACTTGCATCTGGAGTTACAAACTTTTCTCTTTTGTTAAGCGAGGCAGCAACGGTTGGTTTTACCCCGGTTGGAGCAACAGGATCTATATCAGTTGCATTACCAGCAGGATATCAACCAATTCGTGTTTCTGCCGTTGCATCGGTTTCTGCAGGCAGCGCCTATGCACTATACTAAAACAAGATTATGACACAACAAGAAATAAACGATTACTTTATCGCATCGCCAGATTATTTAGAAATCGATGAAAACACTTTTGTTGATCAAACGGGACCTTTTACTTTTGTAACGGGAACCGAGCAATTGTCGATGTCATATCCAGGACCACCAGAAGAATATGGTGCGGTTATAAGAAATTCTTTTCTTGCAGATGTTGCAGCACTTTCATCTTGGATAACCGCGGTTGAACAAGATGCAATAAACCCACCAGGAATTTAATAAAGAATTATGTTAAATCTAAACTTAAACCTTAATAATACACCCATATTTGGAGGAGGGGGAGCACCAGCACCCGTTTGTCCAGCGTCCTTGATTTCTACAACGGATATAATGGGTTATTATAAATTCGACGACGACTATATAAATTCCCTTGGGGAATCGTTTTTTGGAACCGCGGGTCCAAATAATATGAACCCTTTTGCATCAGGCAAATTTGGTTCAGCAGCATCTTTTAATGGTGTAAATTCTTGGTTGGCGGCATTTGGAAATTCCAACGAAATGGAACCCGTTGGAACCGGAGGTTGGACGTTATCAACTTGGGTGAGTTTAGATGATACAACAAACAACCAAAGTCTTTGGGATAAAAGAAATCCTGGATCATCTGGAATGAGGGTTCTTATAAGACCTGGTGCTATACGAGATATTCTTGTAACTTGGAATACACAAAACCAAAGTTTTAGTTTACCCGCTGGTGTATTTACAGACGATACCTGGCATCACGTTGTTGTCAGACAAAACGCTGGCACAAACACTTTCAAGGTTGTTGTTGATGATGTTTCTCTTGGAACAGCAACAAGAACATCATATACAGCATCCGGACAATTATTAAACGTTGGTCGGGATCGTGCAAACACAAGTTCTTACCTAAATGGTCGTTTAGATGAATATACCATTTGGGACAGAGAACTTACAAACGCGGAGATTACAACACTATATGAGGCAGTATGTCCATTAACAACACAAGTAACCGTTTCAGATGCAGATGCTCAAGCGTTTATTGATATTGCTAACATTTATGACACAACCCAAGCAAACGCAATTAACGATGCGGTTGTTTCTCTTAAAGCAGAAGGTTTATGGAGCAAACTTTATGCTTTTTATCCATTCGCTGGTTTATTTCCAACTCAGCAGAGATTCAACCTTAAAGATCCCCGAGATCTTGACGCAGCGTTTAGACTTGATTTCGGCGGAGCAGGCACATTCGACAGACTTGGTTATCAACCAGCAGGTGTAAATGGATCCTATGCAGATACACATTTCAGCACAAACGATTTAACGGATCTTAACGATATTTACGTTGCACATTATCAATCTTTTTATCAAGCAGGTGCGTTATCCGGAGATAATTGGGGCGATGGAGGAACTTACCGTCAGGCGTTATGGGGAGATGTTCAAAACGGCACAAACTTTTTTGGCGAAAATGGTGGAGGAACAAATTTCCTTGGAACTTTTGGTAATGAGGTTATTGGTAACTGGACATTCAATAAAGAAACAGCAGGTGATTCATATGAATGGGCAATAAACGGTAACGTGTTTTCGTCAGGAACGGCAACACTTTCAGCAGGGCAAAACGATTCCTTTTTGCTCGGTGCTTATAATAACGGTGGTGGCACACCGTTTGGAGGTTCAAACGCAAACTTTTTAACTTTTGTTATAGCAGAATCTCTAAGTTCATCCGAACAAGCAGCGATGCAAACGATTCTGGACGACTACAACTACACAAGAGGTTGGTTTGGACCAATCGATTTAGTTCAAAGCAATTTTGCTTACTTTACAACGGCAGATTACGGTATAAGAACATCTTCGAATCAGGTTTATCCTATAGATCTTGTTGCAGGTGTTGAAGGTTCGGTTGAGGTTACAGGTTCGGGAGGATCTTCATCGGTTGTTAAGTATGAAACGAATACACCAAGATGGGAATTAAACACACCAGATGCGGCAACAGAGGTTTCTTACCTTTCAACAAATTATTCGCCACCAGCATTTGCAATTGATGATCTAAGAGGTGCTTTTGCAATTGTCAGAAGAAGAACGAATGGAGAGAGTTATTCTTACTTTAATTCAAACGACGGCACGGGAAGATACCAATTCTTTAATAACCTTTCGAACCAAAACCAATATATGAGATCTTATGGTTCGGCAAACGTTCAGTTGCAATGGGCATCAGTTCCAAATACAAGTGATTATTTTATAATGAATTACGAGTATAGAGGTAATATAGCAACTTCAAGTTATTTGGATATAAACAGATCGCAAGTTGATACAAACGTTTCCTCACATTCAACTACAAACCAGGGAGAATTTTTGATTGGTCGTGCAGATCTTGGCAGTTCAACAGCAACCAATAATTTCGATATAGTTGCATTTGGTTTTTGTGAAAATAATTATCTGACAGCAGCAGAATCAGATGAATTAATTCAATGGTATGTTCGCAGTTATTACTTGCCTGGACAAACTTGGTTCTAAACATTCCGCCGCTTAAGGCGTCTCTATATAAACCGAGAAACCGGGGTTAACTTTAACCCCGGTTTTCTTTTGTCATAAACATCGATTTTTATATTTAGTTAAAATAAAGATTCAAGTGGATTTAACGAACACAAGAATACAGAATACTTACGGCGGCGTTATGAACGTTGGCGCTACAGGGTTCACCGGAGATTTTCAACAAATCACCGATGGATTTGGAACCCCGATGCCAATGGAGGCGTCAACCTCGGGGATAAACTTTACCGGAAATGTATATGTTAACGGGGTAACGGGGTTAATCGGTTCATCTGGAACCTCGGGAACCTCAGGAACGTCAGGAAACGATGGTCGAGACGGTGCAGGCGCTACAGGTGCTTATGCATCTTTTTATTCAAGTGTAGATCAAGCAATTGCGGTTATCAATACACCGCAGAAGGTTACACTTAACGGCACAACTTTATCTGAACGCATCACCCAATCGGGTGGAACCATAACTATACAAGATCCTGGAATTTATCAGATGTTAACAACAATGTTAATTTCCAACCTTTCTGGTTCAGGTGAAGATGTGCGAGTATGGTTAAAATTTAATTCAGTTGATTATCCAAATTCTTCACACCACATAACACTTGCAGCAAGAAAATCTGCAAGTGTGCCCTCAGAACAAACTTTAACATTTGGGTTTGTTGGACAAAGTTTAAACGTTAACGACACGGTTGAAATATATTGGGAATCAACATCAACGGATGTATCTTTACAATATGAAACCGGGGTTGGCAAACCAGATGCAGCATCGGTTAACGTGCAACTACAAAGTGTAAATACAGCAGGACCAACGGGAGCAACGGGTGCAGCAGGAACATCAGGAACGTCAGGAACAAATTATATGACAACGGCGTCTACATCAGGCACGGTTAACCTTGTTCTTGCAGATCATAACAAGTTCTTTACCGCTACAGGTGCATCAACGTTTGTTATTCCAACGAACGCCTCGGTTGCTTTTCCAAGTGGTTCACAAATGGTGTTTACCCGAGGTGGAACTGGCGAGGTTGGCATAACGGGTGCGGTCGGGGTTACACTTAACTCGTCAAACGATTACCGTTCCTTAAAGAACCAATATTCTGGAGCGAGTATAGTTAAAACGGGCACCGATACCTGGTATATGTTCGGAGAACTTAAAGCATAATTATGTTACCGATAACGCACGGCATATGGGCATCGAATTCTTCTGGTTTTAATACATTTTACCAGGATATACTCGATTATGCAACAGGACAAGGGTATACATTACCCAGCGAGGACCAACAAGATCTACAAAATGATCTTGTAGAATCAATGGTTAACCTCGGGGTTTGGGATAACTTGGACGTCTTTTATGTTTTTGCAACCGATGCGGGTTCAGATTTTGCCAGAATCAATTGGATCGACCCAAACCGAAATTATGCACAACTTTATAACACACCAAGTTTTACCTCAAACGAGGGATATACAGGTCGTGTAGATGCAACACCAGCATATATTGATTCAGAATTTCAGGTTGGTGTAACGGGAGCGAATTTCCAAAACTCAGATGCAAGTTTATTTGTTTATGTCTTCGATGACTTACAAAATATAATATATGGCGACGTTGGTGTTGTAGCAACATCGTTTGGTATAGGAGAACAATATGCGGCAATTAACACAATGATGCCACCGCAAGGTGCACTAAATAAAAGAGCAGAATATTCTTTACTTGAGGTTGCAGCACAAATACAAACCGATGTTGCAACGTCTATAGGTTTATCACACGTCGACCGTGCATCTTCATCTGAGGTTAAATTTTTTAAAGATGGATCTTTATTGGCAACAACCGCATCGACAGAGGTTGCTATATCCCAAACCCTTTATGTCAATTTCTTAAGAGGACGGTTTGCAGCAGATTATTCGGAGAGAACGGTTTCTATAGGTGGTGCGGGTGGATCTATAGCATCTGCGGCATCAGATTTTGGCACCGCAGTAACAACATATATGGCATCGATATGAATTTAGAAAACAAACGTGTAAAAGACACTTACCTCGGCATCATCAATATGGGTGAAACGGGGATGAACGCAAGTTACCAAGAAATAACGGACGGTGCTGGGGTTAACCTCGGCGTGCAAGTAAGCACCTCAGGAACTAAATTAACTAAGGCAAACGTGTTCGCAGCAAATTTGCCGGGCCCTTATGCAAGCGACGCAGATTTTTACAGTAATTATTCTGGCGGAACGGCAGGGCAACTATACTTAATAACGGTTGATGGTAAAACCGCTATAACCGTTGCCGGAAACAATTAAACAACTTAATATGATTTACAAATTCAATACAAATTTCGTTCCAGCACCAACGGTGCCAAACATCTTTAAGGTGCGAGGCAAGAGATGGATCTCGTTTGGAGATGATAATCTTTACCCTCAATATGTCACCGAGTTGTATAACAAATCGGCAATTAACCGCACGGCAATTACCAGCAAGGCGCTAAACGTTGTTGGTGAGGGTTTGGAATGTAAGGTCGAAGAATATAATTATGTTCTTAACCGTGCAAACAAATATGAATCTTGGAACGAGGTGTTTGATAAAGCAGCGCTTGATTATGAAACATATGGCGGGTTTGCTTTACAGATTATTTGGACAAAAGACGCAGAAAAAATTCACTCGTTTTATCACGTCCCGTTCGGTGATGTAAGAGCGGGAGAAATCGACCGATCAGAAGATCGTTCTAAGTTTTATTATTACTCGTCAGATTGGAAAAACTATAAAAAGCATCAACCAATTGCATATCACACGTTCGACCCAGAAATGGCAGAAGAATTTCCAAACCAGATTCTTTACTTTTATGATTATGCACCGGGTTCTAAATATTACCCATTGCCAAGTTATTCAGGATCTTGTTCGGACATCGAAATCGATATTCAGGTTTCTACACTACACTTAAGCAACCTGGAGAATGGACTTAACCCAAGTTTATGGATCAACTTTAAGAACGGGGTGCCAGATCCAGATATGCAACAACAACTTTACCAAGAAATGGCATCTGCTTTTAGTGGTGTCGAAAATGTTGGCAAGTTCTTCGCAACGTTTAGCGATTCAGCAGAAACATCTCCAGATGTTACACCGATTGAGTCGGCAAACGATGATTATTATGTTAACCTCGAGACGAGGATAACTTCAAGGATCTTAACGGGACACCGCATCACCTCACCACTTTTACTTGGTTTGTATCACGAAGGTGGCGGCGGTTTAGGTTCGAACAAGGACGAGATCATCGTTGCACACCAGCACTTTACAAGAACCGTTATACAACCTGACCAGCAAGTTATGCTTAAGGCGTTTAACCGCATAATGCATTATTATGGTTATAACACCGAACTAAAAATACAACCGCTAAACCTTTTCCCTGACCAAGTGATTGGAGAAACGGACGCCATTCAATAAAATAAAACAATATGAGTTATCCAGAAATACTTTTAGTGAGCGAAGACAAGTTAAAGTCGTTCACAACGATAAACTTTAATTTATCGCCCGATGACTTGCAACCTTATGTATTTGATGCCCAGCAGATTTATTTGCAAAATTACCTGGGGGCCTCTTACCTTAACGCGTTGAAAACAAGGGTATACAATGGCACAACGACATCAGCAGATACAACCTTGCTGGATGACTATATTGGACCAATGTTATGTAATTGGGCACTTTATATGGCGTTGCCAACGATTAAGTATAGGGTTTACAATAAAGGTGTGCTTTCAGGCACGTCAGAAAACGCAGAAACTATAGAACTTAACGAGTTGCAATTTCTGATGAACCAGGTTAAGAACATCGCAGAGAACTATACACGCAGGATGCAAGAACATCTGCAATATTACTCGTCAGATTACCCAGAATACAACTCACCTGATATTGCAGCAGGTCAACTGCCTGATAAAGCGAACAACTATAACAACAACCTTGTAATACCCCATTATCCATATGCAGCAAAACAAAGGATCCTCAGAAACGCACGTTATAACGGTGGTGGATATTATAGCGGCGGTTATTATAGCGGCATCGATTGCTATAACTTACCAAATTCTGGAAATTAATCAAGTAATGGGAGAACAAAGACCGGTTCGTTTGTCAAGGGAATATCCAGCGACCAGACAAAACGAGAAGAAATTACAAAAATACATCGATAAAGATAAATGCCCCAAGGAAAAATCGACACAATAACATATGTTGCCCAAGGTTTAATTAAGGAACCGGTAACTTTCTTAAACGCAGGTGCTGTAATGGTATCGATGACAAACATCGAGTTTGCATTTAAAATTATAGCATATACCGTTTCTATAGTGGCATCTATACTCGTCTCCAGAAAATACCTTTTAGAAATTAAGAAACTTAAGGATCAAGATTCTTCTAAAAGGTAACATATGAGATTTACAGAAACCCCGCAACATTTTTTCCAATGCACTTATCCCATTCCCAAGGGAGAAGAAATATGGATGCCCCATCCTAAACTACCACTGGAGGCCAACAACTGGGGTTATTTAAGGTGTACAGATATTGAGGCGGAAGATGAAATCTACATCAGAAACCAGCGGGGTGAATATGGTCAGATTACAGGAATAAGCATAAACGGTAAGGTTGAGGGCAAACCCTGGAGAATAAGAAAACATACTGCTGGCGGTGGTTATTCGAAACTTGTATACGAGTGTTTCAATGGCAAGGTGCAGAATAACAAACAGGTTCTACACATTAATTACAACCCATATGACAGCAGACCGGAAAATATTTGTGTTGTATCGCATTTAACTATACAAGAAAGGGGTCGTCGACAAATGTACCGTGAAAAGTTTATAAGAAATACGCTTATAGAAATGGTGAAACGCGAAAAATACTTCACCCCAGATTCAGATATGGTGGAATATTTCAAGGTAATTGGTATCCCAAGCATGATTCTTAAAAGATACGAACAGTACAAAGAGAAAGGAATTGTTAAATTCAGTACTGTTAAGGATTTTACACCGGAAGAAACATTGACAGATTATTATGATATATAAGTTGTTGCAAGATTTCCATTTTTGATATTTTTGCTTTTTATTATACGTTAATTTGTAGACTCATCTTGCAACACACCCCGAGGATTTGGCCATTTTCTTCGGGGTTTTTTGTGACCTTTTGTATATTTTTACCGAAACATTAAAGTTTTTAATAAGTATAACGATATATAAAACAAAAGCAAACCAATTATGGAAGAACAATGGAAATGGATATCCGGATACGAAGGATGTTACGAAATCAGCAATATGGGTCGTTGTAGATCCTATATGCGCAAGCACAAACCAGGTTATGTTTTAAAACCCACTTGGATCGAAGGTAATAACGGTAATCGTTATCACGCTTATATGTTATGCGTCGATAATTTTAAGAGAACCTTATCTGCTGGACAACTTGTTGCAAAAGCGTTTATACCAAACCCAAACGGTTATGAACAAGTTGCACACCTAAATTTTGACCGAACAGATAATCGTGTAGAGAATCTTAAATGGGTGGACGCAGCAAACAACGTCAGAAGATATTATGGCACCAAATGGGTGGCAACACATAAGGATACAGGCGAACGTGTAGAGGCAAATTCAAGACGACACCTGGCAAGTTTAATTGGTGTATCTTACGGACAAATCATGTATGCCTTAAGAACACCAGGCAGAGTTATGAAAAGTGGTTATATTGTGACCACGGAAGAGCAACCTAAAAATTACAACATATAAAATGGCAAAACAAAAAGATCCAGCATTTCTGATGTATCCCCAAAATTTCTTATCAGAGACAATGTTTTTAACAATGGAAGAGCGGGGGATTTACATTACACTTTTATGTGCGCAACACCAACACGGACATTTAACAAGGGAAATGTTTTATAAAGTTTGTGATGGTGTAGAATATGACAACGTTATCTTGTTGTTTAAGCACGACAATAAAGGTAATTTCTACAACGAGTTTTTAGAGAACGAAATGGAGAGAAGACAACAATATTCTAAAAGGCAGTCAGACCTTGCAAAAAGAAGGTGGAATCCTAAAAAGGAAGAAGAGGTTAAGGATGATGCCAAGGCATCTGCCCGCACAAGCAAGAGCACGCACACTAAAACTAAAACTATAACTAAAACTTCTACAAGTAAAGATAATACTAAGGGTTCTATAGAGGACCAATTGGACTTACCCCAAACTTAAACATATGAAGAGACTTATACCAATATTCGAACATATACACCAGGACCCAACTTTACTTAACCTGGAAGAGAAATTAATTGTTAACTACGTCTGGGGTTGGCAAGTTCAAGACAAGTGTTGTTTTGCATCTGACGAATTCCTTGGAGAGATCATATGCTGTACACCGATAAAAACAAGAGGTATAATAAATGGTCTTGCCAACCGGGGTAAAGTTAAAATTACGCACGCCCCAGGCACTACAACACGCATGTTAAGTATACCAATACCAGGAGAACCAGATCCTTGCGTACAAGAACTTGATATTTTTGGAGATGTTGAATTTTGATAGATTACAAGAATGGTGCGAGGGTAAAGGGTTAAAGCACCGAATAACTAAAGTACACGGAGACGCAGACTTAGAACGAAAAGTTGTACATTTTTTTGAAAAAGAAGACGAACCCGTTGTGATGTATTCAGAAATCTCTAAAGAGGTGCAGGTGTACTTTAACGGTTATGGGCACGACACCCAATACAAAAATATTCGTTATATTGAGGACGAACAAGATTTGCAAGATCTTTACAACAAGGTGTTAAACGTGGAATGGGAAACTTCAAAGACTAAAAAAATATTCGACGAGGCGTCAGAAAAGAACAACTTCATAAAAATACCAAAATGGCAACGAG